>Ga0335072_10005764_pt1 | contig 18201 bp, 14 predicted proteins | sample Lox_Sample_21_FD_206725 | JGI IMG/M metagenome (GOLD analysis project Ga0335072, IMG submission 206725) | Soil microbial communities from Loxahatchee National Wildlife Refuge, Florida, United States - Lox_Sample_2.1 | ecosystem: Environmental > Terrestrial > Soil > Wetlands | place: USA... | reverse complement strand
TCCGGTGCCGATCAGATCGTGCTGTTGAAGTGTACGAGTGCGTATCCGGCGCAGCCAGAAGAAATGAATCTTCGCACGATTCCGGAACTTTCGCGTCGGTTCGCAGTTCCGGCGGGACTTTCGGACCACACGATGGGCATTACTGCACCGGTGGCGGCGGTTGCCTTAGGAGCCTGCATCGTCGAAAAGCATTTCACTCTGTCCCGCTCCGAGCCGGGACCGGACAGCATCTTCTCCCTGGAGCCGCACGAGTTCAAGGAAATGGTGAATGCGGTGCGCACTGCGGAAAAAGCTCTAGGGGAAGTGCATTTCGGCATAAGTGAAAAGGAGTCGAACAGCCGAATTTTCCGCCGTTCCCTTTTCATCGTGAAGGATGTGAAACGCGGCGAAGTTCTCACAGCCGAGAACGTTCGCTCCATCCGTCCGGGACACGGTTTGCACACGCGTCATCTGCAGGAGGTATTAGGACGTCATGCTGCGTGCGACGTTGAGCGCGGAACGCCTCTGAGTTGGGATCTGGTCAGCCGATCATGAGATTCGTTAGCCCACTGCTGAAGCGGGCGGTCTATCCTGCACTCGCGAAAACCGGTGCGCTGCGCCGAATCGCCCCTCCGGGACTCGCAGTCGTGACCTATCACGGAGTGCTGCCTCCAGGGTACGAGCCGGTAGACCCAGCATTCGATGGCAATCTTGTCGGCCCCGAAACGCTCCGGCGGCAACTGCGGCTGCTGAAATCAAAATATAACCTCGTCTCCCCGGACGAGGTTCTTGCCTGGAGTAAAGGGCACGACTTGCCCGAGCGGGCAGTGCTGATTACCTGCGATGACGGCCTTCTGAATCACTTCACTGACATGCTCCCGATTCTTCAGGGAGAAGGAATCCGATGCCTATTTTTTGTCACAGGAGCATCCGCTGGGCAAGATCGCGGGACGCTTTGGTATGAGGATCTATTTTTGACGTTGCTTGGTGCGCCCGAGGGGCTATTTGCATTTTCGAACGGAGGAATACATCTGGGTGGGAAGCTCGGTTCGAACGAGCAGCGCCGCCACTTGTGGTGGGAACTTGTGCAGCAACTTTCGCAATTCGATGGTGAGAAGCGCTCCGAGTGCATTGCGGGTCTGATGGATGAGTTGCAATGGAGCAAGGATTTCGATGCCAATGATCTGGTTTTCCACCGTCGTTTTGGATTGATGGTAGACGATGAAGTACGCCAACTCTCCGCGGCGGGAATGACTATTGGTGCACATACCATGAGTCATCCTCTGCTTTCAAAGGCGAATTCCGAGCTTGGTTTTGCTGAAATCATGGAAAGTCGCGCGCGGCTGCAGTCTGTGTTGGATCAGCCGGTGTGGGCTTTCGCCTACCCTTTCGGGGACGCGCAATCGGTCACACCACAGGTACTGGCGATGCCTGAGGAAGCTGGTTTCGAAGTTGCGTTTCTCAATTATGGCGGCGGGCTGGGCACTCCTTTACCGCGGTTCGCGCTGCCGCGAATTCATGTGACTGACGCGATGAGCCTGAGCGAGCTTGAAGCGCATGTGTCGGGCTTCTATGCGCAGTTGCAGCGGTTTGCGAACGGCGTGTCGAAGGCGGCATAGCGCTTTACCGGCTTATCGCGTTGTTACGCCAGCCAGTTCGCCAGGAATCCTCAACACACCTTGATAGTATTAGGAATCCGTAATCCCGGACGAGAGAAAAGCGTTGCGTCTAGTCGTGCTCCAGAACATTCCGGAAGAAGAAAAGCTGCGCCAGGAGTGGAACGCGCTGGCCAAGAGCATGGATCGGCCCCAGGTGTTTTTCACCTTCGAGTGGGCATTGGCCGTGCAACGCGCCTACGGCAGCACCTTGCATCCGCTGCTGTTTCTTGCCTATGAAAATGAGCAGTTGATTGGCGTTGCGGCATTAGCGGACGAAGGCGAGCGAATTTCCTTTCTGACGGCCACGACCGGCGATTATTGTGACTTTCTCGGTCTTCCACAACACAGGGCAGAATTCGTAAACAAAGTTCTGGATGGATTGAGAAGGCGTGGCGCGAGAAAGATCACTTTGACCAACTTGCCCGCCGATTCAGATTCCGTTTCTGCGATCGCGGCAGGGGCCCGGTCGAGCGGCTTTCGACATTTTGCGCGAACCGCCTATATCTGCGCACAGGTTTCATTTAGTCGCCTGGAAAAGGCGAAAGACGGCATGCCAACTGCGCCCGGCCAAAAGAGATTGCGCCGACTGACAAAAGCGGTTGCTGGCGAGGGCGCGGTCACTTTCGATCACGGTCGATCCTGGAATACGGTCGCGCCGGTTCTGCCGGAGTTTTTCCAGGCGCATGTCGGTCGTTTTCTGGAAATCGGACGTATCAGCAACAATGCAAATGCCCACCGCCGGATTTTCCTGGAAGAAGTCGGGAAGCTGATGTCGGCTTCAGATTGGCTGGTGCTGAGTCGGATGAAGGTTGGAGGCGAGCCCGTCGCGTGGCATTACGGCTTCCAATTTGAGGATAACTGGTTTTGGTACCAGCCGACGTTCGATAGCCGGCTAGAAAAACATTGGCCGGGATTTTGTCTGTTGACTCAGGTCATTCAAGATGCGATCCGGAATCCTGCGATTTCACGTCTGGATCTCGGACTAGGATCGGAAGCTTACAAAGCGAAGTTCGCGAATGATTCTCGCGAGACCTTGTGCGTCAACCTGAATCGAAGTTGGATTGATCATTGGGGAACGATTTTTCGTTATCGGCTGGCAGAACACGTAAGAACTCATCCCTCGCTCGATAGCCATATCGCCTCACTCCGGCGCGCATTTCGGGGCCTCAAATCCCGGCAGCGAAGCGATGGGCTTAAGCGAACACTGAGATGGATTGCCTGGCGTCTTTTTAGTCTGCTTTGGAAGCGGGACGAAGTCATTTTTTATGAATGGGAAAGTTGCCGGACGCAATCATTGGATCGCGACGATTATGAGATTCGCCCATTGACTCTCCGGGAACTCGCGATGGCCACTATGGAGTACTCCGACGAAGCCACGCAAAATTATCTGCTGCGGTCGGCAAAGCGGCTGCGCGAACCCTTCCTGCGCGGCTTCGTACTTGCGCGGCCAGAAGGATGCGCGGTTCATTTTGCATGGACCGCCCCCTTAAATGGCTTCCAATGTGCTGAACTCAATACCACTCTGCAGGCGCCGGAAAGCCATCTCCTCCTGTTCGACTGCTGGACGCCTCCGGTGTGGCGTCATCGTGGATATTACGGAAAGGCAATCCGTACAATAGCCGGGCAGTTGCAGGAAAGCGGTAAATCACCATGGATTTTCAGCGCGAGTAATAACGCTGCGTCCATCCAGGGGATATTGCAAGCTGGGTTTCAACGCCGCTATTCGCTCGTACGGAAGCGCTTGTTTGGTTTCGAATGGATAGAGGGGACCGCCCAAACCATGAAGGAGGATCAATACGCGCAGCTGTCCGCTGGAATTTGAATCCATCAGGACGGCCTTCGACGGAAAATCATGCGCATCCTATTCCTTCATCCCGAAGATTCGCCGCGTCGCGGGCCATGGGCCCGCGAGCCATGGGATCTTATTGTCGACCTGGGACAATCTTCCGAATTTTCTGAACGTGAGTGGAATCGGCAATGCCGATGCCGTGTGCTCCGCGCCGACGTTTTTCGCCGTGGACTGGGAGATGCGCGGCAAATTCGCCAAATTCTTGCGGTAGGCCGACGCCGGTTGGTAGACGAGCAGGGAGTTGATTGGTGGGATCTGAATTTGCGTCTCGTTCCCGACCTCCTGACCATCCTTCCGCTCGCGAGAATTGCGGCCGAACTCGGTTCTGCAGATGCCGAATTGTGGGCGACGCGCGAAGATTGGATGATTGGTGCTTTAGCTTCTCTCTGTCACCGATCCATCCAGACATTTAGAAACGGCACTTTGGCTCGTTCGACAGATCGGGTCCGGCACTACGCGGGAGTTTTTCGGCGGTTTTCGCCCTCTCAACTCCAACAGATTCTTCTGGACAAATACGATTCAACGTATCGTTGGCGGTCGCGTTTTGCATCGAGGCCCGGCCCATGTCGACAGCCAGTGATCTTGTTGCCAAGCGCATATGTCAACGTTTCGCGCATGGCTGCTGGTTATGCACAACTCCTGATGGAGCAGCCATTTTTGTTAATTGCTACGCGGCAAAGCGCGAAACAGTTTGATCCTCCTGGAAACATGGAGGTGCGAGATTTGGCAGGCTACGCAGGATCACCTCCGCCGAAGAGCGAGTTGGCTGCCGTGCTCGATAGCTGGAGCGAACTGAAGGCGGACCTTTGCTCATGTCAGGAAGTACGGCTCCTCGGGGAGGCCGGACGGCTGGATTTATTTCCCGGCTGGATTCAGGAGGGTTTGTTTGCGAGGGAGGCCTGGCGGGCAGTATTAGACCGTGAGCCGGTTTCTGGTGTTCTATGCGGAGACGACAGCAATATGATCACTCGCGCCCCAGTCATCCTGGCGGCAAACCGTGGAATTCCCACCGCCGATTTTCACCACGGGGCGTTCGACGGGCGCTACCTGCTAAAGGATCTGATCAGTGCAACCTATCTTGCCAAAAATGAGATGGAACGCGAGTACCTGGTGCGAGTGTGCGGATTATCTGAGGAAAGGTGCACGATTGCGGCCCCGAGTTCGTTTCGACGTGACGATTCACCCGGATCAGGAAGGAACGACGGTTCGACTATCGTGTTTTTTTCCGAACCTTACGAATTGGCAGCCATGCGCTCCGAAGAGGTCTATCGGGAAGTTTTGCCGCCGCTTGGCCGATTGGCCGCCGAAAAGGGAAAATCTCTGACCATTAAGCTGCATCCCTTTGAAAGCCGCTCGGAGCGCACTCGCGTCGTGCACGACGTGTTGGAATCGTATGATTCGCGAAACGTGAGAGTGCTCGACGGCCCGCTTACTGCGGAGTTACTGAAAGAAGCATGGTTCGGCATCACCGTCGAGTCCACAAGCGTTTTGGACTGCGCGCAGAACGGCGTGTGTTGTTTCCTGTGCGCTTGGCTATCGCACTCGCCTTACCAGTACATACAGCAATACGCGCGCTTCGGAGTGGGTGCGATGCTGCAGGGTAGAGCGCAGATCGCGTCGATACCGGAGCTCCTGGTGCGCTTCGAGCCCGCTCCGCTGACCCAACCTGCGGATCCCGCCTTATTGAAGCAGTTGCTGACCGCAGCGTTTTCAGAACAGCGCAGCGCGAGGCTGGCATGAGCGACCTCGCGGTCAAGGTGAGCCCCGGAAGCGAATCCACTCAGAAATTTCGCTCGCAAGTTGGGCATATCTCACGCCAGTCCGGAGTGTTTTTCGCAGGGGCGGTTTTCACGGCGGCGTTAGGCTACGTCTTCAAGGTTTACCTTGCGCGGGTACTCGGAGCGGAAGATTTGGGGATATTTGCACTCGGCGCCACCCTGGTTGGATTTCTTGGAATCTTCAATACATTGGGGCTACCCCAGTCGGCCGTGCGATTCGTGGCTTCCTACCAGGCCGCCGGAAGGATGAAGGAGCTGCATGCGCTGATCTGGCGTGGCGGAACTCTTCTGCTAGTGGCAAACGTCATTTTCGCGTGCGTTCTACTCGTGCTCGGCCGCTTTGTCGCGGTTTCGTTTTATCATGCTCCAAAGCTGGTGAAGTACCTTCCATTCTTCGCGGTAATACTGCTGTTTAACGTTCTGAACGCGTTTTATGGGAAGGTTCTCGCCGGATATCACGACCTGCAACTTCGAACCCTCATCGTCAATTTCATTGGCAGCCCTTTGCAGATGATTCTCGCGGTTCTGTTCATCTCGTTTGTGGGACTGGGTTTGCGCGGCTATCTTCTGGCACAGATCGTGACGGCTCTTCTTGTTCTCGTTCTCTTGATGATGGCTGTCCGCAGATTCACGCCACAAGCGGCGAGATTTTCTGAGTTGCCCGCTAGTAATCCCCCACGGGAGATCTGGTCTTTCTCTGCTTCCATATTAACTTTGAGCATTGCTGAATTTGGGATGGCTCATGCCGACCGGGTGGCGCTCGGATTTTACCGAAGCGCTCGCGAGGTCGGCATCTACTCCGTCGCATCTGCGATGGTGGTATACGTACCGGTCGTTCTCAGTTCGATCAATCAGATTTTTGCGCCTATGATCGCCGACCTTCACACTCGTGGCGAACATGTTCTGCTAGCGCGATTGTTTCAGTCGTTGACCAAGTGGGTTATTGCACTCACCTTTCCCTTAGCCCTGGTGATCATCATCTTCGCGCGCCCATTCATGCGGATCTTCGGACCGGGGTTCGAGTCGGGCTGGCCGATTTTGGTGATTGGCACAATCGGACAATTGGTAAACTGCGGAGTCGGTTCGGTCGGCTACTTGCTTTTGATGTCAGGGAATGAACGCCGACTGATGAAGGTACAGTTCGTCATGGCCGCGGTTATGGTCGCATTTAGCATTGCACTGGTTCCTTTGTGGGGAATCATAGGAGCAGCTGTTGCGTCAGCTACCACCAACATCGGCGTGAACGCATGGAACCTTTTCGAGGTGCGAGGCTCCTTGGGAATCCTTCCCTATAATCGCGGTTACCTGCGATTGCTGCTTCCTTCAGCAGTGATTTTGTTTGTTGAACTCCTGGTTAAGAGATACATGAATTTGTTTCATCATGACTGGATAGCAGTCGCGTGCGCGTTAGTGTCAGGCTACCTGATTTTCGCCGCGATCATTTTGCTCTCCGGCCTCGATTCTGACGATCGGCTCATCGCCTCGGCGATCTGGTCCCGAATCCGTGGTGGCTTTGCCTGGATTCGTCCCGAGGCGGCGGCATGAGCGAACTGCGAAGAGTGGAGCTTCCCGCCGATTTATGCGCGCAAGCGGAAAGGAAGTTTTCCAAGTCATTCGGCAGCCTCGAAGAGTTGCTGATTGCGGCGTTGCGAGAGCTGTGTCGTGATGATTCTTCGGTCCTGAATGAAGCTGAGCAAAAGATGGTGGAACAGCGGCTGCGCGATTTGGGGTACCTCTAGTCCGGAAAGCAGAAACTGATCATGAAGGAGAACTATTCTCATGCCGAGCTGCAGAAGCTCGCAAAGGAGCGGCTCTGGCCATCATTGACCAATCCCAGCTATTTGGTCCAGCGACGACGGCGACAGATTCTTCAGAAATGGATCGGGACAATTCCTGGAACGCGCCTCTCCGTGCTGGATATTGGCGGCCGTTATCAACCCTATCGGCCGCTATTTGGGGGCCGGGTGGCAAACTATGTCGCCCTGGATGTTCTTCCCACGCGCTTGGTCAGCGTCGTTGGCGATGGCCAGAAGCTTCCTTTCAAATCAGAGTCGTTTGACATGGTCATCGCAACGGGAGTTTTTGAGTACTTTGCCGAACCGCGCCGCGCGGCGGAAGAGGTTCATCGTGTTCTGAAAACTGGTGGGCACTTGATGCTGAGCGTAGCTTCGATTTATCCGCGAGTTGTAGATGACGAACATTGGCGCTTTCTACCTGCCGGGCTCAAGTTCGTGCTTGCTCCTTTTGCGCGAGTGACGATCGTCCCTGAGGTGGCCAGCGTTGGAGGTTTTTTTCGGATGATGGCGACGTCGATAATTATCTTTGCGAAATACGATTCGCTACGTGAGTTCTTTCGCTATACAGCCATCCCGCTGATGAATCTGGCGGGTCTGGCTTTGGATCGAAACAGTATTTCCAATAATGACCAGATTGCGGGGAACTACTGCGCTCTCGCCGAAAAATAAGGTCAGCCAGAATTTTCGAGGCAGATAATAGTAAATCAAGACGGGAGCTCAACCCGAAATCGCGTCAAATGAGTATCACTTCAAGTGCCTAGTCTGCAGAAGTTACGTCAACGAACAGAGCGGTTCATTCCGCTTACCGGCTTTCATTTCGACCGTCCTCTCGTCCTGTTTCAGAGCGACGATTGGGGGCGAGTGGGACTACGCGATCAGGAAGGATTCGAAGAGCTTTGCGATGCCGGCATCGATCTCGGAGAACGGCCTTACGACCTCTATACACTTGAAACCTCTGACGACCTCGGAGCCTTGGTTTCGCTCTTGAAGCAGCATCAGGATTCGACAGGCCGCCATCCGTGCCTGCAGATGAATTTCATCGTGGGCAATCTGGACTTTTCCCAAATGGCCGCTGTCGGGTACCACAACATCCGGTTCCTTCCATTGGCCGAAGGCTTTCCCGCCGGTTGGAGCCGTTCCGGCCTTCTGCAAGCTTATCGTGAAGGAATTACCGGGGATCTTCTTTATCCAGCTCTGCACGGCGCGACTCACTTCTGTCGACAGGCCGTCGAGAAAAACTTGGTGGAAGGTACAGAACGGGCGCAATTGTTGAAAAAGCTCTGGCGTGCGGGAACACCGTATATCCATTGGCGCATGCCCTGGATCGGATACGAGTATTGGGATCCCGAGAGGCCGGAACAAGAAAGATTTCTTTCCGCACAAAAGCAGAGCGACTTGATTGGACAGGCTGTTGGCGGCTTTGCCAAACTGTTTTCTACCTTGCCACGTTCAGCTTGCGCGCCCGGATATCGCGCGGATGATAATACTCATCGCGCATGGGCGCAACACGGGATTCGCGTCGCTCAGAGTGGACCGGGCGCATTGATTCCGCCGCATTTCGATCGGCACGGCGTCCTTCACGTTTGCCGCACAATCGAGTTTGAGCCAGCCACCGATGCATCTTGCAACGTGGATCGCTCTGTAAGGCAAGCCGAACGCTGTTTTGAATTTGGATTGCCTGCCATTGTCTCCGTCCACTCCATCAATTTTCACTCCACCGTGCGAGACTTTCGTACTAGAACGCTGGCTATGTTTGACGAGTTCCTGAACGCCCTCGAATCGCGGCATGGCGACCTGCTATACATTCACGATGAGGATTTGTACGAAATAGTGAGAACTGGAACCTCCAAAATGCCGACTGGGAGGATCAATGTCGTTCAAAAGAAGTTCGTTAAGTCCCGCGTCAAACGGATGCAAGCCTAATGGAGACACAGAAATCCATTCTTCTGGTCACAGTGGACTGCCTGCGGGCCGATCATGTCGGCTTCCTGGGTTATCATTCTCCGACGACGCCTTTTCTCGATTCACTCGCTGAAGAAAGCGTTGTGTTTCCTGCTGCGATTGTTGCCGGTGCTCCGACTTACTATTCGCTTCCCGCGATGCTGGCCTCGCGTTATCCGTTGGCGTTTGGACGCGAAGTGCTAGGCATCGGGCCGAATGAGGCGACGATTGTTTCCGCGTTTCAGCGAACTGGATATGCCACAGCCGCATTCTGCGCCGCCAATCCATACATCTCCTCACGCTTTGGATACGCACAAGGGTTTGACCTATTTCGCGATTTCCTCGATGAGAAAGAACAACGATTGCCCGATGAGCGAGGCGTTCTGGCGAAGCTGGGGAAGGGGTGGGCGGGACGTCTGAATCGCTCGCTGGAGCGGGCGAGTTCATCGCTTGGGCTTCGTGCCGTTTACGATGAACTCTATTTTCGCTATTGCCAGCGTGTCACGCCAGTGCCCGAGTTCACAGACGCACTGCGGCCTTTTCCATCTGCCGATGTCATCGTTGACCATGCAACCGAATGGCTCGCCTCGATAGGGAATCAGCCTTTTTTCCTGTGGCTCCACTTCATGGATCCGCATGCGCCGTATTATCCGAAGGACGCTGCGCTTGCGCTCATGAGGGAGAAGACCATTACGCCCTTTCGCGCCCGCTATCTAAATTCTTTCTGGAACAGGTCAGATTTAGGCGTTTCGCGGTTGGCGCGCCGGCGTAAGGAGATTATCGCGCTGTACGATGCCGCAATTCGCTGGGTTGACGTTCAGATGGCTCGCTTCGTGAAGTCGCTTCAGCGGGCAGGAACCTGGGAGAATTGCATTCTCGCGTTCACCGCGGACCACGGAGAAGAATTTCTCGATCACGCGGGACGCTATCATCCGCCTTCAGGGCTGATGGAGGAAGTCATCCGGGTGCCTCTACTCCTGCGAGTACCCGGGCGCCCAAAGATGCACTTCGACACTTCTCCGTTCAGCATGATTCATCTTGGGCCGACGCTGCTTGATTCAGCTGGAGTGTCGATTCCCAATTCGTTTGAGGGGAGAAGCTGGTGGCCAGACTTGACCGAGGGAGCCAGACCCGATGCAGTCGCATTCTCAGAAAGTGTTTATGGCTGTACGAATCCATTTCATCGCGAAAATCGCATGGGTCATCGAATATTGTCGGTTCGTGAACGGCGTTTCAAACTGGTCTTGAATTTTGATTCCGGCGAGGAAGATTTGTACGATTTGGACAAAGATCCGCAGGAACGTGCGCCACTGCCACGCGATGCGGAGAAATCCGTGCGCCGGCATCTGCTTCAGTTGGCGCAGGCCCATCTGCAGAGGCCGATTGATCGGCGAATGAGCATGAGCCAGCTCTTAGGCGATCTTCAGCTAGAATGGTCGGCACGAGCGCCCAAATCTTCGCTGGTGAGCTGCTAGTAGATCTGTCCGCATCCGCATGATTACGCTTTTTACCCCGTCGTTCGCCGACGAAGCCAATACCAATGCGCAAAACCTCTCTGTGAAAGAGATTGTTGCGCGGCTGGATCCAGAAAAAATTGCGGTCACCATGCTCCACCAAGGGGCCGTTGATCCCCGGATCGCCTCGCGCCCGAATACAAAGTTAATTCGCTGGCAAAAGCATGGGAATACAGGTTGGCTCATTCTTCAACTCTTGCGGGAAGTTCGTGACGTTTATTTTTTTCCGCGGGAAGGTCCTCTCGATGCTGCCTTCCTAACTCTTCGCCGTTATCTGCACCTGAAGACTACTGTGGTGAGCTATGTCGTTTCTGGCGGTCTCGAGTCCGGACCGTACTTGCCCGCTCGACAGAGACATATACGCGAAGCCGACGCGGTCTTCGCCAACAATACGCACCTCGCGCGCCTCTTGAAAGATAATATGGGAATCGACGCGGCAGGTGTTGTCTACGATGGTGTCGACCGCCGTTATTTTTTCCCCGCGGAGGTGCACCCCCAAGATCAGAAACAAGATCAGAAAGCGGTCGCTATTCTCTATGCCGGCTCGCTCAAACCGCTAAAGCGTGTCCCCTTGGTTGTTCGGCAGGCAGCCCGATGGCCGCAGGCAGTTTTTCGCATCGCTGGAACAGGTGAAGAAGAGATCATCTGCAGGAATCTGGCTGCGGAACTTGGCTGCAAAAATGTCGAGTTCCTCGGACATTTGCCGCCAGCGCAACTGGGAGAAGAGATGCGCAAGTCGAACATCTTTTTCTTCCCGAGTATCGTTGAGGGACATCCGCAGGTGCTGGCGCAGGCAGCCGCCACCGGTCTGCCTTGTGTTGCCATGAAAGTTTATCGCCCGGATTTTGTAGTCGACCGTGCCACAGGCTTTCTGGCCGAGAGCGACACGGAACTGGCCGAGTTATTGGATCGTCTGATCTGCGATCAAGAGTTGAGGTTGCGCATGAAACGAGCGGCGATCGCTCATATACAGAAATTCGATTGGGACGTAAGCAGCAAAATCTGGCAGGATGCTTTCGAACGGCTTGTGGCAAGGCGAAGGAAGCACTGAAGCTCTCGAAAGGTCGGAGACCCTCTCATGGTGACAGAAAATCCAACCTTGCCGCCAATTTTGGGCCAGGAAAGTGCGCAGAAGAAGAGTAAGGCACCGATTCGCGTTCTGACGCTGACACCTTTTTTCCCGAGTGAGAACGATGATGCGGCCGGTTGCTTCGTGTCGGAGCCGCTCGCGGCACTGGATCGTGCGGGCGTAGAAAGTGCCGTCTTCGCCGTCCAGCCGTTCTATCGCCGCAAAATGCACCCTCGGCAGAATGCGCCTGCGCAGTGGATCCGATATCTTTCGATTCCGCGGGGTTTCGGGCTGCCGAGTGCCGGAGCATTTCTTTTCGCGAGCATTCTATCGCGCGTCCGCGAATTGCAGCGTGCGGACAAGATCGACGTTGTGCACGCCCATGCCGCGTTGCCCTGCGGGCACGCAGCGATGCTGTTGAAGTCGGAATTACATCTGCCGTATGTCGTTACGGTCCACGGTCTCGATGCTTTCTCGACCGAACAGGTTCACGGAAGAGCGGGGAAATGGTGCCGTCGCATCTCTATGCGTGTGTATCAGTCATCGCGTCGCGTTATCTGCATCAGCGAGCGAGTTCGAGAGCAGGTGCTGGAGGGCACTGGCCCCACCTGTCGAACGTCGGTTGTGTATAACGCGGTCGATCCAAAAATGTTCTCGCCAGAAATTTCCCCGGCGCGCGCGAGTTTGCTGGTGTTGAGCGTCGGTAACCTCATCCCTATCAAGGGGCATGAGGTGCTGATTCGCTCTATCGCTTCCCTGGCGTCGCAGTTCAAAGATCTAACGCTCGAGATTATCGGCGACGGCGCAGAGCGCTTGCGCCTTGAGAATCTCGCCGGGTCGCTCGGAATTTCCCAACGAGTACATTTTCGCGGAAGGCAATCCCGCACCCAGGTCGCGGAAGCGATGCGCCGCTGCGCTGTGTTCTGTCTGCCCAGCCGTTATGAAGGCCTCGGTTGCGTATATTTGGAAGCCATGTCATCCGGGAAACCAGTCATTGCCTGTCGCGGGCAGGGAATCGCTGAGATCATCCGTCAAGGCTCAAACGGGTTTCTGGTAGGGCCCGACAACGAAAAGGAATTGTCCCTCGCGCTCAGTATGCTTCTGCGCGACGAATCACTGAGCAACAGGATCGGAAAGGCCGCGCGCGAAACCGTGCTGGATCAATTTACTCTCTCGGAACAAGCGGAACGTCTGTCGCGAATCTATCGGGAGTCGCTCGCCTGATGCGCCGCCTGGTTATCCTCACTGAGATTATTTCGCCTTATCGCATTCCGCTGTTCAATGCGCTGGCTGCCTATGAAGGCATCGATCTTCATGTGATATTTCTGGCAGAAACGGACCCGAACCTACGCCAATGGGAGGTTCAGAAGGACGCCATTCAGTTTTCGTATCAGGTGCTCTCATCGAGGCGCACGCAGTTCGGTGACTACAATGTCTTGCTGAATGCCGGGGTGTCGAAATCCCTCCGAACGGCAAATCCCGATGTGATCCTCTGTGGTGGTTATAACTATCTGGCGTCGTGGCAGGCGCTGCTCTGGGCCCGCTTCAATAACGTCCCTTTTCTTCTCTGGTCGGAAAGCAACATTCAAGACATGCGGCCGGGGCACGCGCCCGTCGAATTTCTCAAAGATGAGTTTCTCCGCCGATGCAGCGGCTTCATCGTGCCGGGAAGGTCCGCTCGAAATTATCTTTGTTCACGCAAAATCAAGGACGATGTCATTTTCACTGCTCCGAATGCGGTGGACAATGCCCTTTTCCAAACCGCCGCTGCCCAGGCCCGTAAGAAGGCTGAATCCTCACGGCTTCGGTTGGAACTACCAGCGCGTTATTTTCTGTTTGCGGGCCGCCTCGTCCCGGAAAAAGGAGTCTTTGAATTGCTCTCCGCTTATGCCAAACTGGATGCTTCCTTGCGACAGCAGACGGGACTTGTACTCGTGGGCGATGGACCGTTACGGGATGCGCTGGAGGCACTAGCGGCAAAAATTTCTCCGGGGATGGTAAAATTCGCAGGTTTTATCCAGCAGAAGGAACTGGGGACGTATTACGGATTGGCGGACGCACTCATTTTGCCTACATACACTGACACTTGGGGACTGGTTGTGAATGAGGCCATGGCATGTGGCTTGCCAATCATTCTCAGCCGTGCGGCCGGATGCGCTGCCGATCTGGTAAGTGAGAATTGTAACGGCTTGCTGGTCCCACCTGCAGACGCATCCGCTCTTGCTTCGGCAATGGCGATGCTAGCTCAACATCCCGATCTTTCGAAGAGCATGGGCTCGAAAAGCTCAGAGCGAGTGGCTGAATATTCTCCTGCTAAGTGGACCGAAGGCGTTGTTCTTGCCGTCGACTCAATGGGAGGCGCCCGTGACTGAGCGAATCTCAAAAGGCTTCTTAATCGGCGCTGCCATTATCTGCAGCTTACCCCTTCTGTTTCTCTTCGCCTATTCACGTCCCGGATATTTCAGTGTCACGAACGTGGGCGCGCTTCTGGCCTTTGAATCGTTGATTGGCGCCATCTGTTTGTATCGCAGGGTATTCTTTCCGATCATAGTGCTCTCTTTTCTTGGTGCGGGCTCGAACCTGCCTGCGGGAGGAATGTGGATGGCAGGCCGCTGGGTCGCTTTGGGAGTCGGCGCGGCCGTTGGGCTGTTCATCATGCTCAAGGAGCGGGAAGACGGTTTCGGGCAATTTCACCTGCTAGCGACGTTCTGTATCCTGGCGGCTTTGGTATCAGCGGCGGTTTCACATTATCAGAGCCTGGCTTTTCTCAAAGCTTTAAGTTTGTTCCTGCTGTTTCTCTACGCCAGCACTGGCGCCCGTCTGGCAGTAGCTCACCGGGAGAATCGTTTTTTTGAGGGACTGCTGTTGGGCGTCGAAATTGTTGTCGGTTTCATGGCAGGGTTTTATGCCGTGGGAATCGAAGCTTTGGGCAACCCGAACTCTCTCGGCGCCGTGATGGGAGTTGTGGCTGTGCCGATTCTTCTGTGGGGGGCTTTGCTCGACGATGGGAGCTTTGCCCGGCGACGCAGGCTCGTTCTTTACGTGCTGGCGATGTATTTGACATTTCACAGTCATTCACGAGCGGGACTGGCTGCGGCGTTCGTGTCCTCTGTCGTTCTATGTCTGGCCTTGCGGCAATACAAGCTTCTGGGTCGCGGCGTCGTGGCGCTGATCATCATCGTGACCTCATCTGCAATCTTTAACCCGGACGCGTTCTCGAAATTCGTCTCGACCCTCAACGATTCTGTCCTTTACAAGGGACATGATCCGGGACTGGGAGTCTTTGCTTCCCGCCAAAGTCCATGGGAGGGCGCGATGCAGAGCATTCATCGCCACTTCTGGTTCGGGTCCGGATTCGGTACTACGGATAATGGCCAGGACGCCAGCGATAAGCTGGACAAGTACAGTGATTTGGCAACTCCTGAAGGTGTTACCTCGGAAAACGGCAGCAGCTACTTGAGTATTCTGTCTTGGGTCGGTGTGCTTGGAGTCTTTCCTTTCGCTCTGCTACTTCTCTCAGTCATCGCGAAAATTCTTAGAACGCTGGTGTGGATGGTAAGGACCAGGAACCCTAACCACCCGGCGGTTCCGCTAGCCATGGTTCTACTCGCGGGCATACTGCACGCCGGCTTTGAGGATTGGCTCTTTGCTGTTGGTTACTATTTGTGCGTGTTCCATTGGTGTTTGGCCTTCATGCTTGCGGATTACGTGCCTTCCGCAGAACTTCCTCGATTCTCACACAGGTGGACTCCCAAGCCGATGCGCCGTCTGTTCGGCGCTGCCGCTCTAAGCCGATGATACGTCTGTTCATCAACGGCCTTTCCGGCAGCGCCGGAGGGGGTTTGACGTACCTTCGAAACGCCATTCCGCAATTTGCGGCGGTTCCCGAGGTTCAGGTCACGGTTGCTTTGCCCACCGGGATAGGACATGAATTTCGTGCTTTCACCAATGTTGATGTCCTTGAAATGCAAATGTCGGTTGCCCGGCGATTCTGGTTTGAAGAATTTCGCCTTTCTGAATTGCTTCAGCAGACACATGCCGATGTCTTGCTTTCCGCCGGGAACTTCGCGCTGAGAAAGTCTCCGGTGCCGCAGATTTTGCTGTCGCGCAACTCCATCTATACTTCAGCCGACTTTTCTCGCGATCTGCTGTCGCGGCGGGAATATCGCATGTGGCTCGACACACGCGTTCGCGGCGTACTAGCGAAGCAATCCATCCGCTGGGCAGACGTCACCATCGCTCCAACTGAAGCCTTCGCATCGGAATTGCGTTGCTGGACGGGCGTTCAGGTTCGAGCGATCCATCATGGATTTGATCGTGACGCTTTTACCCGAAATAGCGGTCCTCTACCCGAGCACGTGGCTGAGAAGATCGAATCTGCTCAAGGCAGTCTGAAACTCATTTTTGTCAGTCATTACAATTACTACCGCAACCTCGAGACTCTTCTGCGCGCACTGCCTCTTTTGCGAAAAAGGTTGGAAGGGCGAAGCGTCAGACTCTTTCTGACCTGCAGGTTACGTGCGGGGGAGAATCCCGGCGCCTACAATCCAGAATCGGCTCAACGGCTGATCAAGAATCTCGGTGTTTCTGGGATGGTCGTTGAACTTGGAGCCGTCCCCTACGATCAGGTTCATCGCCTGTACAGCTGCGCCGACGTGTACGTTACTCCGGCTTATACCGAAACATTCGCCCATCCCCTGGTAGAAGCAATGTCCACGGGCATTCCCGTCATCGCCTCCGACATAGCTGTGCATCGCGAGATCTGCGAAGATGCAGCCCGTTATTTCCCGCCGTTCTCACCCGAGCTGTTAACCGAGAGAATTGTAGAAGTCGCAACCTCGCCGGAAACTGCACGGCAGATAGCTGCAGCGGGATTGGCGCGTGCGCAACACTTTTCGTGGAAACGGCACGTGGCCTCTATTGTGGGAATAGCGGCGGAGTTGACCAAGTCAGCCAATCCCGCTCTTACAGCCCGCTCAGAATCGACAAAGATCGAAATTGTCGCGTAATCCAATTTCTCAGAAGATCGTCCGCTTTCAGTACGGTTGGATTCATGGTCGCTGCGCGCTTGCGATACCCCGCGGAATTGCAGAGGCCGGCGAGCCATACATTACTGCAGCTAGTCGGGGATATCTCGCCGCAAAAAAGTAAATCGAGTAGGCAGGGAAGAAGACAATAGCCGGCACATAAATCAAAGAAGCGAGATAGAGAAAGATGGCAAGCAGCACGCATCCAATCGCGACAGCCAGAGCAATCGTATGGACATTCCACGTCAGCCCCGCCGTTTTACCTGTGATTACTGCCAGGATTCCGATCCCGATGCTTGGAACAACCATGATCAGTCCCAGAATCAAAGTCGCGACTGCCATAAGAATTCCAGTGACGATCGCGAGCACGATCTTCATGACGATATAGGCGGCGTATGATCCGAGCTCGGGCTTCATCATCAGCCACAGGCGGCGCCACCCCTCCATGGCGTCGATGTTCTCCAGAGCCATCTGCGGAACCACGAAATCCTTCGTCAACACCAGGACCACCGCCGTGGCGATAGCGAAGGCGAGTAAGAGAATGGCCAACAAGCCCCCGGCGAAAATCAGTCCCGCCAAGTGTTCCTTCGGTTCTCTAAACCAGCCGACAAAATACGCAAGTGCTGCGGGAATTCCGAGAACGATCACGACCGCGGCCAGCGAGAGAAGAAGATAGCCCAACCGCCAAACGAAATAGCGCCATCCCTCACCGATTCTGCGGTTCCATTCCTGACGGATGTGACACTCGCGCGTGACCACGCCGTCGAAGAGAACGAAGCGCATCACGCTGCTGATGTACATGATGATGATGCCGATGGCAAACCCGGCGACCAGCGCCGAAGCCATCAAGGCGATAAGCAATGGGTAGTCGACCCCCAATGAGCCGGGGAAATGAATGTGCGGCGTGACGCCGGGGTGCGCGGGGAATTGAAAATTCGAACGGTTGCATCCGTGAACGCCGAGTTCTCCCGCGAGCAAGCCGACGAAAGCGAGCCTTGTCCATTGACCGATGCGGAAGGGGCGAAACAGTTGCTCGCGAGTATGCTCCAGCGCAGGAGTGATCGAGTCGACGGCGCTTAGGGCCAACTTGCACCTCGCGAAAAATGACTCAGGAGAAAAATACTAGGAATTGGCCGCGGTAGCAAACCAAAACCTGTAGCTCTTTGAAAAGTGGATTCCCCCTCAGCGGCCGCGGGGCTTATCGATCACATCGAGTGTCCGTACAGGCAGGCCGAAACCATTGACCAGTTGGCGGCGCTGTTCAAGGATCTCGTGCATCTCTCCCGGTGTGCCCCGTACCGGAGGAACGTTAGCAATGGCGTCATTCAGCATTGCCCAACTCACTTCTGATGCGAGCACGCTGTCGCGCGCCTCGGGAAAACCCAGATTCCCACCCGCGAGGATGGACCGGGCGAAGACATCGACCATGACATCGAGCTTCTTGTCGTTGAACGCCGCAGTTTTGCAGAGCGTGTTACGTGTCCCATAGAGCTCGACGGTCGCCTGTGTGAAATCGTGCCGCATGCGCGCCACGCCCTGGCTCCCGATCACATCGATATAGCAGTTATGTGGTTGTTGCTTGGCCAGATG
>Ga0335072_10005762_pt1 | contig 18202 bp, 15 predicted proteins | sample Lox_Sample_21_FD_206725 | JGI IMG/M metagenome (GOLD analysis project Ga0335072, IMG submission 206725) | Soil microbial communities from Loxahatchee National Wildlife Refuge, Florida, United States - Lox_Sample_2.1 | ecosystem: Environmental > Terrestrial > Soil > Wetlands | place: USA... | reverse complement strand
ATCGCCTTCCTAAAGCGCCTGCCAGCATCGCAACCAGTTCGTAACTGGCCTTATTTTGCTATCTAACAAGATTAGAGACAAGATTCATCATGCCAATTTACGGAAGTTGGTCGCCCCTCTGCTCAATTCCTCGGCAGTACTAGAATTCGAGCCAACTGTCAAGCAATATGGTACACAACTTCTTGAGGCAATTCAACAAGTTGCTGAGGAAAACAATAATGTAGTGGATATGAGCGACTGGTTCGGGAGATTTGCGTTTGATGTACCTTCTCTTTTTTGCTGTCTTGACAAAAGGTCGGTGGGGCAATTACTTTTAACCAAAACTTTGGGGCCCTCGAAGGCGGGGAACCCCATTTTGTTCTGAAAATTGTCCAGAGAAGCTTGCTTTACATCAAAAGTTTCGTGTATGTTCCATGGCTTGCGCAGTTTCTTCATCATCTGCCATCCACCAATCGGATGGTGGCGGAGGGGCGTTATGCCTCTTTGGAGGTCTCTCCTTCTTGTAGTCGAGCTGAAACCTAGTTTGCGAGAACCGCAATTAACCGCCTAAGAAAAGATGGCGGTGAATACGGAATAAAAACGTTGATTGCATCAATCATGGAAGCCACTGATCCTCAAACCGGGGAAAAGTACACGGAAAAAGATGTGTTGGCCAATGCAAACTCATTCATGTCTGTAATGTAATATGTCCAAAGGTGCTGATATTAGTGTCGCTTCATCTGATACGACTGCGGAGACGTTGACCTTCCTCCTTTACCATCTTGTCTCGGATACCGCATTGTGGAACAGGCTTTCGCAAGACATACGTTCCAAATTTGCCTCGATTGACGAAATTACCAATTTACAGCTATCCAGCATCCAGTTCCTCGATGCTATCATTTACGAAAGTAGGGCTCCCCAAATTTCGAAAGCTGATAAAAGCTCTTCGGCTTCGACCAGCTGTACCGTCAAATTTACAACGAGAGGTTCCTGAAGGCGGCATGATAATCGAAGACCGTTTGTACCCAGAAGGGGTAAATTCCCAACTTATTGAGATTTTTATTGTAGACGACGGTCAGTACTCCACAGTACACCATCCTTCATCACGAAGGATATTTTTCTAATCCGGAGAAGTTCATTCCTACCCGTTGGATTGAAGCGGAAATGGGCAAAGAAACTTGTAATAAAGCAGCATGGGTTCCGTTTTCTATGGGTCCTAGAAATTGTGTTGGGAAAGCGTATTGCTCGATGACTTATCTCGTTCTGACAGTAGCCTTGCCCTTGCGGAGCTTCGATTGGTTATAGCGATGTTTGTTTGGTCGTTCGATGCGACTCTAGCGGAAGAAGGGCAGTGTGAACCATACTATAAGGACTCGTTTGCTGTGGCCCGTGGGCCTCTTCCTATTTCTATCCGGCGTGTGAAAAGGTGACGAAACGGTGTCTGAGACTCTGAGGCGTTGAAATCGTTATTATTATTATGATGTAGGAACGGGTGATATCTTACCAAGCGATTGCGGTTGTTTAGTTGTTCTTTTATCTGTTCTATCTTTTTTACACAGTCTATTATCGTAGCCGTCCCGTATTTATTGGAAACCGACTCCAACGGATTATGGAAGAACATTGAACCTTAAATCCAATTTCAGACGCCTGGCAGAAGCCCAAACTCTGGCACGCAATCCAAAATTTCGAACGTTAAAAACACAGAGAATCCAAGCTGAGGACTCACACACCGGAAAATTAGCTTATCCGAATTCAAGTCCCTATGGCTGTGTACTTCCGCGTGATCATGGAGCAGACAAAGTCTCACACAATATATTCTATTTTGGGCAATCAGCAAGTCACAACGATTGGACACGAGTCACAACGATTGGACACGATCAAATTGTCCTAATTGTGAAGATTGTAAAGATAGCGCAAGAGTCGTGCCATACACAGCCTCGTTCCTCGAAATAACTTTGGAGAACTCCATATAGAATTGCATGCAGGGAAGCGAAAGTGATTGACGAAGCGCAACTAAAGTTCCAAATTTCCCTTTCTATGATTGCTTGTTCCGCGCTGATATCAGATCATCATTTCTCTTTTCTCTTTTTCCTCACAAAGATCAATAATTGGAGAGTCATTCAATCCGCCTGAATCAGACCTACTAGTAGCGATAACAACGAACAGCGCAGAAGTACTATGGTATGGTGTCCCGAGTGACGTTGCTGATTTTTCAAAGGCTCCTCCGGAGGAAAAAGAGCATGAGGTCGAGAAGCCCCCCAGTCACCCTAGCCAACGTCGAGTACGTACTTTGAACATCGATCCTCTTACGGCTGAAAACCATGGTTTCGGAAATACATAAATATTTTGGAGCCTTACACTCAGAACGACGCGCTAGTACATCTTTTTTGTTGTTCCAAAATTATGAGCGTTCGGATATTCGGTAAAATAAAATGGCCGAGCCCGGTCGAAATTCCCCACTTGAGCCGACTGCCAGTTTTTTGGTCATATTTCGAAATAGGCTTTTCCATTTTGTATTTGAACGTCCGTCCTAGTGCCCGGCCCGTGTCCGTGCCCGCCCCATTTTAAATCGTGAAGCGTGTACACTAGACGCCATTCACCGCTTTTCCTCTGCTTCTGTAGGCGACATCATGAATCGTTCCGACGATGATGAGGTAAACATTCCGGTCTCGGAAAACCTCAACTCGTACGCTGAATCGAACAAGACAGAAATCCCCGACTTCATTTCGCCTAACCTGACACCTGTCATGACGTTAAATCAAAGATTACGCGCCGGCTGGAAGTCTTATACCATTATGCTTTTGCTCCTGTTGCTCGGTCTCCTGGCTGCTCTTGGGCAGCACGGATTCTATACTTATCTCAATGGCCGCGAGGTCGATCAAACGACCATATCACAAACGTGGGTGATCCGAGTCGGAACCGCCTTTGCGTTCCTATGTAAGACCGCTCTCGTTGCGGCTATCGGAATTTCATTCAGTCACGGGTTTTGGTATAGTGTTCGTCGCAAATCGATCCCAATAAGCGCTATTGATGCAATTTATGGCGTGCTTCAAAATCCTTTGCAATTTTTCGCCAAAGATTTTCTGGTTACAACAAAAGTACTTGGCCTATTAGCGGCAGTTTGTTGGGTACTGCCGTTCGCAGCTATCGTCTCTCCAGGAGCATTGACAGGTATTTATACGTTCCTATCATAAAGCTAACCAAAGTGACTACACCTTTAACCTCGTCGTCTACGCAAGCCGAAGCCCCTTTCTTGTCCTCGCTAGACACGGACGTGGGATTCTTCAGAGTCGGTGCTTCGGCGACTTACGCAGGCGCTACAAATCAACTAATCCGCATAGCGGGGCGTGTACTTATCACAGGCGAAATCATTGCCTGGCCTTCAACATGCGGATCTAATTGCACTTACAACACCTCCTTTGTTGGTCCTTCCTGGCAGTGCCTCGAAGTTGATCCGCAAATACAATCAGTGCCCAACTTTACGTTGCCCGCCGGTTCGCCCCTATACTACGCCGCAGACATTCCCACCAACGATTCCACCGCTGGCCTGTGGATTATTTCCGGGGAGCCGACCCCCATTACACTAAATCATTCTATGATCCATTGTAGCCTATACGAGGCCACCTATTACAACCAAGTAGAGTTTTTGAACAACTTGCTGAATGTCACCACAAATCTTACAGTACACGGCCTACTTCCCGCAGTTTCAGATCAAGAAACGAACGACTTGTATTTTGGAGCTAATGGATCAGATCCGGAGTTGTGGAGTCAGGTGAATATGTATACGATTCATAATGCCGTGGTATCGCTGCTTGAGGGAGCGGCTCAGACAGGGGGAGCATATGGCAATATCGCGTTTACGGATACCGAGATCGGCTTAGCCAACTTTGTTGATATCACTCCATTCAATATCAGTTTCCCTGCCAACTTTCCCGAGATTCTGGAGAACCTGCTCATCAATACTACTCTCAGTTTGACCTACTTCCTACAAAGACCGCCCTTGCCACAACTGCCTGGCTTCCAACCAGTCTCGCCTGCATACTACTCTATTGTTTCGGCCGAGACCAGCACATACCCAGCGCGTTATAACTACTCGTCCAGGGTTTTATGGGAAGCCTACTCAGTTGCAATCGCTTGTAGCTTCATTTCCGTACTTTTCGGGTGCTACATGCTTCTCAATAATGGAGTCGATTCATCCATGTCGTTCTCACAGGTCCTTGTAACAACTCGGAACAGTACACTAGACCATCTGACTACCGGAATGGAAAGAGGCGGCGGGTATATCTCCCAAGAGCTGAAAGGCACAAGAATCAGATATGGGATTCTCCGTGGCGGCGGAGGCCATGTAGCATTCGGGTTGGATGAAGAAATTCGTTCTATGAAAGAATAGTCAGTTAACTGGCAGAGAAGTATGTACTCTCAATCCGTTCTTTTTTCATGGATTTGAAATAGCTTAATCCGATATCTTAATTCCATAATTACAGAAGACAAGAATGGTGGAGAGAAACAGTAACAACTCCAGACCAAACTTTTGAAGTTGAGTGCTTCTCATTTCGATTGCGCGATTCCGGAGTTTCGCGAATTCTCTGCATAGAGTAACTACCTAGCACGGTGACGGCGAGGCTATATAGAATACAATTCATCAGAAAAGTCCGGCAAGGATGCAAAGTCGGCTGGGCCTGAATTTTCGCGTGGTTCCAACCCAATTCTACCGCGGGGAAAATAAACTTTCGGCTGGGACCAAGTTTCGTGGAGGTGCAAACCCAATTCTCCCCGACTTGCATGGCACGTGGATCGAAAAGCCGATACCGGCTCTATACACACTTTAAAATAAGAATGCACCGACATATGCCGTCCGTATCCATTCGATCATGTCTACCAAAGCTGACCGACTTGCACTTGTACCCAAAGTCGTCGCCGCTATCAACAGTGGCAAAGAGTCAGATATCGAAGCTGTTTTCGCTCATGACTTCAAGTGGATTGTCCCTGGAACGGGCGGAAGGGAAGCCCAGACCATTGCGCCTGTACCTCCCGGAATAGCTGGTAAAAGATCTCCTCATCCTTCTCTAATAACAGGTGCAAAGCTTGCCATCGCATCACTTCACCGAGCCTTCTCCGATTTCAAACTTTATGTTTTGAAATCAATTGCCGACGACGATGGCGGCGAAAATATTGTAGCTACCAGGTTAGAATTCACAGGTCTGTTTCCACCAACTGCTGCTCTTTGACTGCAAAGGTGTTCACACTGGCGAGTGGTTGGGAGTCCCACCCACCGGAAAGTCTGTCGTCGGTCGCTGGGCTAGTTTTAACAGGGTCGAGGGCGATAAGGTCGTATCAGGTGAAAGCTTCATTGATGTTGCTGGCCTTCTCATTCAACTTGGAGCCTTGCCGCCTCCAAAAGGATTTTGAAGCAGACAACGTTTCTCTCTTAGCTGCAGGAGGAAATGAATTATGAATTGCAACTGTTAATCTGTTTTTCCCTCGCCAATGAATCATAATTCCCAACTTCCACAAGGTGCGATGGAGGATGATTGCATTGGAATACATTACAGTAAATACAGGGACCTAAATTTGTTGAGAGTATGCCAGACTATTCTAGAAGACCACCGGCGGATATGTAAATAGACTTGCAAACATTTCATCTAATCACGCCATTTTCTCTGGCTCATCCATCAAAATCTAACAAACCTGATCTATCTCTGAAATCAGCTTTACCGCTTTAAATTGGGACTGTCTTTCCGCGCGGGTGCAGACCCAATTCCGCCACACTGGCCTTACTTTTCGCCATTGAGCCTGAACCATGAAAACACGACAGTCCGTAGCCGGCTTCGAAATCGCTGTAATCCCTAACCACGTGCAGCAAGGATGCAGCATTATTCGAAGAGGAATGAAACTGCTCCGAAGTCACGGACAAGGTTGAGGGAAATGAGGAATGTGGTTGCACGAAATACAATTCAATTTGCAACTGGAAATACGGTTTGGTTATGGGACTGAATTTCTGTGGGGCTGCAAACCCAATTCGGTGGAACTACAGTTTTGGTCATGCGACCTTATTTCCGTCCGCCTTCGGCTCAATTCTGTGGAAATACAGTTTTGGTCATGCAGTCGTATTTCCATGCTGGTTCGGGCTCAATTCCTCACCATTAAAAATGAAAAATTGCATATGACTAGAAACATTAATATGAGTGAGCGAATGGAGCTGGCTCCTTCTCAGAACGTTCTGACCAGCAATAGAAGTCGAAGCCATTTTGGACTGGGAAAAGCGGAAAGTGGTAGCACGAAGCTGGAAAATCTGTCTTCTGAACCTACTTAACATGCAAAAGCGGCACGAATCATCACCTCGCCAATAGTGGCCAATCAATCGGTGTTTCGCATGGTACGGTTGATTCCATTACGAACTAAGGACGGTCCGTCGGGTTTTCTAGGCCAATTCAATTAGGTTGCGGCTCAATCCCCACACGGCAAATTTTCTCAGGATCTTCTTAATGGGTCCGTCATCGTTCGGTCACTGCACCTACCCTGCCTTTTGTTCGTGTATCGCTCATTTGCATCTCTCGCCATCTCTGCACGATGAGTCAATCTAGGAACAACTTCTCTTCGCCCATCCCGGTGTTGTACTCCGGGGCGTCGGTCTCCGCGTCGACGCCGAGCTCTAAGCCTACCCTATCTACGGTAGTACAACAATCATTGAGGCACTCATGGAGTAATTCCAAGGCGGAAGCTACAAACTTGGTTCTACAGAGCGGACCGATCGTCGACGAAATGTTTCCAGAACTTTTGTCCTACACAAAGCCAACGGCGATGGAACTGATTGATGGTCTCCATGGAGTACTCGAACATGGTATTCAGTCCTGGGAAGAAAAAGTCATGGAATCCATGATGGCCTCCTTAGAACGTAGGACTGCTAGCCTTCGAGCAGAGTTTGAACGGATACTCGAAGAAAATACTAGAGCACTCGTCGCGGAGAACGAGCGCCAGGCGCAAGAAATTAAAATACTCTTGGCGGGGGCACAAGCCAAGGACGAATTGATTGCCAGGCTGAACAACAAGTCAGCCGGCATGATCGTGAAAGCAAATCCAAACCAAATGTATCCCTCTGTAATTCGACAGATCGGACATGAGAGCGGCCTTCCACCATTCTATTGCGCCACGTTTGGAATAAACGATGTCGGACATTGTCACAATGCCACAATACGCGTGTCGAACCAAACAAAATCAGCGGCGGAATTTGAATGGTATTCGATTTCAAAAAATCTAACAGACGAAATGGAGGCCCTCCCCTGGGAACAAGTCCTCTCGGAAGGCATGCTTGTACGACATGCTCAAGGTCATACGGCATTATTACCCATTGCTCAAGCAGCTGTCGTGTATCTAAATAATCTGGCGGAGCTCCTCGAATGCGTGGTTTGGGCTATTGATTGTTCAATGAAAGCGGCGGAGATCGGCGAACCAGAAGCTCTCTATGATCTATTCTGGCAACCAGAAAAGTCTTGGATTGATGCATGTCTCACATTTGCCTATGCCCCGAAGAGCCAATGGTTGGTAGGAATTAAAGGGAGCCCGCTGGCACGAGATATGGTGATTATCTTGAATTGGCTGGATGGAGTTTTCTCTTCGCCGGATTCCCTGACTCTGATTCAACCATCATTACGGAGCGTGAAGAGTGTATTGCTTGGGTCACAGAAGGTTTATGTTTCAAGTGGAATGAAAGCAAACCAAGATTTCCAAGGCTGTGGGTGCTGGCGGGGTAAAATTCACAGCGGAATTGTGCTCGAATGCAAGAAGATGGAAGGCGTCACACCCGCGAACTCGTTCCCCGATTGCTTGGTTTTAACTGCGGATGCATTGTGGACATTGTTTGACAACAACCTTCGCCCATTGGCCAACTGTAAGTGCACACTTGAAAGCGCTGAAAACGAATTTCTGAGTCTCTCACAGAAATTGGATAACTGGTTCATTTGGCACCTCGAAACAAACCGAAGCAAAGTGTGCGATGGAAAAAGCTGCAAAATTGACCTCACATCGACAAAATTGCACCGACAAAGTGTGTGCATTCTAGGTTGGCCAGCATATATTCGGAAGTCTCCGGATTATCGTATTGCAAAAGCAATTCCGCTGAGTGAGAGTTTCACAAAGAGCGTCGCGGCTTCAGTCACTCTTGAAAGCTTTCAATGTCAGTTTACGTTCGGATGGCAAATCGGTGGGGCTACTCTACAAGGAGGGGTTAGTGGAACATGCAAGTCGAATCGCTTCAACATATCAAGTTCGTCACCTTCGTCTGACGACACGTTTTTGATGCAATACGTAGCTGAAGCTCCAATTCTGATCTTCTGCGAGGAGAGAAAGATCCATCTTGCCATTAGTGGAGCAGACCTAATTGAAGAGCTCTGCATACAGTCTCTGAAGGACTGCAACTGCGATGATCAGGAAATTTACAATAGTGAAGTGGGTGGGAAGCTACGTCCTCGTTTTGTGCGGATAACAGCGGACAAACGCCTTGAAACGTGGCGACTGTCGCGTTTCCGTAGTCCTTCCGGTTTAATAATCGCGGGGGATAAATTGGTTCTCGATGCTTGCCAAAGAATTTCCAGGCTTATTGAAGCGACGAAGTCGTGCAGTACACCTGTCTACTGGCCGTTCGGAAACTTCTTAACAAGAAGCAAATGTATCGGTCTCAAGGCGCCAATCAATGTGAAAGAAATGGGATGGTATAAGCTCGCAAGGGCTTACCCGCTCTCGATAGTTGCCGTGGGAAGTGTGTGGGATATGCTTCTATACAGAACACCGGGCGTTGTTCAGTGGCATACGGCAAAGCCTAGTGGCCAATGGTTTAGGTTCAAAGTCAAGTCGTCGCGTCCAAACATACGCAAGCTGCCCACTCCAGTCGGTGGTTTGGTTGCAACTAACAAGTTGATCTTCTCCTTGCTCGCCAAAGCGGCAGCCGTGTATCCGGCGACATTGGAAGACTCAGAGACACAACTTGCAGGCAATCCATCGCAACCCTCGTTCAGAATAATTTGTCGGAGGAATGACGGAGGAAATAAGGCGGTGAAATGCTTGCATTGCGAGACACAGTCGATGTTACCGTGGCCTCAATACATCGATTGCCTTCATTACTTTCAATAGGTATTACTTAGTGGGAAAGGCGATTAGTAACCAGATGATGATAACATTACATTGAACACAAATAGGTTTATGAAGCACTCCTTATTGTACGATTATAAAATAATATCATGGCCTATCCAAAGCTCCCAAAAAATCGTCAGGCACACTACGTAGGACAGGGTACATCCCGCACATTTCCAGCATTAAGCCATATATAAAAGCACCAACCATCGTATGATAATTCCTTGGATTGAGTCTAATAGTACACGGTGGAATGTATCTAATACCTTTGTGCTCGAATTTTTTCCAAAAGTGGTGGTTGTAGAATACTGGTCAGAAGCCCAAAAATCATCGCTTTTTTGAATTTATATGGCTTAATGATGGGAATGTGCGGGATGTACCCTGTCCTATGTAGCCACAATAGACTTCACCATCGCCCTGTTCCGCCAGTTCTGGCCCAATCCCCATGAAACTCAGGTCTAGGATCGTGCAAATAAAATACTGTGATGGCATTTATTCGTTTGTAGCATTGACCAACCCCTTTGTGTCCCATACCAGCGCTGAAGATCAAGAATCGCCTACTATATATTATGCCTGTTATTACACCCGGCGTTAATTGTTAATGCAGCCTGTGCTAACTGTGGGCGCTCCGGCTTATAATCGTGCTCCACACAAAAGTCAGTGTGTTAATTCACCCCCGCACCATCGGTGATGATAATGCGTATTACAATTGTGGTGCAGCCTACAGGCTGCGGGATGAGCAGCTCAGCGCCAGCGTCCTGCCTGTTGCTTCATGCATGGTTTTAAAGTTCACCAATTTTTTGGCCATGAAGTAGTGTGGTTGGGAGTAATAAGACCGGTTTGGTGGTTCAGGTTTGGTTTGTTTTGATGATGATCAAACGGTGCGAAACAGTTTGTCCCGTTTTATTAGAATCGCACACACAAAATCGGGGCAAACCTTTTTCGCTCCCCTTGATCTGATCTGATCAGAACAGATCAATTTCCGCCGGTTGGTGAATTTTGAAGTGAATTGGCCGCACCGAAGTCACCTAACCCAAAATCTCCAGCAAATTTCGAATTTTCTGCCAACGCGAATCGGCAACCGCGAAAATGCTTCCCCAACACGAACTTGAAGAGCTCTGGTTTGGACAAATGGTGACGCGTACATATTGGTACTCGTTCCAATTCACCTTAGGTACGGTAGACTAAGACTCCTCTATTGCCCGTTTGGCTGCTGACTCTGGTCAGATGATGAAGATGGCGTCACCCCTGAAAATCAACAAGATGCAGACAAGGTACGATACTGCAGACAGCGATACTCGATATTCATTGAACCTCATTTAAAATCGGAAAAGGGATATTTTCGTCTCCGTATCGCCATTCATCAATTTCCCATCTCGCTCCGCATGGGTGAGGGTCTCGAATGTAATTTGAAAGTTTTTGAATTGGGTTATGTGTTGAAAACGGATGACAAAGAGATACTAGTCAGGTTTGAGGGATTTGACGAGGAAGAAGCATCAGACTTGACTATATTGTAAGTCGAGATTCTTTATCCTATTGATTAACTTCAGCGAAACACGTCGAATTCCTCTCGAATCCCTTGGTCCATCACCTCTGCGACAGTCATGTACATTTACGATTGATATCAGGGTCTGTGTTGTTCACGTCAAGTCCCTAACTGGTAGGAGGAAGCAAACCATAGTTTCGACTCTATCTATCCCAATAGACTTCTTCAGGTCATTGCAGAAGGACTCACAGAACTTAATGACGGTGACGTCGAATTCATCACCAAAACAGACCAGGGCGAAGAACAGAAATTGTACGCGTCCAGTAGAATCCTCTCCTCCACCAGCGATTATTACAAAACGAGTATTGCCCTCTATTTCTGTTTCTGACCACAGTGTTTGCATCTAGCTTCTCGGAAGGTGCCTACAGCCTAGCCACTGGCGAAACATGCACCCACAAGCGAGTTATTTCAACAGATATCGACTTTGATACCCTCCATAACATCCTTCATTATCTCTACACAAATCAAATTTACTTTCACTCCAAACCAGGCAAACAACAAAGCACAGGTCCAACCACAGTCGATGCCCAAAGAATTTACGAGGCTGCAGATCGTTTACTCCTCACTGACCTCAAATTCAAAGCCGAAGATTTCCTAAACCACACTTGCGATATTCAAAATATCACTCCTCGCATGTTTAGTGAATTTGCTGCAAGACATGAAGACTTGAACATCTCATATCGCTACTTTTTTCGCACTCATTTGAGTTCGATTATTGCCACTCCCAAATTCGATGAGTTTTTCGATAATCTCGAGGATCCTGATGCTCATAAAGTTAATGCTAAATTCAGAAAATTGGTGCAAATAGCATTGTGTCCCATGAAGCGGCTTGAAACCATGGCGAGTGAATAGGCATGGACCTTCCCGAAGTATAACAGGCACAAGGTCGAGAATTGGAAAACAGAGATGAAGGACAAATGCAAGGGAGAAGAAGAAAATGAGGAAAGAGAGGATGGAGAGGATGGAGAGGAGGATGGATCACAAGTACTGGATGGAGATGACTCAGAAGAGGAACTCGACGACTCATCAGATGAAGATTATGAAGAAGACGAAGACGAGGATGAAGACGAGGATGAAGATGAAGATGAGGATGAATTCGAAATCACCGAGGAATCTTCAGATGAAAACGAATAAGAGGTGGCTCTTTGAGTAGGTGTTTTGCTAGATTAGAGGATGTCCCTATTGCGTGATGATAGCTAATGATAATCAGTTCATCTGGTGAAATACAGAAAAAAGAATCAAGATAAACATGAGTGCTCCGGTGTTCCCACACCCTATCAAACCAGTCCCCACATTTATACATGGAATTATCACAGTGGGTATTCGGGTGAGGTGGGCTGACGTAGTGCTAATTATACAGGTTGTTCTCGATCCTAGACTATATCCTGTGCGTCATTATGTAGATACACGTGGGTCAATTGGCCATTTACTATAACATGGTTCACCACCGCCGAACCTTACAGTAAAGTCTGTCTACGAATTGCCCCTGGACGTGGAAATAATAAACAGAAAGCACGTTGTTAATATGAATCATTCCATTCCTTACAGACTTCAGTAGCTAATGATACAATCTACTTTTGCGCTTCACTCCAGACTTTGCCTTATGTCTCTGTTTCCCCAAAAGACTGACCAGACGGAGCAGACTACCCAGCGGCTGCTCCAAGGGACGCCAACTCTAGCTCAAGAGCTTCGCAGGCTACGGCCATCAAATCACCGCCTTGTGCTTGAAGACTCACCACCGCTGCATCAAGCATTGCACATTGTGCGTCCGTAAGTGTGTTCTGGTCAAGTTGCGAGGTCACGCTGAAAAGGGATGAGACGCAGTTGGCGATCTGAATGCGGGCTTGCTGTACAAACTGAAGCTCCAATTCAAGGTTACTCTTGCATGCTGTTAACATCAGAAGGGTTGCCTGACTCGCCGCAAGTCCCATCTGGCGGAATTAGTAAACTTTGTCAAGGAAGGTACCTTTGTATTTGATTGCTGATAAAGAATAGAATACGGTTTTGTGAAAGAGAATCTGGATGTCTTGGAGCGGTGAAGGGAGTTGTTCGGAACTAGGCGACTCACGCTCTTTCTTATATCTTTCACCCACGCACAGCACCGTGACGCTGAAACCGGGTGGCATGTTGGAAATTGGAATCTGCTCTCAAATAGCTCCGTGAAATAAATGCCATTGCAGGGAAACGCGCGTTCTCTCGGTTAGTAATTTGCCAATTGAAACCTTTCAAGTTTCAGCTTGAGTTTGTAAAATAATTTGTAATGAGAGCCGGAAGTTGGGGGGCGGGTGTTGACAATTAAATCAGGGGTGGCTGAAACCTTAGTAATTTGCCAATTGAAGACAATTTTCAAGTTGCTTGAGCGTATGAAACAATTTGTAATGAGTGTCGGAAATTGAGCACGGGACAATTAAATTAGATATGGTGGCGTAGATCTTCAATCAACCATCCTTCATGAGTTGACGAGCTTGATAGATTGTTCTTTACTCCTTCTCCTTCTTTGACAGACATTGTACCTTTCCTGTTGTATTGTCAGGATTAGCGAGAATGCAAATAGGGTTGGGTCCAGGGGTTTAAAGTGGTTTTAGTAAATTTCATTCTGGCTTCAATGGATTACAGTACTTTTTGTTTCCATTGTGTTGGCAGTTGAGGAGGCATTTGTGAATTTCGATCGCCGGAAATCAATATCACATGAAATCGAATTTGCTGTGGAACCTGACTGGTCAGGTCCGTATGACCTCACCATGATCCCACCAAGAAAATTGAAGTTGCGATCGGCACCCCGCCACGAAGACATCGTTTGACTGGGGAGTTGTAGCAATAGGCTTTACCGCTTCAAATTGGGTGCAGGCCCAATTCTCCCTGGCGAGCACAGCCTCATTATCTAATGCCAGAGGACTTAATTGGCCAGACATGGGCCACGCCAGAACCTTATTTCTGGCTGCATCCTGCTTTTCGCTTTTCCCCTCGTGTGACGACGTTTCGCATCACTTGCGAAGCATCATGTCTGACACTCTACGTCGCCTGCGCCAGCATTTTGGGAAATCGAAACAGCCTCAAGCAACGATCATAGCCAAGCCCGACCACTCTGTCAGTTCAAGGTCAGTGAGCGAATCGGCAGTCGTCGCTTCTGGACGACAATCACCACCCGTGACCGGCAATTATTTTGATGTTTCCCGAGAGGCGAATCCACTTCTTGCCGAAGCGAAAACTCGATATAACGAGAGCATTACCACATTCGACAAAGCTTTCACTATATATGCATCCAAAAACCAGAATGTAAAGAAACTCGACTCGCAAGAAATAGCGGAAGCCACCCCTTCGCCGCTGTACGACGACACGTCACAGTCCGGAAAGGAGGTTGGGAAAATGGTTCACAGAATCTTACAAAGTATCGAAACAGATAAACCGCAATTGGGCGCCCAAGTGTGTGCCGTGGTGTCAAAGCTATTCCCGTTGATGAAGCTCGCGCTGGGTGTAACTGAAAACGTAGCAGACGTGATACCCCTGGCGCATTGAATTTGCTGATATTAGGCTGGTGGATTTGGAGTTGTAAAACAAACGGCAAATGGTATAGCTGCGATCATTGGAGTACATCTTGATGCCGAGTGTAGCTAATGTGTCAGGCTGCCGAAGAGGAGATTGGCCGGAAAGAAGAAGTCAGAAAACAACTTGATCAAATAACATATCAATCGACCAGAATTCAGGAAATTCAAAAACATCCCGCAACAGCAATCAATGTTGTTCTTCGAGTCAAAAGTTTGGATTTGATGACGGCAATGACATCGTATCTAACTTGGTCTCTCAAATACTTTCAACATGGACTTTTCTGTACATCAATTCCCAAAGGTTGGACTAATCTTTTAGACAATCTTGGACTGAATGTCGTCACTGCCGCTGAAGAATATAAAAAAAGTACAACGAACCTGGGAGCCGCTATTGTTGCATATGATCAAGCGCTCATCACACATGTTGCAGATATCGTTGTACGCATTGTAGGAGATACTGCGCATATACGGACTATTGAAGAAAAACGCGAGAGAAATGAATTCTTTCAATGGCTGTCTCCATCCTATTGGGACGTTGAAGATATTCGCATCAACTATCTTAGTCAACGTACACCTGGCACCCTCAGTTGGATCACCGAATTACCCGAATTCAAATCATGGAGAACCGTGAGTCTCGAATCAGGTCCTGCTGCACTTTGGTTAACTGGAAATCCCGGTGTCGGCAAGACGATGTTAGCTGCTTGTATTGTGGAAATACTGGTACGCGCATACCCGAATGTTCTATACTTCTTTTGCCAAAAGACGGAAGCCAGGTTGAGGACAATTCGCGATATCATCACTACTCTAGCCTACCAACTATCGCAGCGGATTCCAGAAGTCCGTCAACAACTCAGTTCACTCCAACTCGATGATTTCTCGCCTACGACCATCAGGTCAACTGTCCTCCTTCTCAGTAAGCTTCTGGAGGCACCGTGGCCGAAATCCGCACCGGAAATCTTCGTTATTCTAGACGGTCTTGATGAGTGCCAGGGATCTTCCACTCCTGACAACGCTGATGTTGAACTACTTCTTTCATTTCTAATGAAACTTCCAAACTGTCGTATTTTGGTTACCAGTCGTCCCGACCCAGCAATTGGATCTGTTCTGTCCCACGTAATCAAGCAAATCGGTGTGGAGTACAACGAGGAGGATATTGAGCACTATATCGCTTGGAAAGTCGCGACCGTAGAACCTCTCCGCGACGCCTTCAAACATGGAAAGATTTTTTTTGACCCAGTGGCATCGGTCCGAGCCCGCGCGAATGGCAGTTTCCTCTGGGCAAAACTTGTCCTCTCGGAAGCCGAAAAATCATTAACGCTCGCGGAATTTCGATCCCGCGTACTGGAATCCTATGTTCCACAAGGATTGTCTCAACTTTATCAGAATACACTGGACAGGCTGGAAGACGCTCGTCTTGGGAGATTTGCGAAGGAAGTATTGATTTGGATTCTCGGCGCTGAGCGAGCTCTGGAACTACAGGAACTTCAAAATGCGGTTGAACTATCCTTGGACCAGGAATACTTTGACTTCAGAGGCGTGTTGGAAAGGAATCTGCAGTCCTCATTGATCGAAATCGCTTCACCATCGGGAGGATCCTTTGTCAGAATTATTCACAACTCTTTGGGAGACTTTGTCAACGATCCACTCCGATGCAAACCACCATGTTTTATCGATCCGTCATTTATTCAAAGCCACCTGGCTGAAATTTGCATGAAACACCTGTCGCAATCACCGAAACAGTCGAAGTTTACCGGATACGCAGCGCTGAATTGGATGGAACACCTCAATCGCGCACAGGAAGAGAGCGTCGTTACCCGACATCTGTTTGAAAGCTTCTACGATTTCTTCAACAACAGTGACTGTGTAAGGCAGTGGCTCACAGAGGAGATTCTGAGGGATCAATCAAGCAGATTCTACAATCACGATATTCATACAATGTTAATCGGATTGCGATCTTGGCTCACAAAAGCAATAACTTCCAACGCTGAAACAATTTCGAATCAATCTAGCAACTCTGACGAGATCACTGAAATAACGAGTGAAAAGATGATTCCAGATGGTCAACTGGCGCAATTACAAGCATTGCTTACAGAAACGGCAGAGCCAAGACGATCGCAAATTATTTCATGGGTTACACGAATGGTTGGATCTGGAACTCAAGGGTTGCATGAATTAATCGGGTCTTCGCTCGCAGGAATTTGGATTAACACCTATTTTGATCGTTCTGAACAAATTCAGCTGGCCTTCAACCTCGCTTGGAAATGTTTATACTTGTCTAGCCAAACCCTTGGTGATGAAGATGATCAGGCATGGAAGCAACCTAAGAAAGATGGGAAACCTCTTCTCTGGAATCAACCCCGCTCTCCAGGTGACGTTATTGACGTTGCCAGCAACTTTGGATACGACGAGTCCAATGGAACCTGCTCTCTGAACCTCGCGGTCGCCCTAGCAGAATGGAAGTTCGACGTGGACGCAGTCACATACTTGGAGGAGGCAGTTGAATTGAGAAACATTCCTAGTCGGCATGTTGCCTTTTTGGGAGTGGGGGCCTGGATGGATACACGGCCTCATGATGCTCTTTTGTACTTCGAACTTGCATATCGAAAATCACCACGGTTCTCTGGAACGGTATTTGGATATTTTGGAGGGGGCCCAGCGTCCTTCAAGAGTCTAATGCCCATGCATTTTGCAGCATGGGGGGGTTATATAGAGGGAATCAAAATGTTAAAAAGAGCAGGAGAGGATGTGTCTGGAGCGGATGATAGGATGCGTCGGCCAGTTCATTATGCGGCATGCAGCGGACACGTACATGCCCTCCGAGTCCTGAAAGAAGACGGTGCAGATATCTTCGCGCCTGATGCGGATGGACTAACGCCATTCCATCTTGCGGCAGCTTTCGGGCAGTTGGATGTTGTCACTTGGTTAGTTGAAAACAACGCCGATGTTAGTACAACGACAAAACGCGGACAAAACGCTGTACAGGCTGCTGGGTGGAACGACAACTGGAAGGTGGTGAAATGGTTGATTAACAATACGAATGTCGACGTCAACATCGTGACAACGTTATATGCGGCATTTGAGGGAAAGAGGTTTGTGAATAGGCACTTTGTGGAGTGGTTGATGAAGGAGAAGAATGCGGATATAAATGCGGCGATGAATTTGGACCGCACCGGGGCGGGACTTCTACATCACATTACTAGCTACACAACGGTTGAGGATATCAAATGGTTGGTTGAGGTTGTGGCACCATCGAAGGCCCATTCATGGAAGGACGACCTGGGAAATACAATGTTACACTGTGCTGCAGAAGAGGGGAGGATAGACGTGATCAAATGTCTGATCGAGGGAGGAACGGCGGACGTCAATATTACAAACGATGCAGGCGAAACCCCATCTCAAAGTGCGCGAAAGAATGGAAACGTGGAGGCTGCTGATTACTTGGCGAGTAGGGAAAGTTATCAGCATAACATGCCGCATTAATAAAGATATAAACTGTGTAATTAATGGCTGGCTCCAATTCACATCGCTACAAAACTATAACTTTTCTACTAATAACATTTTTATCTAATTTCTGAACCCACTCTTTCTCATATTTATCATCAACTTTATCACCAGTCGAAAACAAGGCACGCTCTTGATGTGTTTGTAACGACAACCACAGAGAACATGCAGTAATAATCACATTGCCTCTATTCAGCCATTCTTTTGAGTCTCTTACATCGATAAATTCCTCGGTGACGACATTTTCGATCCTCTCCATGAACGCCTCAATACTTTGTAGTAGCTGATACAAAAGTTGCACAGAGGCGATAAACGCTTCCATTGCATTTCGTACTATTAGAGGTGTTGCGTCTGAGGAACGCTCGTGGACCAACCAACTTGATAACCAGCTCGAGGCAGCAGTCCAGCCGACACTTGTCCACGTCCGTACGAGACACAGGACGTTTGGCGGTACGGAACCAACGGGTACGATTTCTGAAAAGGAATCAACTGACATTTCCAACTG
>Ga0335072_10005761_pt1 | contig 18203 bp, 15 predicted proteins | sample Lox_Sample_21_FD_206725 | JGI IMG/M metagenome (GOLD analysis project Ga0335072, IMG submission 206725) | Soil microbial communities from Loxahatchee National Wildlife Refuge, Florida, United States - Lox_Sample_2.1 | ecosystem: Environmental > Terrestrial > Soil > Wetlands | place: USA... | reverse complement strand
CACTCCTCTCCCTTGGGTCATCCTTTTGATCGCTTTGGCAAAGCTGAGATTACGGCTGTCAAATATATGATCCTCAGGAATATCATATTGACTCATGATCAATTCTTTCTTCTTATCTGATCCAACAGTGGCAAAGATCTCGGCCCCAAGATGCTTAGCAAGTATGATGGCAGACTGACCAACTCCCCCTGCAGCCGCATGAATCAGGATAGATTCACCTCTCCTGAGACGCGCACAGTCATATAGAGCGTGATAACTGGTGCAGTATATCGTTGGTATTGAGGCCGCTACCTCAAATGTCATATCGTCCGGAAGTCGCTGGAACATGACGCCAGGGCTCCTGACATATGTTTGGTGGCAGCCCAACTTCCAAGTCATGACTCTATCGCCCGGTTTGACATTTGTAATTTTGGACCCAATCCTTGTAATAATGCCGCTGCACTCTGCTCCAATCATTGTGTCAGGGACTTGGCCCATAGCCACCATGATATCCACGAAATTCAATCCAGAAGCCATAACCTTCATTTCTACATCGTCTTCGGCCAGCGGCTTCACGGCGTCGAAGTCGTCAACAAACTGTAGCGTATCCAATATACCCGGCACTCCTACCTCAAGTTTGAGCGGGCGATTGGGCTGGGTGAAAGGAAGCAATACAGGAGTCGCTAGTTTGTTTTGATCCGCAAGTATGTCGTTCATCTCCTTCTGCGCAGTGATACGACAGTTAAAAATGACATCGTTCTTTAGAGAAAACTCGTAATCCGGTGTTTTACCAGCTTGAGGGCTGAAAATCGAGCCGTACAGCCTGACGATGGCGTCCAAAGTGCCTTCAGCAGCAGGTGACGTAGTTATATCCAGATCAAGAGTTACGAAAGTTACACCTGCATATTCCGAGCGGATAGTACGAGCGAGACCCACTATGAGATTTGCCTCTGGAATTGGGCTGTCTATCGCTCCCCCTTTGGTAACCCATAAAACACCTGCAGACTGCAGGGCAAGATCCCTTATAGCATTGAAACCTGCTTGATCAATTCCATTGAGGAGAGGGGAATCTATTTCCGCAAGTACGATGCATACCTTGCCATTAAAGATTGATGGTGTGACTTCTTGAAACGGAACGGCTGTCGCCGATGATCCAGAAGCGTTGAAGTGACCTATGAGTTTGTCTGATAAACCTTTAGTCTCACCGCTAACCGTCGATGATTGGATGATGAGGATGTCCTGGACAAGGTTCGAGTGCTCTATCAGAGAAGTACTTGATGCCATGAAACTACACAAATAATCTCTGGCGTCATCAAAATCACGAAGACAGATATCAAGACCACTGAACCCTTGACGGGTTAGAGCTTTGCTCCATTCATCTTCAGTCATCGTAGGCCCAAGTTTGCGGCCATCATTCTCGCCTGCGTAACTGTTAGTCCCAGCAACTAATTTAGTATTCTTACTTACCTATCCACCATCCACTTAACCATCCAAAAATCATGGATATCCTCATCAAACAGTGCGTGACTTCCCCCAGTATAAGTCTCCCACCCCTAGACAAGCGAGATTAATTCTCGGAAATCTTATGATAAATAAAATATACATACGGCTTAAGTAGGCTTTTGACATTTGCAAGGGTCTTCTCCATGCTGTGGGTTGCATGTAATACCTGTGTCAAAGTATAAGAAGTCATATCAATGACCCATCGCAAAATTCTTGGCTGGAAGTCTGATACTCACATTGACAGCGACAATAACATCATAAGTACCAAGTTCAAAGCCCTGGATTTCCGGATCTTCTTCAATGTTGAGCTTCTGGAATGTGAGATATGGTCCCCATTCCTTGAGCTTGTCTGTCGCTTTTTCAAAAAACTCGACAGATATATCGGTGAAGGTATATGAGGAAAAGCGAGGAGAAGTTCCCTGATGGCCACCGAGCTTTTGCAGGATGGGTAGCGTGGAGCCTCCAGTACCACCGCCGATCTCGAGGATTGAGATGTCGGGCTGCTTGTGAGCAATTCGATCAATGTACTCAGCCATTTGCCCGTTCATCTCAAGTGACCCAATCCCATATCGATAAAAGTCGTAGAGTAGATCGTTCTCTAGCATAAGCTGAAGAGGCTCGACTTTTCCGCTAAATATGGATTCTAGATGTTCGCCAAGATGACACAAAAGTTTGCCCTCAACTGTTTGCTCCGCTACTCGCAGTAACAGTTGCTTCTCGTATTCTGCGTCAATGTTAAGCCAATCAAAGTTCGAATTTTGGCGCTCTAAGCCCCCTTTCAATGCAAGTTCCTGTTGATGCTGCATCCATCCATATAACTTATTAAGATGAGGACTGAATCCACTGGCTTGATCTGGGGTGAAAGTCTTCAAAGCTCTCTGAACATATACAAAAGCTGCCAATTCGAGCTCCTCGATTATTACGTGCTGGACGGCGTCGGCAGGTTTCCTGAAGGCCGCGACGGCCTGCTCGCGCGTCATCAGGTCAATATCTTCCTTCCAGGTTGGTTGAAGGCAAAGCTTCCTGACATTCGGGAGAGAATCTGACAAGACGTTTCCCGTTGTCATAGCTGACAAAGCCATGCTACGAAGTCCCCGAACAATAACCTGTGGACGAGTAACCTCTGTGTCCCAAATCACTATTTGTGAATCCTTCAGCCGATATCCACAATCATTGGCGCACGCGTATCCGTTAAGTTCATCGCCCGGGGCTGTCTTAATACTGCTAGAGATGAATAGGTTTTCCACAAACGTCGGCACCATAGGAAATTTAAGTGGTTCTTTCATTCCGGTGAGCGCTGGAAGGGATAATTGAAAGATTGTATCAAGAGTAGCTGGATGAATTATGTGGGAGAACTCGAACCTTTGTGGCATCACTGCCCTGGTATCTGGAATGCGGATAACACCAGTACTTGTATGATCGCCGGATTGCAGACGGGTTAAATTTTGAAAAATAGGCCCGTATTGCATGCCAATTGTCTCGAGAGACTCGTAGACCTGTCTCGGGATTTCGTTGAAGGTGCAAGCTTTCCTGACCTCGAGGTATCGTTGTTGGTATTCTTCTATCTGAGCCTGCTCTTCGAGGTTTTCGTTTGGTGTCTGTGATTGCTGCTCGTATTGAATCTGGATGAGCCCAGAGCAATTTTCCTCCCACTCTTGACCATTCCCCTTCGAGCAAATCACGAACTCTTGCCAGGTCCACGTCGATGCAGCCGCTCGACTCCCGAGCTTCCAGGGCCGCAATTGGATGGTTGTCTCAGATCCTTCTTCATCCTGTGGAATCATAATAGCTTTACTGATTTTGATATCCCGAAGCTCATAACCCCTAATGAGCTTATCTTCGTCAGACACTTGTCTAGCGGCCTCAACAGCCATAACAATCATTCCGGCTGCTGGATACAGAATACTTGACTGAATCTAACTACGGCTTAGCAAATAGTCAAGTTCAATTACGAGGTTTGCTTACTCTATGGTCTAGGATCCAAGGATTTTCAGACTTCCTTATGAAATTTCTCCATTTTGGTTCCAATGGGTTATAGTCGTCAGTGGGAGCACCAAACAAATCATGACGAGGGTATCTTCGGAATCTATGACCGACACTTATGTGGGACTCATACCAGTACCGAGACGAATGATTCCATGGATAAGAAGGCAGATCGGCACATGGCGCAGGCAAGTTGGAATGTTCAGCTCGTGTGTTGCTGACCCTTGGTAGGTCCAAAGGATAGCCTTTCACAAACATCCGGCCGGCAGCTTCGAGCACCGATTTGAATGCGTTGCGACCTCTCGAAAGAAGAGATAGGTAAAGTATGCTCGATTTTTGGGCATTATTACCCTGTAAGATTTGTCTCAAAGGCCCTTCCAAGGTAGAATGGGGTCCAATTTCAAGCAGAATATCGACAACCGATTTTTCGTTCCTGCCGCGGCGCCTCTTTACGACGGATGAGAAGGTCAAAAGTCTTTGTGCTGCTGTAGAAAATCTAACGGTAGAGATCATATTATCGACCCAATATTTGGGTCCCAGGTCCGTTGACTTGACAATATCGCCAGTGACGGAAGAAAACATGATTACCTCAGGATCGATCGTTGGTAGTATTTCCATGTCGTGTAGAGACTCTATATAGGCGGTGGCTATGATATTCATGTGGTGGGAATGATAGGCAGTTTCCACTTTGAGTTTCCGTGTGAAAACAGAATCCGCCGTCAGTATTTCGTGTAATTGGTTGATGCCCAACATATCACCAGAGATCGTAACGTTTGATGGGCTGTTAACACACGCAATGACAACTTTGCCATCTGAGACACGTTTGAGATAATCCAGGGCTTGGTTTTCACTAACACCTGCAACAAGCATACGACCCTTGATATGCGGAGTGAGTAGCCTTATGAGACCTGTTAATCGTCCTCGATGGTATGCTATTTTCCAGGCTGATTCTCGAGAGATGGCCCCTTTGCAATAAGCAGCTGCAATCTCTCCGGAAGAGTGTCCGATTACAGCCACAGGTTTTACCCCCCAATGGCGGAGAAGATCGACAAGTGCGATTTGAAGCGCCGTGCAAATTGGCTGGCTATAAGCAGCTTTGTTTATGTTGGATGTCCTTTCGTCCGCGCCGAACTCTTCTATAGAATCTGTGAGCATACATACAATCCAAGATCAGCTCTTATAAAACACTTACCAAGTAGAGACCATGGGCATTCCAAAGATATTAGATAAGTGTCAGCTGCCTGGAGACTTTTTCTAAAGATCTCATGCGAGAGCAGCTCTCGACCCATCGCATACCACTGTGCGCCTTGACCTGTGAAGACAAACGCCAGCTTTGGGGCTACAGATGAACGAATTGGCTTCGAAATACGTTCTTCGAGGCTGCTACATAGTTCATCGATTGAAGAGGCAATACAAAAGGATTTCCACGGCAGAATGCTCCGCCTACAGTTGAGTGTATAGGAAAGCCGCTCCATTAGAGAATCCTCTACTCCAATCGTAGCCTTGTTGCGAAGGTATTCCGCATACGATTTACCAATTCTATCCAGGCCAGCTTGTTCATGGGCCGACCAGACGAATAATCTCGGTAATTCAGATTCGCGGTGCGTGGTAAACCCATTCTGTTCTGAAAATAGCTTCATAAGGGAAGAAAAGCCATTGTGGGATGTTCCATTCACTTCATGCGTTGCGATGCCTTTGGTAATGACGTTCGATTGCAAATTGGAACATCCATTGAGGGAACCATTGAAACCAGGAGGCTCTCCAACGGTATTGTGATTGCCCTTAAGGCCACGGAATCTCAAATAGTTATATGCATCATCAACGATGACATGCGCATTTGTTCCACCGTAGCCGAAGGAGTTCTATTTAAAAAGAGTTATGAATATGCTTCAAGTTTCAAATTAGCTTTTTGTAGGGGTTCATACCACAGATATTCGCCGAAGCCCCTTTGTTGGCCAGGGAGTCAATTCAGTCGGAACCTACTCAAATTTAAATTCGGAGCTGAAAGAATTGCGAGATAGTATTGCCTACTTTGATTTTCCATTCCTCCATTGGAATTCGCGGATTAGCTTTCTCAAACCATAAGTTCCCGGGAATCTCTCCTTTCTCAAGAATGTAAATTGCTTTGATTAACCCAGCAAGGCCACTTGAACCTTCACAGTGGCCTATATTGGTTTTCACAGTGCCCACCAGCAATGGATTCTCTGCTTTTCTCGTCTTTCCAAAAGTCATTGCCAAAGCTCCAGCCTCAAGCGAATCTCCCGCCGGAGTTCCGGTGCCGTGCGCTTCAAAATATGCTGTTTCGCTCATATTCAATCCAGCAGAGGCGTACGCAGACTTAATAAGGTCCACTTGAGCTTCCATGCTAGGAAGAGTGATTCCAGGTGTTTTTCCATCCTGGTTAACGGCCGTTCCACGAATCACGCCCCGGATTAGATCATTGTCTCTGAGTGCTGCATCCAAGGGCTTCAAGATGACTGCAGCAATTCCCTCTCCCCGTGCATAGCCGTTGGCTTTGTAATCAAACGCGTGGCATTTACTGTCAGGACTGAGAAAATTGAGAGCTGTTAATAGGATCATGATGTCTGGATTCAACATAACATTGGTACCTCCAACAATTGCCTGTAAATGTCAGCTCGGCCCAGAGATTGGGGCTAGATGAAACCAACTTACCATCTTGGATTCGCCGGTTCGAAGACTCTGGCATGCTAGGTGCAGACAGACCAAACTTGACGAACACGCTGTGTCAAGAGTGATTGATGGCCCCTTGAGATCAAAGAACCAAGAAAGGCGATTAGACAGAATTGCTGAACCATTCCCCGTGGCATGATACTTTGGGATGTCCTCTAAATCCCTTTCTAATATCTCGCTGTAGTCTTTTGTAAAGGATCCTACATAACATGATGTATTACTACCCACGATATCTTCCATACGCTGCCCAGCTACATGTCAAATTAAATGTCAGCCCCGTCGACTCCTCTCGGTAAAGATTACTCAAGGAGGTCCTACCATTCTCAAGGCTCTCATACGCGACTTCCAGCAACAAACGCTGTTGTGGATCCATAGCCTTAGCTTCGTTGGGAGTAATGGAGAAGAACGGTGCATCAAACGTAGCAATATCATCTTTCAGAAAGTAGCCGCCCCGAAGATTTATCTATGTCTCTGTATTAACTCAGGCATATAAACGAGTAGTCTGGCAACTGACAGTGCCTTGTCTCTCCCCTGCTGGGTGGAAAAACGCGTCTATATTGAACCGATCTTTGGGAATTTCACCATGTGCACTCCTTCCTTCAGATATAAGCTTCCAGAGCCTATCGGGAGACGAGGCATCGCCAGGAAATCTGCAACCTATGCCCACAACGGCGATAGGCATTGACCGGTCCTCGGTCGGAATAGGGATGTGAGAATTGCAGCTGCTTTGAATCCCATTCGAAGGCTGCGAAGGCAACCCATCATCATGGACGAGCGGGTTGGGACTGCTGCTAGAATTTACCCCATTGGTCGGTAAAGGTCTTGAAGAAGCTTTTTCCTTGAAGAGAGAAGAACGATTGGGATTGACCTGATCCGTGACAGTAGAGAGCGATTGGGGAGCAGCGAACGTCATTTGTGATAATTTTTCGGCCTAATTTTTCAGCGATTGCAATTAATCCTCGCCCTCCCTCTGCGGCCAACTATTTGCGAGGATTTCGATGTTGACCTCTTTCCGCAGCAGAGAAGGCACAATTAAGGGTTCATTCAGCCTGTAGGGGAGCATAAGCCAGCCTATTTGGCCTAATATAAAGTATATCACGAAATTAGATTCGTGTCTTTCGTTGACAGCAGCTGGTTTGCGCGAATAATAACAAGGTGGACAGCTCGAGTGGGGGGGGGCGATTTCAGCAACCAATTATCTCCCGACGCCTACCGACACCGAGGTACCGGGGCGAAGGGTGACCATCCGCAAGGCCCGCCGTGTCAGAAACTAGCCAGTCAAGTGTGCTCCCAGATGAATTTATGCAAGCGATAAGCACCCTATTGAGCGATCGCACATATTGAGGTAATCTATTTTCTTGGCCACGTTCCCTGGTTACAGTAGCGTGAAAACCTGCCAAACACATGGTGACAGGGCATTCCATCACGCATGTCCTTACCGCTTTTGGCAACCACACCGCTATTCCACTCCAATTACGGTCGCTTTTCCGACCCACGAGGATTGCCTGCGGAGACCGCGGGCGAACCAAATATTGATTAATGGGCCCCACATATAGGATACGCACACAAACCTTATCTTTCACACTTGTCCCTGAAAGATGTGACTGTGGCTGACATTTGTAAGCTTTACGTCCTCGGTATCCCATTAAGGTTGGATAAAGCTCCTGCGAGACAGAGGACAAGCTACCCTAGGTACGCTCCAACCTTCTTCACCAAAGATGAAATTCCTCTGCTTGCACGGATTAGGTACCAGTTCCAGTGTGAGAGATTGTCCCTCCCCAATTCTGCCATACAGCAAGTTAATGCCAATGGCTGACTGACCTGTTCACAGATATTCGAGGCGCAGACGGGTAAGCAATTTTGACATTTGTGTTCGTGCTTATCAATATGATCATGATGCCGTGTCTCTCTTTCTTGCTTCATGACCTGCTAAGAGTTCGTGCTTATCAACATGATCATGATATCGTGTCTCTCCTTTTTGCTTCACGTCTTGCTGAGAGTTCGTGCTTATCAATATGATCATAAGACCGTATCTCTTTCTTGCTTCACCACTTGCTGAGGGTTCTACCTTCGTCTCCATCATACTAGCTTACATTCTTGTTCTTAGCTCGAATTCGTGAACAGTTGGGTCCCACATACGAGTTTGTGTTCCTAGATGGTGAATTTGAGTGTGAAGCTGCGCCAGGTCGGTCTACAATATCCTTACCAGTTCTGGGTAGCTCACAAAAGGCTCTTACTGATGCATACTCACACTGTTTTCAGGTGTTTCCACCATATTCCCAGGCCCATACCTTGGATGGTATCCCGCCATACCTACGGAGGCAGAACTCACCGCTGCTCGCGAACTCGTCTTGGAGGTTCTAGACGAAGAAGGGCCTTTCGATGGCTTGATGGGATTTTCTCAAGGCGCAGCTTTGGCCGCAAGTCTCATTCTTCAACATTCGGATCGAGCACATCCGCTCGTTGACTGCGCCATCTTCATCTGCGGAACTTTACCATGGATGTTACGATCTGAGCTTTTGCCATTGCATGCCAAACATAGCGCGGCCTGTCAAATAGATATAGTGCTTAACTCGGACAATGGAATTCCGCGTTTTCTAACTCCAACCGAGAGCTTTGTCTCCATTGAAAGGGTTAAGAAGAAGCTAAGCAATGGCCATCAGGACGGATCTCGTGATGCTCAGCAAAGCCAAGCCTGCCTTCTCCACCCTGCGAATTCTCCGCTCCGTTTTCCAATTCCCACCGCATATATTTATGGTGGTCGCAAGGATAAATATTTCGAGATGAGCAAGGCGCTAATTGAGTTAGGGAGTGAGGTGCACGGAGTAAAAGTCTTTGATCACGAGGCGGGGCATGTCGTACCTAGAGGGGAATTTGACACAGCCAAGATGGCTGCGACTGTGTCCTGGGCTGCTGAGAAGGTGATATGGCGCTGTTAGATTGTGACCCTTTTCTTTGAATTCTAGATTCTACAATTGAATCTTACGAAGGTCCCCTTATCCGTCGAGGAATCATTAATAGAGTCAATTTCAAGGATATGTTCGACATTCAATTTCCAAATTTGTGTAAAACTCCAGTCTTGAGATAGCCTTTATATTGTTAGCCAACGCTCAAAGCTCGCAAGCTTTTGTCTAATTTGACGTGTATGTATGTACAATTTCTTGACAACTTCAATGGCTCCGAATGCCCAAGCTGCAATATGTACAATGATTCCAAAAAATGCCCTAAATGCAACAAGAACTCCAACCATGCCTATGCAGTCATTATGTCTTCTATTTGTACTCTAATGTTTCAACTCGCTCTCCCTCACCAAGCCCAGCGGCATTCAAATCAAGCGGATGCCTTCGAAAGGCCAGCAAGGATATAACTAGACTTGCTAGAGCAAATCCCATCACAATGCGCATCTGCAGGTTATATGCATCATTGTAAACTGCTCTAGTGGTTGCAGCTTGCTCAGGTGGAAACTGTGCAACTGAACCACTAGATTCAAATAGCTCCGATAGCTGTTCTGGTGAGAGAACTGAAGCAAGGCGGGGCTTAACGTAATTTGAAAGAGCCGTTGCGGAGATACCAAGACCGATCACTGCCCCGAGAATACGAAGCTGATTTATTGCGCCTATTATTATGCCTATTCGGCCAGAAACAGCGTAAGCAACGAATCTTTTAGTTTCATAATATTCCAAATGGATTAATAACAAAGAATATCCAGTACACACCTTGTTCACTTGCTCTCAACTCGACTCGGGCTATAAGCAGGAGACTGACAAGACTAAATCCAATGCCAATTCCCATGATGACCTCAAAGACATAGGTTCGTGCTAGAACAGCCTCAGAATATGGTATTGAGGATAACAAGCCCGTCCCCAGGACTTGACACACGTTTGATGCTAGCAGTACCCAGAAAGAAATATTCTTCTTTGTCATCGCCGCACCTGCAGCTGCAGAGCTCACCGCCGCAGAAAGAAGAAGTGGCAAGCAATGCAGACCTGCAGAGATAGGCGTTTCGTTGTTCACTATTTGGAACCTTTGCGGTAGACTAATGATTGTTGTCATGTATGGGAAGCCCACCAAGAAGACGCTTCTGTTGGACGAATGAGTCCTGCTATATCGTTGTGGAAAGAATATAATACATACGCTAGTGAGGCTGCGACAATTCTGTTCTTAGCCAGCTGTAATGGAAAGACCGCGACCATCGAATTTCCGAATATTCCTCTTGATAGAAAGCCCTCCCAAATGCCAAAGGCAGTCCAGCAGATCCCTGCAACGACGAAGCTTGCAATGATGGTACCGCTATCCCAGGGATATTTCAGGCCACCTTCTTGCAGGGCAAATACCAGCATCACTGAGCCAGCAATTAATAAAATGAACCCAATCCAGTCAACTTGACTGATTGCACGTTCGAAGTATTTGGCATCGCCTGGACGGCTAGGGTATATCCAAAACACAAGTGCAATGATAACTACTCCGCAGGGAACGCTATAACAACCTATAGGTTAGTCCACAAGTCCGTCGAGATCATATTCGATTCAGGTCGGTCAGACAAACTTTAATAAAAACACCCATCTCCACGTCGTCCGCGACACGATGAGCCCCCCAAGTGTCGGTCCCAGTATACTGGACGCCGCATACATTGCACCAATTCCTCCTGTTGCAAGACCTAGCTTCGGAAGGGGGACGATCTCAGGGATCACGACCATAACCATGGAGTATATGCCCGAGCCCCCAATCCCTTGGAATGCGCGGAATACTATACTGCAGCCCAATGAAGATCAGCTTTCCAGACCACATTTACATGGTAATACATGGCCTTGAAAGATAGACCTACAGCTGCTCCATCGTTTGCGCGGCACCGCAGACACCAGAAAAGACTGTGAAAAAAGCGAGCGCGACCAAGAGCGCATTCTTCCGCCCGAAGAAATCACTGAGTCGCGCAAAGACAATCAGAAAGCCGGTGTACGTCAGGAGATAGGCGACTACGATCCATCCCGAGATATCGAATTGGCCAAAGCTGGACGCAATGCTCACCAGAGTTGTGGCGACAATTGTTGTTTCAAGGGTTGAGAGTAGCAACGCGAATAATAAACTGTTTTGGGAGACAAAACCTTCTGTCAATATTATTTGCACGCAGATGAGCTGAGCCATTGAAAGACGTCTTACCAAAGTAGAACGAGATAAAGCTGCCAGCCCGTGATTACAGCATTCGCCACCCTGATCTCGCTCGTTCCCACCGTCTCCGTCTCCCCCTCCCCGTAGATGATGTCCAAAGCCGGCTTCTCAAAATCATCATCTTGTATACTCGACTTAACAAGAGAACTTTCGCCAGATGATAGCTGCTGCGGCTCCTCAAACGCACAGTCGAGGACCGAGTCAGTCGTCATTCTAGACTCCTGTGGCGGTAGTCAGAGCATGGCGGGGAGTTATGAGAATCAAGGGGAAAACGCCATCAAAGCACACTTCAGAATATTGACGATTCAAAGTAGAGATAAGAGAAAGTAAAAAGCTGTCTATTCGACGGCAATGTGAACGCCATCGTCATACGGGCCGGCCCATTATTTTCAATAGAAGTGGCGCCGAGAATGTGCCGGAGAGACAAGATAAGAGTTCGGCGAGATTCGCCCATTTTGTACTTGATGACCGACTTTTTTACGCAATATTTGGATAAGGATCGACGAGGGGGGGGGGGAAGCCCTGTAAATGGGACCTGCATGTCACCTCTTTTTTCTGGCCAGCCGGCATTAGCGGCGGCACACAGTACAGGATATGCATGCCCCACCATGGCGGCCCATGCCCTCCACGCCATGATGCCCGTCACAATGCGGATCAATCTCTCCGTATTAGGTACGGCCCCGTTGCCGCAGCGTAGTGCCATCACACCGCTCTCCCTATTTAGGCAGTCGACTCGTGCATACATGGCTACAAGCTTACGTGCGTAAAGATACTGTATATTGTACTGTAACAATAACTGAAACAGTACAGAGGCGTGCATATAACCTAGCGAGTTCGCCCAGTGTCATAAGATCGTTGCTGAGCAAGCTCGCTAACTTATAGCGGTAACCCTTGCTTAACATATGACATTACTTTCAATGCACGCCTTGAATTTCAACCGCCTTTAGCTACGATAATCTAGAGGTTTCGTGCTGTATTTTTGGTAGGTAATGCTGAGGACGGCTTTTGAGACCTTTCAGCATCTATGGTTCCCTTGCACCAAAAGGGTGACGCGTCCAGGCAACAGGTTGCCGCATAAATATTGGGCCTTGGGTCCAGTACAGAATCGACAAGGCTATACTCCCCATGCTTCCGCAATTCTCGTGAAACTAAAAGCTAGGGTTGTTATATCACATGACCCGAGTTAAGTCGAAAAGCACGCCGCAGCTTTTCTCTTTCTCTCTGCCCAAAATTTCTTTCCCCAGGTATCGCTGATCACCTAGTATATCTCGAAACATGGTCCAAAGCTCGAAAAAACAAAAACAGGCTCACAAGTACCAAGCGTGCCATTTCGGTCAGCGGAAGAAGTGGAGAGGAGGTAGGAAGAACAAGCAGAAGCTGGGTAAGGGTCAAGCTCTACTACAACCTCCGACTCGACAACTGGAGGTACTCAACCATGCCGCATCAAAGAAGATATACTCTCCACTGCAAAAGGGGGAGATCCGAGTTGTTATCCTTCGCGCTGGCTTGTCTTCCGATGACATTCGATGCGACCTTAAAGAAGTCGACCTTTTACAACCAATGCCCTACGAGGCACTCTCTTACGTATGGGGGCCGACGAGAAACCCAAAACGGGTGTTCCTGAACTCGCAGGAGTATCTTGTGACCCAAAACCTTGCTGAAGCACTTAAGGAGTTGAGGCAAACAGACTTGGACAGATGGTTATGGGTCGATGCGCTATGCATCAACCAGTCAGATAATTTAGAGCGGAAAGTACAGGTTAATTCAATGAGTTCAGTGTATGAAAGCGCCACAAAGGTTATAGCTTGGTTGGGTCCCCATGAAGATAAGAGTGCCGTGCTTTTTAGAGTTCTCAAAAGAACCGAAACCTCTAATTTCAATTGGATTGCAGACGCGTTCTCTCATGGCCAGCTCGATGATGCTCGTGCTGCAATTCCACCAGTAATGTCTCGAGACTACTGGTTTCGTGCCTGGATCATTCAAGAAATTGCATTCTCACGCGAGCTTCGAATACGGTGTGGTTCAGATGAGGTATCATATTCAACACTTATCGCCACTCAGTCTGCCCTGGACGCCATATTCACCACCCATATTGATCCCCCCAAGCGCGCCCTCAGATCTTATGACAATGGTGCTACACAACGTTTCTTTGGACCAGTTCGTCATAAGTGGTTACCAGAACCGGGCTCAGCAAGATTCAATAGCAACATATCTCCCCGGACGTTCTTGGACCGCTTACTAGACTGCCAGTGTACAGATCACCGGGACAATGTTTTCGCTTTTTGCAACTTGTTCAGCAACGGTCTCAAGGCACGTATAGAAATTGATTATGAAAAACCAAGAGAAAAAGTTTTTATCGAGGCTACACGGGGCATAATCGAAGCAACTCAAGATTTATATATTATCACTTTGAAGGGGCGCCAAAGCCGCCCAAGAGGAAAGCAAGCTTGGCAACGCGATATGCCCTCCTGGTGCCCATATTTTGGTACACCGTTTAAGAATGATTCGGTCGCCCCTGCGAACAGCACCATCTTTAGCGCAAAGAAAGCAGCTGTAACCTTTCTTGATGAAAACAGGACGTTAAAGGCAAGGGGATATACTGTTGGTATAATCTCCGATACTACGTCTCGGGATTCACGCTCGATTGATGAATTCCAGTCTCTGAGTAGTGATGCCGATGTTTTCAGTGAAAAAGAATACTTGGTCAAGTGCTTCCTTTTCGGCCTGTCACTACATGACGAAGCGGACAACGTAGTTTCGACTTTCAATGCAGCTGAAACAACTATCCAGACGATCCTTGCAGGGCATGACGACGGCCATTCCGCAGGGCAATTGTGCAGGCTCGCTCTCAAGTTTGCACAGCTACGGTGCGAACCTATCCACGAGGGAGATGAAATACATATCGACTTCATGGACGAGCTTGCACTGAATCGCGCCAAATTCTCCACTCATTCTCGGCTTATCTGCTCGTACGAGGTGCCTCCTGCACATATGAGCAACGGAGGCATTCATGTTGCTCTCGTCCCTGACACGGCACGTAAAAGAGACATTATATGCGGCATACTCGGCTGCCCGGTTCACGTGGTTCTTCGCCCGGTTGGAGAGTATTATAAAGTACTTGGAGAAGCATATGTCCACGAGCTAGATGGAACAAAGGCGATAGATGTCAATGAAGGGTCGTGGAAATTGGAAGACTTCATGCTTCGATAGAGTTTCTTTAGTTACTTTCAATATTTGAATACTTCAAGAAGGTAGAAGTATAAAATCTACCTACCCTTAATGATTGATTCACTTTACTATATATGCTTCTTGCAAATTAGGCTATCAACTAAGCAGATTAATCCCACATTAGCCAGTTACTCTAATTGAGACCCAGCGGGCATCCCCTCTAGTTCGGTTCGCTCCAACGATTATCATTTCGATGTTCAGAACTCGTAATACAGCACTGGATCCCCAGGAGGCCAAAACACCACGACTTGCTGTTTTTCCGTAATACAAAAAACTATTTAGAATATTTGTATTGCAATATTATGCGTGTCTAAGTGAGCAATGCACATCTTGGTGGAGCAGAATATCAACATGGACAAGCTCAATCTTGTAGATCCGGACATATACTGGTTCCGCACCGTGCCTTTAGAAATTCAAGGATAAGACTTACTTCACAGAAAATCAAGAATAGCTTAAGAATGGCCTGAGTTAATTTGATGATATTCGTATTGTACTGTTGACTCTTGATCCCATACTCGATGCTTCCCAAAGGTCCGGACAATCCTCTTCAGATAGAGCCCGCATCAGAAGACATAAAATGTGGAACAATAGAGATAATTATGGTAGGAATCGAATTTCTACTTCGTACACGTTATTGTCATTTGCGTTATGTGTGCACTAGACGTAGAAATTGGTTTGGCGCCCGAATGGCCTAATCGCCAAGACCCGTAACGCTCCGTGGACACGACGCAAATTGATCGCAGGGCTCCGGTTCCTAGACTTTCGCGGTTGGATTAGAGGGTATTATACAGTTCAGGTCTTGGAATCACAATATAGAGCGGCTTGATATGGAATCAATTGCTATATCGAGTTGCTATAGTGCTTAGAAGGGCAGACGGGCAGGCACTGGTCCAGATCTTGCAGGACAGCGAACTTTCAAGGACCCAATATCCCGGCTTTACTTTTCTAGGCACTTAAAATGGCCCAAAACAAGCCGGTGAATGAGATATTGACTACATCGGCAGCTCCTGATGGCTACACAGCTTTTCCAATCGCTCTCGCGCGCGATGGATGGCCCTTCGATCCCACAACAGTCTTACACATAAAGCCAGACAAACCTGGTGAGCCTTTTGCAGAGGACTCTATCTCTAATGTACTACCAAGCCTACATGATAGAGTCAAAATAATGATCATATAGGGGCAGCTAGAAGAGCTATACGCGCAAGGCTATGGCGGTCAAGCGATCTTTGATTTGCAAGGTCCACGTCCTCTGGTTAAGGACAGGAGGAAGGGTGTATCACAGCCGCACAAATACCCTTCCACTGAGTGTAGGATCTGTGCAGCACTCATTCCAGGAGTCGAAAAGATAGAATGATATACGATGTTGGAACTCCGGCACGCCTGTTTGTTCGGATATGCAACCTGCTCTGTCTTGTATCGGGCCATCAGGCATTTTGCAGCAATTTTAAAGATTGATTATGAAGATTGGGAAGGCAAAGTCGAACAAGAGACTATTAAAGAATCCAAGCTACTAACTGAGAGCAATTAAATAGCCGTGAAGTTCGGAAAGGATGGCGAACATATTGCGCCACTTGAACTATCCTATGTGTCACGATATAACCCTGTCAAGGGGTTGTTTGATAGCTGGCTTACCCCTGATCCTTGCTGAGAGGGCGGGGCACTACTATAGGTCTATGGGCTGGTCCCTCTTCCATGAGATAACCTAGAATCAATACATTCAATAATCCTCATGTTCATGTGCTCGACCTGTAAAACTTGACACTATGACGGTAAGTTCTCGCCATAAATTTGAAAGTTTCCTTTTGCTATTCATGGTGAGATGCTATGATATGTATCTGCTCCAAAAGGGGCATGATTTTGACTTGCAGCATCAAATATCCATGTGGTCTATCAAGGGTAATTCTGAACACCTTGCTAAAAGAAGAGATACCCGAAATTTTTGTCCTTAGATATCCTTTTCTTACCTGCTTAGTGACGTAGGTCGACTTCAATCACTAAAACCAAATACTACAACACAAAATCGAATCATGGATACTTCTTCCCACGCAGCAGTTGAGCTTGTAAATGGTGGCTTGAAACATGCTCGAAAAAGCGTAAAGACTGAACCGTCCCAAGTGAATCAATTCTACCATCACGGTTGTTAGAAATACCTGATCACTATGTCAAACTCTTTACAAAACCAAGGGAAAAATAGGAGCCTGTCTCGCACTTAGTCACTGCTGGGGAAAGGGTCCCATTATTAAGACAGGTAGGGCAAACTTCGAAGACCGAAAGCATGATATACCGTGGAATTCTCTATCAAAGACCTCCTGAGACGCTATCATCATCACCTGGAGGCTTGGGTATAAATATATTTGGGTTGACAGCCTCGTACGCAGATTATCCCTGCTATATCTTAATAAACTAAATTTGCTAACTAAGTTATAATGCATCATTCAAGATGACCAAAAAAAATCGGGAGGTTAACGCCTCGAAAATGGCCCAGATATTTAGTAATGCGCAATTGGCAATCTCAGTAACTCGATCATCCACAGACGGTAGCGGTGGATGTTCCTCCTTTCGCTCCAAAGAGCCTTTCAGATTTACCCGCTAGGAGCAAGCAGAAAAGATACGCAATGCGGATATCTGGGAGCCATACCAAGCCACTGCGAGAGACTGTGACGGCATCGGAAAGGAGTCCTTCGTGCGTGTCAAACCACCCCATGGAGTTGAAGGAAGTCCGTTGTTAAAAGCGCGCCTGGGCCTTCCAAGAACAAATCCCCAGTGCTTAGAATCACCCACTTCGCAGAAGGCGAACTCTATTCGGAGTGTAAGTCTCATGTGTGTTGTGAATGCATGAGCTGGGAAAAGTGCTCTGAGACCCTTCAGTTGGAAACGCGACGGCGAAAGGCACACAGCAAGCTTATGGGCTGCGAGTAATCGCTTTCTGGCCCTGCAGCGACCTTGCCGGTGGAAGAGAAGCGTATGAATTTCGAAGCCTACACAGAACTTGTGGGGGAATACACTGCCAAGTATATTACCAAGGACGAGGATTGCTTGCCTGCGCTTTCTGGTATTACTTTTGATAATTACCTTGCGGGAATGTGGCGGAGTCTGCTTATTGAATCGCTACATTGGGCTACTAAGAGCTTACTAGCGCACGGAATGGCGTTACCGGCCTCACGACGAGAGTCTGTATGTGAGCTCCTTTGAGAGCGACAGCGATTAGGGCTGCGCATGTGCTGTCGGCAGTGTGCACACATGAGGGATCGGACCCAAGGGGTAGAGTGGTATCCGGTTATTTGAAACTTCAGGCTCCGCTCATACGCACCAAAGTGGTTACACTCGGAGTAAGGAACAACCCAGGCGAGGATGAGAGTAATTCCTACGTAGTTCTTCGTATTGGGGAGCAGAAGGCTACATACGATCTTGACAATTCCGCTTGTTTTGGCAAAGGCAGTCCCTGCAGAAGTGAGTGTTAGTGACGAGGTGCTTTTTGTGATGATATCTTCGTCGGTGACGCTGGTTTTGATGGATATTGACGATACGCGCAGGGCATGTCGAAGGGTGGGGATTTGTAGCAGGGAGGGCAACAGTTTCGAGAAATGGTTATCGGAAGGAGAAAGAATGACTATTTTGATTCTGTGACAGTGCAAAATCCTACAATCTACTTC
>Ga0335072_10005759_pt1 | contig 18205 bp, 17 predicted proteins | sample Lox_Sample_21_FD_206725 | JGI IMG/M metagenome (GOLD analysis project Ga0335072, IMG submission 206725) | Soil microbial communities from Loxahatchee National Wildlife Refuge, Florida, United States - Lox_Sample_2.1 | ecosystem: Environmental > Terrestrial > Soil > Wetlands | place: USA... | reverse complement strand
GTCTCACCGCAACAAAATTGCCCATGAATCATGCGGTTCGAGCCAGTTTCGTAACTCCGGGCCACAGCTCCGACTGCACCGGCCACACTCCCTTCCTGCCCGGCAACGCTTCGTCGCCGAACCGCTGATCAAGGCCGTGCTTTCGCACCACCGCGTGCACCAGCGCTGAAACCCGCTCCCGATACGCCTTCGAGACGAAGGCCCGCTCCCCGTACCGCGCCTCGTACATCTTCTCGAGCCCTGGGAAATGCTCGCGCACGAACCGCATAAATACCGGCTTCGAACAGGGCTTCAGGAACAGCGGCTGCGAGGCGAAGAAACTCGCCCCCGCCTTTTTCGCCCGCCGCGCCATTGCATCAAGTGCTCGCGGCGTATCCGTGATGCCCGGCATCAGCGGCGAGCACAAAATGCCCGTCTTCACACCGGCGGCACGCAATCGCTCGACCGTGCGGAATCGCAGATCCGGCCGCGGCGCCCGCGGCTCGAGAATCCGCGCCAACTGCGCATCCGGCGTCGTAATCGTCAGCGCCACGGAAAGTCGATTTCGCCCCGCGATGCGCGACAACACGTCGATATCCCGCTCCACCAGCGTCGATTTCGTCACAATCCCCAGCCGCAAGCCCTCCTGATCGGCGAAGACTTCCAGCAGGCTGCGCGTCACTCGTGCCTTCCGCTCAATCGGCTGATACGGATCGGTCGCCGTTCCCATCGCAATATATTCGTCCGGCCGCACCTGCCTCAGTTCCTGACGTAACAGCCACGCCACGTTCTGCTTGATGTAGATCTCCCGCTCGAACAACTCCGGATCGGGCTTGTCCATAAATTCGTGCGTGTACCGCGCGTAGCAGTATTTGCAGCCAAACTCGCAGCCGCGATAGGGGTTAATGCCCCATGTCATCCACGGCACCCGCTTCGAATCCACGCGGTTGAGCACCGATCGCGTCGGCATGGTCCGAAACTCGACCAGGTGCCCGGCGCCGGCCTGCTCGCCCTCGGCTGCCAGTCGCGCGATCCCAACGGGCCCCTGCCCCAGGATCGGGAAAAGGGAGCCAATCTCCGACATATTCGCTTTTTGTTCGCCCATGCCGGATAAGCTACTCCTGGGCGCCCCTGATCGTCAACCGCCCCGCAGTCGTCGACCGAAGCGCGTATCTTTGAGTGCAATTGCTCACCAAAAAGCGAGACTTCCGCATGTCCGACGACGCGCCTCAGACCGGTAAAGCATGGCCTTTTGTCATGAGCTGGACAGGCCGCCTCAGCGCCATGATTGGGCTCGGAGCCAGCCTCATCGGAGGCGCCACCTGGGTCGTCAAACACCACCGCGACCAGACGGAACGCCGCACAGCTCTCGCCCTTGCCCGCTCAGAAGCCGCCCAGAGCCAGTTCGCCGCTTCTATCGGCACTTACGACAGCATCCTGCAAAACGACCCACTGAACGCGGCGGCTCTTGAGGGCGAACTCAATGCCACCATGCTCTGGGTCGAGAACTTCAACGCGACCGATGCAAGCAGCGCTGCACCCTCTCTGGATCACATCCTGGTCATCCTCGCCGGGGCACTCAACCGCGCCAAAGGACCGCGCGCCGCCGACATCCAGTCCCATCTCGGGTGGGCTCACTGGCTGAATCAGCGCATCGCTGCACGCGAATTCGGCCCCGCCGCGGAACAAAACTTTCGCGCCGCCCTGGCTGCGGACCCTCACAATGTCTATGCCAACGCCATGCTCGGCAACTGGACTCTCCAGACTGGCGTGAGCGTCCCTGACGCGGTCCGCATGTTCGATACCGCCGTTGCAACCGGCCAGGCTCGCCCCTTTGTGCGCCGGTTACAGATCGGCGGCCTGCTCAGCCGAGATGCCCCGGGAGCCCGCGCCGCCCTGATGGTTGCAGCCAATGACATACGAAGCCATCAGGAGCCCCTCGATCCGGATCTGCAGCACCGCCTCCTCAATTTCTGCTGTGATCCCGCCCTCAACAACCATGCCGAGCTGACTGAATCCCTCTCCGCAGTTTCGGGGAACGATGCCTGGGCCACCTGCACCTGGCTTGACGGTCCGCCCTCCGACCCCGACGCCGTGCATCTCCAGGCCCTCCGTCACGCATTCCTGCGGGCCAGCCTTACAGAAATCGCCGGCGACAAATCCCAGGCTCTCGCGCAATACCGTCAGCTCCATCAACAGCTCGCACAACAGCCCGGATCGCTGCTTGACGCGGTGAATGCCTCAATCGCTCGCCTGACGCATCCTGCTTAGCGGCTCACGTTTCCTGGTCGTCGTTCCCGCTGTGGCCAGCCTTTCTGCAGGCTCTGTGACCCGCAGCACTGACAACAACCCGCCCCGGTGGCATGCTCGACTCCGTCGAGCGGTCTGGCCCCCAATATCCCTCTGCGCAGCTTCACCGCTCGCCCCGAGGTTTGCCATGTCTGCCACTGTCCTCGTCACCTGGGCCACGCGCTACGGATCCACAGAAGAAGTTGCCCACGCTATCGCCGACGACCTCCTCAAGCAAGGCCTCGCCGTTCATGCGCAGCCGATCTCCGAAGTCACCAGCCTCGAGCGCTACGGCGCGGTCGTTCTCGGATTCGCCCTCTATATGACGCGCATGCATAAGGACGCTCGCCGTTTTCTGAAATCCCATCGCGACGAATTGCTTGTTCGTCCCGTCGGTGTCTTCGTCCTCGGGCCGGTGCATGCCGACGCAAAGGAATTCGCGGAGGCCGAAAAGCAAATGAAAAAGGAACTCGCGAAGTTCCCCTGGTTTTCCCCTGTTGCCCGGCAGGTCATCGGAGGGCGTATCGATCCAGCAAAACTCGGCTTTCCCTTCAGCATCCTGCCCGCGCTGCGCAATGTTCCCGCCAGCGACGCGCGCGACTGGAATTCAATCCACGCCTGGGCCGGCACCCTGCCCGCGGTGCTCCAGGCCGCAACCGTTCGCTAGTTGTCAGACATCCGGCAAGCCGCGCCCACCCGCCGCAGATGATTCCGCCCCCACGCGCAGATCACCTCCAGCACCGGCACCAGCGTCCAGCCATATCTTGAGATGGAGTAGCGCACGCACGGCGGCATGCCGCTCTCCTGCCGCCGCACCACAATCCCATCCCGCACCAGCTCCTGCAGATGCCGGATCAGCATGCGTTCGGTCATCTCCGGAATGCTTCGCCTTAGCTCGCTGGTCCGCATCGGTCCGTTCGACAGCCGCCAGAGGATCGTTCCCTTCCACCGGCCGTCAATCACCGACAGCATCGCGTCGATCGGGCACGGCGAGATTTCCTTCTTCGAAACCGCCATCGTCTGACTCCCTATACTGACAACTTTGTCAGTATGAACATCTGAGTCAGTCTACCGCTCTGTCGAGTCGAATCGCTATGGCCCTGAACATAACCTCCATTCTCGGCATCGCAACCACCGTCTGCATCGGGCTCATGACCGGCGTCGAATTCGCCGTCTCCGCCTTCATCAATCCCGTCCTCGCAAAACTCGATGACCGCACCCGCGTCACAGTCCTTCGCCTCTTCGGTGCAAAACTTGGCTTCGTTATGCCCTTCTGGTATTCCCTGGGGTTCCTCCTGCTTCTCGCAGAAATCTTTCTCCATCGCCATCAGCCGCAACTATCGCTGCTATGCACCGCAGCTGGCATCTGGGCGGCCGTCATTGTCTTCACCCTGCTCTTCCTTGTGCCCATCAATAACCGCATGCTCAGGCTCTCCGACATCCCTCCCCGCGACGCCCTCCGGGAATACAAGCGATGGGATTCCATGCATCGCGTCCGTATCGCCGCCCTGACCACGGCGATGATCCTCTTCCTCATCGCCATCCACGCCTGAACGCCAGATGAATGGAGACCCGCCATCAAGGCGGACCTCCACTCATCACGATCAGCACCAACCCCCCGCCTACCGGCGAAACGCCTCATCGGCCTCCATCGCCAGCTCCGAAAGCGTCTGCAGGAATTTGTTGCTCTGCCCGTCGAACAGTCCATCCGCCGTCAGGCTCTCCGCTGCCGCAACCGCGCCGCCGAATCGATCCGTCAGCGGGCGAATGATCGCAACCTTCGGCAGTTGCGGGCTGATGAATTCGCACGGCACCGGAAAGATCAGGTTCGGCTGAAGGCTCGGGTTCGGAGGATTCGTGAAATCCGGAAACGTCAGCTTCGTGTTCGGATCCGTCACCGGCGCCACCGGCGGCTGCACACCGTTGCCCGCGAAATCCACCCATTCCAGGAAGTGAGCAATTTCATCTCCGCCGATGCCCAGCGTGATCGCCAGCACCTCCGGATCCGTCACCTTCTGGCTCATCACCGCGTACAAACTCGATCCACCCTGTTCGATAAAGCCGAAATGAAAGGCTGCTGTATTTGCGATCACCTGCGCATGATCCGCGTTCGTCGTATCGGCATCGGTCGCCGGAATCGCCTTCACGTTGCTCAGTTTGATCGCCTGCGGAAACGTTGCTCCAAAGTCCGGGTTCTGCGCGCTGCGGTAGCGCGTGTACCAACTCGTGTCCACGTTCAGGTGCATCAGGTTCGTCAGTCGCTTCTTTCCTGACGATCCCGCCGCCGTGCTTCCCGGCAGCGTGCGAAAAGCATCCAGGTTCACCGGCTCTGCGCCCCGCCACGACAGATAGGCGTTGATAAAGTCCGCGTGGCTCTGTTCATCCAGCGTGTTGCTGGTGATGTACTGCGGACCATCCCCGTCCAGATTCTCGAGCGCAGTCTGATATCCGTTCCCTGGCGCAGCCACTCCTCCCAGCTCTGCGTACTGAATCCAAAGATCGGTTTCGATCAGCTCCGCCGCTGCCAGAAAACGCAGAATCGCTGCATCGCCAGAATTCAGACGGCCCCGCCGTCCATAACTCTGTGCCCTCGCCGGCACCGCGCTCGCCAGCACACCGCCCCCGATGGCTGCAGCCGTCGCAGCACCCCCGGCCACCAGGCCTGTTCTGAGGAACGATCGCCGGTTGACCGTACTCATCCGTTTCTCCACTGGGTTTTCCATCGCATCTCCTGGATCACATAGAGTTGGTGATCCGGAGTCACCATATCCGCGCGCTTCGCACGCCGGTGTCATGCAAATGTCAGATGGTTGTAGCTCCTTCGCCACGCGGACGCTGCAATTGCCGCAAATCAATTCGGAGTGAATTCTTCGGCTCCCCCGCTATCGCTTCGCGCGCTCCTCTGTCTAACTTGCGCCCTACCCTGCCGCCATCAGGCCCGGGTTGCAGGCTCGAGCTCGGGCTCTTGGCTCGGGCTCGGGCTCGGGCTCTTGGCTCGGGCTCGTGGCTCGGGCTCGTGGCTCGGGCTCGTGGCTCGGGCTCGGGCTCGTGGCTCGGGCTCTTGGCTCGGCCCGCGCATCTCAATAAGAAAAGTGCGACCATATCTCGCGGAGGAATCTTCTTTTCATGGCCGATCTCAAAGGCACTTCCATCACGTGGCTCGGACACGCCACCGTTCTCATCACCACGCCGAAAGGGACCACCATCCTCATCGATCCCTTCATCGAGCACAATCCTAAATACCCCAAAGGCTATAAGCTCCCCGACAAAATCGACCTCCTCCTCCTTACCCACGGCCACATGGACCACATCGCCGACGCCATTCCCGTCGCCAAAAAACACGGCCCCACCGCCATCGGCATGGTCGAAGTCATCGGCTGGCTGCATTCCAAGGGACTCAAAGACGATCAGGGCGTCGGCATGAACATCGGCGGCTCGCACAAGCATGCCGACGTCACCGTCTCGCTCACCGAAGCGCGCCACTCCTCCGGCATCAGCGACGGCGACACGACCGTCTACGGCGGCGAACCCTCCGGCCTCATCGTCGCCATCGACAACGGCCCCACCCTCTACCACGCCGGCGACACCACGGTCTTCTCCGACATGAAACTCATCGGCGAGCTCTACCACCCCGACCTCGTCATGCTCCCCATCGGCGATCACTACACCATGGGCCCGCGCCTCGCCGCCGTCGCCGCAAAATACCTCGGCGCAAAAACCGTCCTGCCCATTCACTGGGGAACCTTCCCGCCCCTCATCGGCCGTCCCGACGCTTTGGAAAAAGAACTCGCCGGCTCCGGCATCGCCGTCCTCCACACCGACCCCGGCAAAACCCTGTCGTGAACCGCAACGCCCTGAACTCAACCAGCGCACGATCAACTCAAGGCTGACCGCTAGCCGCTGACCCACGGCTCCGGCATCAGCGGCATCCACACAGACCCAGGAAAAACTCTGACCTGGTGTCCTGTCCCAGAAGTTCCGAACATAATCATGAGTGTCATTCTGAACGAACGGGGCCCCAAACGCAGTTCAGTTTGGGGGTGGTGAGCGAAGAATCCGCGGTTGCTTTTCCTCAAAGATGAGCGCCCCCAAAACCTCGAGTCGCAGAAGTTGCACGCGGCTGAGGTACACGACGTGCCCGTGTAAGTTCAGCGGCCAGGACCCCTGGAAAAGCCGTCAACTAGCGTTGTGTCACTGAAATTTTTAGCTTGTCATCCCGAAGCGACCGCCGTGGGGCCCCATCGGAGGATGGGGTAGGCGAGCGAGGGATCTGCGGTTGCTTTTCCTCAAAGATTAGCGCCCCCAAAACCTCGAGTCGCAGATGTTGCAGGCGGTTGAGGTACACGACGTGCCCGTGTAATTTCAGCAGCCAGACCCTGACCCGGGCAAAACCGTGTCCTGAACGTTGATCGATATTAGAATCTGGGCCGAGAAACAGGTGAGCTCATTGGGAACGAGAAGGAGCAAGGCAATTACCCTGGTGTGCTTGATGATCGGATGCTTCGACCTCAGGCTTTGTGGGCAAGTACATCGCTTCGTGACGATGGAAGACGATTCCGATTGGTGGTCTTACCTAAGATCTGGGAACGAAGACAAAGTAGCAGGTGTCCAGAAACGTGAGTTTGCAGCCACAACTTTACAGATAGCCGGCCTGGATCTAAACGCTGATTCTCTCGCCGAGTCCATCACAAGATTGGGCGACACAACTGTCGTTAAACGAGGTGACGCGTCGACTGGAAGAGAGCAAGTCTGCTACGTATCCGCGGACACCAGAGCCAGGACGTACCTGATTTTTGAACGCGGCGAGGTCGCCTCCTCGTTTTATCTCTTTTCGGATGGCCCGACCTGGAATGGGAGCACTCTCTGCACCCCGTCTGAGAAATTATCCCGAGGCATAGCAACAGGATCAGGGTTGCGCCTCGGAGAAGATCCCAAACAGGTGATTGAAATCCTCGGACAGCCGAATGAATGCCGACGAGACGAGCTTCTTTACTACTTCGAAAGCAAGAGGAAGACTGCACCGGATGCCCTTCTTCGCGCTCGGAAGCAGCATCCGGAACTCACCGACAAGCAGTTTCACGATGACTACGATACATACGATTTTACCGCTCTCATCTCTGCAAAATTTCGCCACTCGCAGATGAGCTACCTTGCGGTTGTAACTAGAAGCACGGACTGACCGACTCCAGTCTGAGAACTACTGGCTACCAGCTACACGCTACCAGCTACTGTCTACGCGCTACCCGCTACCCGCTACCCGCTACCAGCTACCCGCTACCAGCTGGCGCGAATCGCGGCCTTCGCCGCACCTCACGCCGTCGCCACTTCCTCAATCACTTCCGCGGCGTACCGCTCCCGGTCCTCCGGCACAATCAGCACCGGCACCGGCGACGTGGCAATCACCTGCGCCACCGTGCTGTGATCCAGATCGTGTTCGGTGTGCGCCGGCGATGGCGCTCCCATCACGATCAGGTCCGGATGCAGCTTCTTCGCCATCTGCACAATCATCGCCGCCGGATCGCCTCCCGTCACCGAGTGATCCACCGGCAGCCCGTGCGCCTCGTCGAACGGCGCCAGAAACCGCAGCCGCTCCAGACAATTCGGGCACTCCATGTGCCGCCCGCATCGCGCCGAGTGCAGCACGATCAGATGCCCGCCCGCCACCCGCTGCGCGTAGTGCAGCGCACTCAGCGATGCCGCGGAAAAATCCGTCGCCGCCAGCACGTTGTTCCACCGTCCAAATTTCCGCGGCTTCTTGCCTTCCTCCGGCGCTACTGCCAGAATCGGGCACGGCGAATGCGCCAGCAGTTGCCGCGTCACAAGACCCAGCGCCGTGCGCCCCGCCCCCGTCACCGCCTTCGTCCCCATCACCAGCAGCGCCGCCTTGTGATCGCGCAGCGAGAGCAGGATCCGCTCGCACACAATCCCCGTCTCCACCCGCGAGTGCACCGGGATCCCCTGCTTCTTCACTTCCGCTTCGATTCGCGCCAGCTCTTCTTTCGCCGCCTTGTCATGATCTACGGACGCCGGTGCGCCCTCGGGAAATGCGAAGCCCACCGGATCAATCACGTGGATCAGCAGAAGCATCGCGTGCTGCACTCGCGCCAGTTCCTGCGCGCAGCGCAAAGCCGCCGACGATTCTTCGGTGAAATCAACCGCCGCCACAATCGTTCTGAATGGGAACTGCCTGGCGGCATGCAGGTAAGTGGTCTTCCCTGGTTTTTCCGGGGTATGTCCTCTCGTCCCTGGCATCGCCGTTGCCCTCCCTCTCCGTACTTTGGGCTTTTCCTGAACCTACGCTCGACGCGCAAGGGGCATCCGTGACGAAGGTCACCAGTTTTTGTGACTCGTAACACAAGTGTTTTCAGAAGGGACAGAATTTTCCACCGCGCTGATCAGGCAGCGTTCTCGGAATGACCCGACGTTTTCGGACACATCAACATCGCACCATCCCGAAAGCGCGGCTCCTGCCTGCACCACTCTCGCAGCATCTCTCTGCAAAATCGCCGCGCACGCAGGTACCTGATCTGCCCTAAAAGCGTGCAATGCATTGTTACAGTTGCAATCGGCGCCGCAATTTAAACCCGATTATTCACCACATATTCTCAGGCTCGCTCAAAACCCCAGGCTATACTGACCGCAAATTCACACAAAGCTGTCAGTACCCATCACTTTTTCTTTTCGAGGCCAGTCTGATTATGACCAACGAAAACGCCGCTCTCGGTGTGTTCGCTCCTGATTCGTCCCCCCGCCCTCTCGTCATCTGGTTCCGCGCAGCAATCCTGTCTTTTCTCCTGTTATTTAGCGCGTTGATTGTGACAAATTCAGCCTCCGCGCAGTCGTCAGGCACCGGCACCATCACCGGCACCGTCACCGATAACAGCCAGGCCGTCATCTCCTCCGCATCTGTAATCGTCACGGATACAGATACCGGCGTGGCCCGCAATATCCCGGTCAACAGCGAAGGCATTTACGTCGCCCCCTTCCTCCAGCCCGGACCCTACGTCGTGCGCATCTCCGCCAACGGCTTCGCCACCGTCGAAAAGAACAGCCTCATCCTCGCGGTCGGCCAAACTCTCACCGTCGATGCCGCCCTGCCCCCGGCCAGCGTCTCCTCCCAGGTTCTCGTCACCAGCGAAGCTCCGCTGCTCGACACCGAGAAGACCGAAGTCTCCCAGTCGCTCTCCGAGACCCTCATCTCCAGCCTCCCCATCGCCAGCCGCAACTGGAGCAACTTCGCCCTGCTCACGCCCAACACCGCTGCCGACGGCACCAGCGGCCTCGTCAGCTACCACGGCATCTCCGGCCTCTATAACAGCAACTACGTCGACGGCGCCAACAACGACCAGGCTCTCTTCTCCGAAGCCCGCGGACGCGCCTCCGGCATGCCCTACGTCTACAGCCTCGACTCCATCCAGGAATTTCAGGTTGCTGCCGCCACCTACAGCGCCGAGTTCGGCCAGGCCGCCGGCGGTCAGGTCAACGCCATCACCAAATCCGGCGGCAACAACCTCCACGGCGACCTCTTCTACTACCTCCGCTATCCATCGCTCAATGCGCTGGACTCCTTCGGCAAGGCGCACGGCAACTTCGTCCAGGCCATCAAGCAGCAGCAGCAGTTCGGCGGCAGCGTCGGCGGCCCGTTCATCAAGGACAAGTTTTTCTACTTCCTCACCTACGACGGCTTCCGCAAAGTCGCCCCGCTCGCCTACTCCTCCACAGCCAACATCTCGCTCACGCCCAGCGGCGCCACCACCAACACCTCGGTCATCACGCCGACGCAGTGCCCCACGTCTCTGTCAGCGACGCAGTGCACTTCTGCGATCACATTCCTCAGGAGCCTCTCCGGCGTTTTCCCGCGCACCGGCAAACTCGACATCGTCTTCCCGCGCCTCGACTACCAGATCAACGAGAAGAATCACGTCTTCGCCGACTTTGACTTCGGCAACTTCACTCTCCCTGACGGCTACTCATCGGCGCCCAGCTACACCAACCACTCCGTTACCGAAAACGGCAACGCCTACTATCACGAGCGCATCTTCGTTGCCGACTGGACCTCCACCATCACCCCCACCTCGGTCAACAATCTTCTCTTCCAGTGGGGTCGTGACCTCGAAACCGACGGCGTGAATGCTCCCGGACCCAACGTCACCGTCAGCGGCGCCCAGGAATATGGCATGCCCAACGCCCTGCCCCGCGCTGCCGAGCCGGACGAGCATCGCTACCAGATCACCGATACCTTCTCGCACACCCAGGGGCGTCACTCGTGGAAAGCCGGTGGCGAAGCCAACCTCGTCCACGAAGTCATGATCAACCTCTTCCAGGGTGGCGGCCTCTACAACTACAATCCCGGTTCGCCCGTCGCTGCCTTCCAGGCCTGGTCGCAGGACATCTTCCAGGTCACGCCCACCACCGGCACCGCGGGCTATCACTACACCTCCTTCACCCAGGTCAACGACCCCATCACCCACATCGGCAAAGACGACTTCTGGATGAAGGAACCCGCCTTCTACTTTGAAGACACGTGGAAGCTCCGCAACGACCTCACCGTCAACCTCGGCGCCCGTTACGACCTCCAGATCACTCCGGACCCGACGCATCCCAACACGAGTTCGGCGATCGCCACCTTCTACACGCAGAAGCTGAAGACCCCGGCAGACCGCATCGTTCCTCGCGTCGGCATCGCCTGGACGCCGACCAACAAGACCGTCGTCCGCGCCGGCTACGGCGTCTTCGCCGCCCTCACCCAGGGCAGCACCTACTACGCCATGCGCGTGGAGAACGGCGTCTATCAGACCAACTACAACTTCAATTGCCCGTCCAACAACTGCGCCGCCGTGGCCGGTGCTCCCGAGTTCCCCAACGTGCTCTTCACCCCGCCCGGACCGCCGCTCGCCGCCGCCTTCAGCGGTGCGGCAAAATCGCAGGTCACTCCCGGCGGATCAGCGCTCGTCTCGAGCTTCCACGGCCTCGATCCCAACTTCGTGCCGCCCATCTCGCATGAAGCCAATCTGAGTGTCGAACAGCAGGTCCCCGGCAAAATGACGCTGTCCCTCGGCTACGTCGGCAGCCGCACCCTGCACCTGCCCATCTTCATCGACACCAACGTCGCGAAAGCCACCACCACCCGCACCTACAACATCTACAACGGCACCGGCTCCCAAACCAGCACCGTCACGCTGCCCTTCTACACCAGCCGCATCACCACCGCCGACGCCTCCATCAACACCGGCTTCAGCGCCGTCAGTTCCTGGTACAACTCCATGGTCTTCAGCGTCAAGCGGCCCTTCTCCAACGGCCTCGAGATGCTGCTCAACTACACCTGGAGCAAGGCCACCGACGAAGGCGAAGTAGGCGGCGCGTTCGGTACCTTCTTCGGATCCGACTTCCCCATCGATCCCTACAACATCAAGGGTGAACACGGCCTCTCCGACCTCAACCAGAGCCAGCACTTTACCGGCAGCGTCGTCTATGCGCCGCCCTTCTTTCACAATCTCTCCAACCACACCGCTCGCTACATTGCGGATGGCTGGTCGTTCTCCGGCATCACCACCGACGCCAGCGGCTTCCCGGTCACGCCCTTCATGAGCGCCAACGCCAACGGTGGCATCGATGGCGGCCTCACCGGCGGCACCATGAGTTCCAGCTCCGGTCTCGGCAGCCCTGGCCGCGCCCCGTTCGTTGGCCGCAACTCGGTCAAAGGTCCCGGCTACAACAATCTCGACTTCCGCATCGCCCGCACCTTCCCCATCCGCGAGAAGATCAACTTCCAGGTCATGGGCGAGGCGTTCAACCTTCTCAACCACGCCAACATTCTCAGCGTCTCGACCACTGGCTACTTCTACATCAAGCCCGGGACCACAGCCGACGGCGTCACCTGTCCCGCCGCCTCCGGCACCTTCAACGGATGCATCGCGCCGGAAGTCGCGCCCTACACCAGCACTCCTGTAGGCACGCCGACCGGAACCAGCGGCATCCTTGCCAGCGAACGGCAGCTGCAGTTCTCCGCCAAGCTGTTCTTCTAACCCAACGGTTCACCGCAAACAGAAACCCCTGCCGCTGGCGGCAGGGGTTTTGCTTTCAGGGGAGAGTGGTGCGCTCGCCTACTCCCGCTCAATCACTACCGACTCCAGCACCACGGGCTTCACTGGCTTATCCGACCGCGTCGACACCTTCGAAATCTTGTCCGCGATCTCCTGCCCCTCGACGACTTCACCGAAGATCGTATGCTTCCCGGTCAGCCACTCCGTCCCTGCCACCGTGATGAAGAACTGCGATCCGTTCGTATTCGGCCCCGCGTTTGCCATGGCCAGCTTGCCTTTCTTGTCGAACCGGTGCGCCGACCCCTTCGTTTCATCCTCAAACTTGTAGCCCGGTCCGCCCATCCCGGTCCCCGCCGGGTCGCCGCCCTGGATCATGAAGTCGGGAATCACACGGTGAAAGATGGTCCCGTCGTACAGCTTGTCCTTGCTCTTGTTGTGGGTCACAGGATGTGTCCACTCCCGCGTCCCCTCGGCCAGCTCGACGAAGTTCGCCACCGTCTTCGGCGCTTCCTTCTCAAACAACCGGGCCACAATCGTTCCTTCGCTGGTCTTCATTACGACATAGGTTCCTGGCTGACGCGGCATAACAGCTCCTTCTCTCGTTTTCGTGGGATTATTCAGAATTTGTTTCCAGCTTCCGGCTTCTTCCTTCCAGCTGTCTTTCTTCACTGCGGCGTGGCCTGGAGTCCGGTCGGCGCAGCCGGCACCGGCTGTCCGGCCGGAATCACCGTCACCTTCTTCAGCGTCACAGCTTCCAGCGGCTTATCGTTGCCGTCGCGATTGACCCGCGCGATCGACTGCACGATGCTCACACTGTGATCGTCGCACTGCCCGAAGATCACATACTTCTGATCCAGAAACGGCGTCGCCACTTCCGTGATGAAGAACTGCGAGCCATTGGTATTGGGGCCCGAGTTCGCCATCGCCAGCCGCCCTGGCACATCGAAGTTCAGCGCCGGGTCAATCTCGTCGTTGAACATGTATCCCGGATCGCCGGTTCCTGTCCCCAGCGGATCGCCGCCCTGCACCATGAATCCCGGGATCACGCGGTGAAACGTTGTGCCGTCGTAATACGGCCGCTTCGCTTTTTGCTTTGTCGCCGGATCGGTGAACTCTTTCGTTCCCGTTGCCAGCCCGACAAAGTTCGCCACGGCCACCGGCGCCTGCTTGTCGAAAAGCCTGCAGGTCATCTGACCCATGCTCGTGTCGAACAGCACCGTCGCTCCTGTGGGCTGAGGCCCCGGATGCTCCTGCGCCCCAGGCGCATCCGGCAACGCCTGCGACGATGCGGGAGCGTTCTGTGTCGTCGATGCGGGAGGAGTTTGATTCTGATCGGAAGAAGCCGGTGTCCCCTGCTGCGCGAACACGGACCCAGTCATCAGAACTGCGGCGGCAAGAACCACCTTGCGGTATGCAACCATACCAGCCCAGACTATCGCATTGCGGCGCCCTGCCTCTACCGCGTCCTCGGCCGTTCCTTCTCCGTCCTTCGCCCGCTGCCCGGCAGCAGTACGAAGACAATCGCCACGCCCATATAAACCAGATCCCACATCGGCACGAAATGCTGATAGAAGTAGTGCGCTCCCAGCGCTGCCGCTCCAGCCAGAAACGCCAGCTTGCGCGAACGCATCAGCGGAGCCACGACCGCCAGCGCGTCGCACACCGTCACCACCACCCAGTCCGTCGGATAGCGATAGGGCAGCTTGAAATTGGGGAAATGGTGCAGCAGTATCGGCAGCGCGATCCCCACCAGCACCACGCGGAGGATCAGGCTCACGATCACCCGAAAGGTTTGCAGAGACTCGCTTCGCACCGATCCAGCCTACGATAACTGTTGCGCGCCCTCTTATTTCCCTGTGTAAATCACATGCCAGATCGAACCAGAGCCGTCATCAGTCACGAACAGGGAACCATCGTTCGCCACCGTCACGCCTACCGGGCGCCCCCACACCTTCCCATCCTGCCGGACAAAGCCCGTCAGGAAATCCTCATATTCGCCCGTTGCGTGCCCGTCTTTCATCGGCACACGAATCACCTCGTACCCCGACCGGTTCGCCCGATTCCACGATCCGTGCTCCGCAGCAAATCCGTCGCCCTTGTATTCGGCCGGGAACTGCGAGCCCTCATAAAACAGCATCTCCAGCGAGGCGAAGTGCGGATTCACCAGCACGTCCGGCGTGATCACCTTCCCTGCCAGCTCCGGATGTTTTCCCTCCTGCCGCGGGTCCTGCACGCCGCCATTGGTGCTCATGTAGTACCACGGCCAGCCGTAGAACCCATCCTCCTGCACGTGGGTGATGTAATCCGGCACAAGATTGTCGCCAAGCATGTCGCGCTCGTTGGTCGAGCACCACAGCTCTCCCGTTGTCGGATTGATCGTCTCGCCCACGCAATTGCGGATTCCCGACGCGTACACCTTCACGAACTTCCCTTCCGGTGTGAACTCCAGCACGTCGGCGCGATGAAATTCCTCAGGATGGGTATCCGAATCGTCATCGTTCGAGTGCGATCCCACCGAGACGAACATCCGCTTGCCGTCCGCCGAAAACGCGATGTCGCGCGTCCAGTGCCCTCCTCCGCGCAGACGTCCACCGCCCGGCAGATCAGTCAGTTTCTCTGCCGGCCCGCTCGCCTTCATGTCGCCCATGTGATACGGAAACCGCACCACCGAATCCGTGTTCCCGATGTACACCCACTTCGGATCCTTCGCCGGATAGAACTGAATCCCGAAGGGCTGGCTCAGGCCATCGGCGAACGTCGACACTTCCTTCGCCTTGCCATCCGTGCCCACTCCGCGAAACACCATGACCTTGTTCTGATAGCTCAGCGCGACAAACAAATCGCCATTGGGCGCCGTCCGAATCAAGCGCGGCTGATCGAGGCCGGTGTAGTACATCTCAACCCGGAATCCCTGCGGCGCCTGGGGCCAGGCGTCGTTGGGTCGCTCCACCATATCCGCGCCGTTGTCCACGCCCTTGGTTGCATACGGCGCCGGCAGATCGGCCGCTCTCAGATGACGCCGCACTCCCGGTTGCTCCTTGCTGTAGTCCGTAAAGGCAGCCTGCCCGGTCAGAACCCTCTGCTGCGCAAACGAGGGCACCGTCGCGATTGCCGCGGCCAGTCCCGCGACCAGGGCATACTTGCTCGCCACAAACTCCTGCATTGCTCCTCCGCATCGTTGGGGATACCGTGGGAACCTTGTTTGACGCCATCCGTTCTTCCTGATCGATTCCAGGCGAACCGTTCAGCGGACTGCTGCCGCCTGCTGCCTACAGCCTACCGCCTCGCCTTTACAGATGCAGCCTTCTGTCCGCTTCGATGATCTTCCGCCTCACCCAGCTACGGCTCTTTCCCGCCATTCGGGACAGGCAACGCTTTCAGTTCCTGCGGATGGCTCAGTTGTCGCTGCAGCAGTGCCGTCGGAATCGTCGCGGTCAGCACGGCCTCGTTTCTGTGACGCTCCACGGTGATGCTGTTGATCATCGCGCGCGTGTCAGCGTCATACGACTCGGCCTCTCCCGTGTTCGCCATCGATTTCAGCAGCACCAGTATCGTCTGCAGCGACTCCGTCGTATCCGCTGCCGCACCATCCGACGGCGCAATCTCTGTTACTCGCACATGAATCTTGCCAATCCAGGTCAGCGAGGCAAGAAAGGTCGAATCCACCGGCAGCGGCAGCTTCAGCCCCAGCACGTGAGCACCGCCACTCGCCAGCGGCTGCCCGATCTGTCCGATTCCCCACGCAACCGAAAGCAGTGGCAGCTTCGAGTAGTAGCGCGACAGCAGCGACGATCCGGAAAACGGCAGCGCTGCGGTCCGGTACCGGTCGATCATCGAGTGAATCTGCTCGCTCGACGGTGTGTTGCTCACAGCAACGATGTCATACCCCAGCAGCACCACGCGTACCGTCCGCCCTTCACTCGGAATGTTGTAGATGGTGTGCCCCGCATACATCTCCTGTGCCGCTCCGATGCCTGCCAGGTAATTCGTCAGCTTTCGCCCGTCGAAGTGGCCGATGAACACCTCGCTGAACGCCAGCGATCCATTGGGTCCCCGGGGATTCGCCATCCGGTGCAGAGCAAACGCCGCTTCATCCAGATCGCGCTCGAACTGAATTCCCGTCGCATCAATAAAGTGCTGGTACTCAGGCGAGTGCTCTACCGGATGCTGATCGAAATGCGTCGCCGCCCGCAACGGCCGCAAATTGAAATACACCATTCCGTCGGACTCGGGCAGCAGCCGCGCCGCTTCCGGCGGCGCTACCTTGCGAAGATAAATCGCCCCGGCCAGCAGCAGCAGGACGATAAGCACAATGGCGATGGACAGCTTCGTGCGCCGATGGGTCATCGAGGAGGCTTCCCGCTGTTCCGGGAAGATGCGATATCCATCTTCTCACCCACGTCGGTTTTCCTGCATATTCGGGCCCGCGCCGCGACCTTCTGGCGTCATTGCCGCACCCACGGGCGTGTGATATTTTCAATGCTGGAACCCCTCGCAAATGGACACACTGGTGTGCCCCAGGACGGCGGGTTCGGGCAGGTAGTGGGTCCCCGGCAGGCCTCGTTGTGGTCTGGTGGGGTCCTGGTCCAGGGCTGGCGTAGCTCAGCTGGTAGAGCATCTGATTTGTAATCAGAGGGTCGGGGGTTCAAATCCCTTCGCCAGCTCCAGTTCTTCCGGCCTCGGACCGATGAGGGTCGGATCCCTTCGCACAGGTGGCCGAGTGGTTAATGGCAGCAGACTGTAAATCTGCCGCTCTTTGGAGCTACGGAGGTTCGAATCCTCCCCTGTGCACCAGGATTTTGATCGCAGTTCGTGGAGCGTCGGCGGAATGAGTTTATACAGAGCCGAACAAAAGCGCATGTGGGAGGCCGGCCACAGTCGCGGCGCCACTTTGGATCGTAAGGTTTGGCCCGCTCTTCTTTTGTACGGTGTCCTGGCAGCTTTGGCATGGTTCACCATCGGCGGTGGTTCGATCCGAATTCGCGGCAATGCGGTCGAGGTAAGATTAATTCCGCTCATCCTTTTGGGCGGCTTCGCGCTCCGAACGATTCTGGCCTGGTATGCAGATCGCATTCGTAGAAACAGCGAAGAGCAGTGAGTGGGTTTGGTAGTTTGTTGTGCAGGGCTGATGTAGCTCAGTTGGTAGAGCACTCCCTTGGTAAGGGAGAGGTCACCGGTTCAATCCCGGTCATCAGCTCCAGATTTCCGAGCAAGCCTGCGAGTCAGCTGTTGGCGAGAATTTCGCTGACTTGCTGACTCGCTTCTGCCGAAGGCAGGCTGACTTGCTGCAGTTCAATGCGGGAGTAACTCAGTGGTAGAGTCACAGCCTTCCAAGCTGTTGGTCGTGGGTTCGATTCCCATCTCCCGCTCCAAAATCCTCTGCTAAGGTGCTGTTGTGAAAGGCCACGGATTCAGCTTTCCAGATCAGGCGCAAAATCATGGGGCTTCGGCCTCTGAGGTAAGCAGCGCAGCCATGTACGAGCAGGCCGCCATTCCCGTCCAGAACGAGAAGACCTACGCCGGCGTCCGCCACGCTATCGACGAGGCCTTCGCCCCCGCGCAGGCCGCCGTGTTTTTGAAGACGGTCGGCGGCGCCCGTCTCCGCGTCCGTCAGTTCGAATCCGTTCTGGCCCGCGGCCTCCTCGGATCCCAGGCTCAGCAAAGCTATGCCGCCCTCAGCGACTCCGACCGCGGCCAGATTCGCGAACACTACCTGCGCCAGGTGGAGCGCGTCGCCCCCGAAATCCGCCAGAAATTTTTCCGGCTCTACGCCAACTACTGAGCCAGAGCAAAGATTCACACCACTCTCTTGAGAGGAAACACCGATGGCGAAGGAAAAGTTTGACCGGTCGAAGCCGCACGTGAACGTGGGGACGATCGGGCACATCGATCAC
>Ga0335072_10005758_pt1 | contig 18206 bp, 15 predicted proteins | sample Lox_Sample_21_FD_206725 | JGI IMG/M metagenome (GOLD analysis project Ga0335072, IMG submission 206725) | Soil microbial communities from Loxahatchee National Wildlife Refuge, Florida, United States - Lox_Sample_2.1 | ecosystem: Environmental > Terrestrial > Soil > Wetlands | place: USA... | reverse complement strand
TTCGCGCTCCCTGCCTGGCGAGATATCCCTCGGCCAGGCTCACCAACTCGATCATCCGCTCGTAAGAGTCCCTGGCGGTCTCGCCGAACGTGAACAGCCCGTGCTTGAGCAGCAGCATGCCGATGGTATTTCGGCCTGCTCGAGCGGGGTAGAGGTCGGCGCACAACCGGGCGAGCTTGAATCCCGGCATCACATAGGGAACATAGACCAACCGGTCCCCGAAGAGGTCGCGCACCCGCCGCTCGCCGTCCGGCGAGTTGGTCATCGTCAGGATGGCATCCGCGTGGGTATGGTCGACGAACCGCGCGGGAAGGATGGCGTGGAGTATCGCCTCGACGGAGGGCGCCGGCGCACCGACGTCGGTCATGCTCTTCCTGAGCTCCGCCGCCATTTGTGGATCGGAGAGGACTTCGAGCTTCGACAGAGCGAGCAGCGGCTGCATGCGGCAGGGGGAAAAGCCGGCGGCCTCGATGGTCTCCAGGTCCCAGCCGCTGCCCTTCACATAGATGACGCGCTCTTCCTCGCCGAAGATATTGCTGATGCTGCTCTTGACCGAGGTATTGCCGCCGCCGTGCAGAACGAGCGATGACTCCGCCCCGAGCAGCCGGGACGTGTACACCCGCGAGGCAAGATCGCCCGCGCACCGACTCGCATCCTGATCAGACCAGCGGCTCTTCATGAAAGGACTTTCCCGTGAACATCAATGCAGCCGTACATCCTGAGGCGCCTGCTGCGATTCTGCAACCTGGCGGCTGTCGGGGATTGGGCCGCCGTCGAGGCCGCGAAACTTGCCAACGTCCTGCTGCCGTAATAGTATCCACTACATCTGTAGTAGGCTCGTCGACGTCGATGACCAAGCTGAGCCCTTTCGAGCTGCGCGTGATGGAAGCCTTGTGGAAGATCGGGCCGGCGTCGATTCGCGAGCTGCAACAATCCTTTCCAGCCAAGAGCCGCCCGGCGTACTCGACGGTCCAGACGATCGTCTATCGGCTGGAAGCCAAGAACGCGGTGCGTCGGGCCAAGAAGATCAGCAACGCGCACATCTTCGAAGGCGTCGTCAGCCGCGGCGCCGTGCACCGCAGGCTGATCGATGACTTCCTGGCGCTGTTCGACGGCCGCACGCAGCCCTTGATGGCCGGGCTCATCGAGAGCGGCCGCCTGACATTCAAGGACATCGAAGATGCAGAGCGCATGCTGGAAGAGCTGACCAAGGGGAGAACGTCCAAATGACTTTCATGATCCTGAATCACCTCTGGCAGTCGACTCTCTGCCTGGGGATCGCCGCGGCCCTGACCCTGTTGCTCCGCCCGAACGGGGCGGCAGTCCGTTATCGGATCTGGCTGGCAGCCTCGGTGAAGTTCCTCGTACCGTTCGCGGCCATCGTATGGCTCGGGCACGCCCTGGCGCCCGTTCGAGTCACGACAATCCGGTCTGCCGCCATGCCGCCCGCAGCCTTCGCCGCACAGTGGGTTGCCGCCCCCTTCACCGCCGGCGCGCAGCCGCTGCAGGCTACGACAGCGCCCTGGCCCACTGCTGCCCGGATCGCGCTCTCCGCCGGTCAGGCGGCTGCCGTGGTGTGGGCGCTTGGGGTCCTGCTTCTGGCCGGACACTGGTGGCTGCGCTGGCGCCGGCTGCGCCGGCTCGTGGACGAGGCCCGCCCGCTGCCTTTCGACGCGGCTGTTCCCATACGCATGACGGCCACATCGTTGGAGCCTGGACTGATGGGCATCCTGCGTCCCGTGCTGCTCGTGCCCGCGCAGCTCGTCGAGCGCCTGAGTCGCCGGGAGCTCGACTCCATCATTGCGCACGAGCTCGCCCACCTTCGCCGGCGGGACAACCTGACGTTCGCCGTGCACATGCTCATCGAGGCGCTCTTCTGGTTCTATCCGCCGATATGGTGGCTGGGCAGGCGTTTGCTCCTCGAGCGTGAGCGCGCCTGCGACGAGGCGGTACTGAGCGCCGGCCACGATGCGCAGATGTATGGCGAGAGCATCCTCAAGGTCTGTCGCTTTCACCTGCCCGCTTCGCACGGCTGGGTGGCCGGCGCCGCGGGCTCGGACCTCAAGACCCGCATTGCAGCCATCCTGAGCGGAGCTCCCGTGACCCGCGTTACCGCCGCCAAGCGGGCGCTGCTCGTCATGACGCTTGCCGCTGTGGCGATCGTACCGTTGCTCTTCGGGATGCTATCGGCGCCGGCCGCAGCCGCTCAGGCTGCGTCGTCTACCAGCACCGTGACGCCCCAAGAGATCCTGCAACGTCGGTACGAGCAGGCCCGGCCGCGCACTGCCATACCGTTCAAACCCTCTGACTTCGACAAATTCGCCGGTTACTACCTGGTGCCGGACATGGATCAGGTCCTCCACGTCTACCGGCAGGGGGATGACTTCGTCATGCAGGGAAGCCTCTCGGTCGCTCCGGTCGAGATCTACCCGGACAGCCCGACCGAGTTCTTCGTGAAGGTGGCTCCCCTCCAGATCAGCTTCAACGTCGGTCAGGGCGGCCAGGCGACCAGCCTGGTGGTGCACAACGGCGGCCTTCTGCAGACGCTCGAGAGGATCTCTGCAGACAAAGCCCGGCAAGTGCAGGCCGCACTGCAGGAGAGGATCAAACAGGACAAGCCCAGCCCAGGCACCGAGGCCGCCGCCCGGCGGATCATCGACACCCAGGAGGCCGGTCATGCCGATTCGTCGCTGATGACACCGAACCTCGCCGCGATGGCCCAACTGCAGAATTCCATCATGCAGCGCATGTATCAGTCGCTCGGCCCTCTGCAATCGCTCAAGTTCGACAAAGTCGCACCGACCGGATTGGACATCTACGATGCGACCTTCGCACACGGCAACATGCAGGTGGTAGTCGGTCCTCTGACGTCCGACGGCAAAGTTTCCGCATTCGCCGTCACCCGACAGCTGTTCTAGCGATCGGGTCGTCAGACTCAGAGACCCCGCTGGGCGCGCCTTGGCGAAAGAGGCGTCCCCCCTTCAACCCTCAACTGTGATGATTTTCTGATTAAGTGCGTTAGCATCAAATGATGATGCTAACGCACTTAATGGTGTAACGGTCCGAAATTGACCATGCGATCCCTCCATTGGGCGACGCGGCCGGACGTAGGCGGATTCGCGCGTTACACCCGTCGGATAACGCGTCCAACTTGCGCGTGAGAGATATTACAGAACGCAGCGACCCGAGCCGCAATTGGTAAAATGCATCGCATGCGAGAGCGCGATGCGCAATATCACACCTACGCCGACTACCTCATCTGGTCCGCCACCAGCGGGAACGAGGTCATCGATGGTGTCGCGTATGTTCGAGAACCGCCCTCGCCCACGGCAGCACACCAGCAGATCGTCGTTGAGCTCTGTGCGCAGCTTGCCATTTCACTGAAGGGCACGCCATGCCGCGTATATGTAGCACCCCTCGACGTGCGATTGCCGAAAGATAAGGGCACCGACGACGATCAGATAGACACCGTGGTGCAGCCCGACGTCTTCATTGCCCGCGACCGGATCAAGCTCGACGACCGCGGGATGTGCGGGCCTCCAGACTGGATTGCAGAGGTCCTCTCGCCCTCCACCGCTCGCTACGATCGCACCACCAAACTGTCTGCCTACGAACGCGCCGGCGTCCCTGAGGTCTGGCTGATCGACCTGGTCCATCGTACCGTCACGATCCACCGGCTCGCCGCCGGCCGCTACACTCGACCCGTCGTGCTCGAGCTCAGAGGGCAAACTGCCATCACGGCCGTTCCCGGCGTCAGCATCGATTGGGACCGTCTACCAGCGGGGCAAGCGTAGAATTCGCCGGATCCGCCGCTCCGGCAGGCCGGAGGAGTCCTCCCATGAAGATCCTGCACAGGCTTGGTATCGCCGCGCTATCGGCCTTTCTGCTCCTTGGTCCCGCACTCGCCGCCACCATCCCCAACAACACGGATGCCCTGACTCATAGCGGCCCGATGACGACGTCCATCCCGCTACCCGATCCCACGCATATCCCGATCGTGTTCGGCCGGAACATGAAGTGGAAGAACGGCGAGGGAGACGTACTCCTGTTCGGAAATCCGGACAAGCCCGGCATCTACGGCGTTCTCATCAAGTGGCTGCCGGGCCACAACAGCAAACCGCATTTCCATTCGACTGATCGATATGTCTACGTCGTCTCCGGCACCTGGTGGGTCGGCGCGAGCACCACCTATGACACGAGCAGGATGTATCCAATTCCCGCCGGCAGCTTCGTCACCGACATCGCCAATACCGTGCACTGGGATGGCGCCAAGGAGAGTACCGGACCCTGTCTTCTCATGCTGGTCGGCGAAGGCCCCATGCATACCACGCCGCTGGTGCAGGCGAATCCGAAGAGCCCCGCCTTTACGATGCCCAGGAAGTAGCGGAGAGCCGGGGTCGGGCCGCGCTCGAGTGGAGCATTCGCGTCGTGAGGGTGTTACTTTGCCTGGGCTATCGGTTGCGCCGCGCCGCCCGCGATGTGCAACCCATTGCGGCCGCCGGCCTTGACGGTGTAGCACGCCTCGTCGGCGGCAGCCAGCCAGTCTTTTTCGCTGCGATAGTCTTCGGAGAGCAGGGCGATCCCGACGCTCGCGCCTACGGAATACCGGGATCCCTTCCATTCCAGCTCGATGGGGTTGAGACTCTCAACCAGCTGCCGGCCGATCGCTGACGCGCGCTCGGCCGGGCACTCCCCCAGCACGATCCCGAACTCATCACCGCCGAGCCGCGCCACGGTGTCGCCAGATCTCACGGCGCCGCGTAGAGCGTCGGCGACCTTGCAAAGCATCGCATCGCCACCGGCATGACCGGCAGCGTCGTTCAACGCCTTGAAGCGGTCCAGGTCGATCGCGATCACCGCTGCGGGCCGGCCCAGGTGCGCCGATTTTTCGTACGCCCGGCGAAGCTGCCGATGGAATTCGGCGCGGGTGAAGAGGCCGGTCAGCGAATCATGCAGCGCGCTGTGCCGCAACTCGCGCTCCCGGGCCACATCGCCCGCCGCATCCCGGAATACGACCACGATGCCGCTCTGCCGGCCGGCCTGATCGAGTACCGGCGATACGGTGTCGGTGATGTAAGAGACGGTCCCGTCGGGCCGGTGCAGCTCGCAGGGACTCTCCCGTTGGAAGCCGTTTCCCGACATGATGGTCTTGGCGATCAGGCTCACCGCGGCCTTGGACGTGTAGGCATCCCGCAGTGACAGAATCTCATCGAGAGGGCGGTTGGTCATGGCCTCAATGGTCACGCCCAACAGCGTTTCCGCGGCGGTGTTCGCGTACGTGATCCGGCCGGCGACATCGGTGGTGATCACCGCATCACTGATGGATCGCAGCGTGATTTTCAGCTTCTCGCGTTCCTCGAGCAGCCGCTCCTCGGCCTTGAGCCTCTCCTCGAGAGACTCGATCTGCGCGATGAGCTGTGCGGGGCGTCCCGCGGCATCGCGCATCAGGGAGACAGCCACGTGCGTCCAGACCCAGCGCCCCCGCTTGTGCCGAAAGCGGCGCTCGGCATCATAGAAATCGAGCTCGCCGCTGACCAGCCGGCTCCACCGCACCTTGCTTTCCTGCCAGTCGACGACCGACGAAGGTCCCCCGGGAGGCATCGCCTGCAGCTCCTCCGCGCTGTAACCCAGCATCTTCTGCAGCGCGAGGTTGGTATAGCCCCACTTTCCATTGAGATCGGCGATCAGGATGCCGATGGGCGAATACTCCAGGGCCGTGCGGAAGTGCCTTTCGCTTTCCCTCAGAGCCCGCACGAGCCTGCGCCGCGCGTCGGTCCCGAGCCCGACCGCCACCGCGGGCATGACGCACGCGAGGATGGCGGCTACCGGCAGATCGGCGAGCGCTTCCCCCGGGGCCAGGCGCTCCAGGCCGGCCGGCTTGATTCCGAAGGACCAGAGGACGACGATCGTCAGGGCACTGCAGAGCGCCAGCACCGAGGTGCCGAAGCCGCCGAACCGGAAGGCGGCGATGAGCAACGGCAAGGCCATCAGCACGAAGGGAAACCTCAGATGCGCGATGATGAGTGCGGTCAGTGCGGCGCTGGCGACCAGCGTGGTGAGGCTGAGCCAGAAAGTCCCCGGGCGCAGCAGGCGCTCGAGCCCCTCGCTGCTGAAGAGGATGATCGGCGGCCCGAACAGACACGCCCCCAGGGTGTGAGACGACCACCAGAGGAGCGCGGCTGTCGCAAAGGGCGTTCCAAGGCCGACCGCCTGGACCGCACCGCCGGCCAACGCCGTCAGGCCGGGAATCGCGATGCCGAAGACCGCGGTCATGACCGCGGCCTGCTCGACCGTGATATCGGGATAGGGGTATTTGCGTACGAACCGAAACGCGCCGACCATCAGCGCGATCTCCGCCATGTTGGTGATCGCAAACCAACATGAGACCCCCGCAGAACGGTGTGCCACCAGGACGTCCGCGCCGAAGATGACGGTCAGGATCAGCAGGCAGGCACTGACCCACCGCACCCGGGGCAGCCGGATCAGCACTGCAGCCGCAATGGCGCATACGGGCCAGACCAGGGAGATGCCACGGACACCGGGCAGGCGGGTCAGGAGGATGGAGACCGAAGCGGCAACGAATGTTACGGCCGCCACCAGCACCTCGACGGTCGGAAATGCCAGGCGGTCCTCGAAGGTGACCCGGTCGGTGGCGGTCATGGGCAAGCTCTATGCGGGCTGGCTACGGCGAGGCTCCGCCTTTCCGGGTGATTGAATCAGAGTCATTTCTTGACTTAATCGCGTAGCCCCGTCCTGCGGGTTGCGCCCGCCAATATAGGGGCTACAGCCCGGGATTTCTGTGGACAGATCGTCAGATGCCGCCGATATCGATCCGGGCCAGCGCGTGGAGCGGGGGTACCAGCAGTGCAAGGTGATCGTAGAGGCCGTCCACGTGGCCACCATATCGGTCGTTGAACGGACCGCTGAGCGCGAGAAACCGCTTCGGTGCATTGGCTGCACCATAAAGTCTTTCCCCCTCCCGGAACGGAACCAATGTGTCCTCGGTGCTGTGGACGATGATGACGGGGATATGGACGGTGCGAATCCGTTGCAATGAGTTCATGTAGATACCGGCGACCCAGCGCACGGGAAGATACGGGTAGGTTGCCGCCGCCACGTCCGGAATGGAGGTGAACGCACCGAAGAGCACGAGCGCCGCGGCCTGATGCCGGGTCGCCAGCACGACGGCCGGCGCCGAACCCAGAGAATGGCCCCAGAGAATGATGCGCGCCGGCGAGACACCCCGGCGGATCAGGGCCTGGTACGCCGCTTCAGCATCCTCATAGATGTGCTGTTCCGAAGCCGTGCCGGGACTATGGCCAAAGCCCCGGTAATCGAAAGCGAGCACATTCAGTCCGAGCGCCCGCACTTGCTCGCAATGGCGGACCTGCACGGCGGAGAACGCCGACTCGGCATTACCGTGCAGATGCAGCACCCAGTAACCGGAGTCATGCGCGGGATCCGCTGCAAAGAGCAGCCCGGCCAGGGAGCTGCCGGCGGGACCCGCGATCGTCAATCGTCGCGCATAGGGAGGCAGCGGTGCATCGGCTCGAGCGCGGCTGAGAGCAGTCTCGAAGACAAGCGCGTCTTCGTGCCATCTCAGCCAGCCCAGTGTGGCGCCCAATCCCAGGATACCCGCCAGGCCAACCAGGGCGAGAGCGGCGAGACAGACGCGCAGCGGTGACCACGAGGGAGCGGGGCGCACGGCCGCATTATGCGTCAGGACCCGGCAGGCCGGCGCATCTCCCTCATCCGAGCAGGGAGCCGAGCCACACCACGACCGAAAGGGCCATCAGCGCCGCCGCGAGCCAGCCGAGGACTCTCAGCCATCCGGGGATCCCGAACGCCTCGATCCCGCGGCGATCGGAGACGAGCACCATCATCGCCGCCATGATCGGAACGGCGGCCACTCCATTGATGACCGCGGCCCAGAAGAGCAACCGGATGGGATTGAGATGCAGGGCGGCAAGCGCCATGCCGCCAGCGGTTGCCAACGTCAGTATCGCGTAAAAGCCACTGCCCTGTCGCGCGGTCAGTTCCAGACTTCCTTTGATTCCCAACACCTCGGCGAGGGCATATGCGGCCGATCCGGTCAGGACCGGGACGGCCAACAATCCGGTACCGATGATTCCGGCGGCAAAGAGGGCGAACGTCAACTGGCCTGCGAGCGGTCGCAGAGCCTCGGCCGCCTGGGATGCCGTATCGATGTTGGTAATGCCGTGGGCATGAAGCGTTGCGGCCGTCGTCACCATGATGAAAAAAGCCGTGACGTTCGACACTGCCATGCCGATCCAGGTGTCGACCGAGATATGGCGGAAATGCCCGGATAACGTTCTGCTCGACTTGCGATGGCCGCGTCGGTGGCTCAGGAGTGACTCCTCCGCCTCCTGTGAAGCCTGCCAGAAGAAGAGGTACGGGCTGATGGTCGTCCCGAACAGCGCCAGGATCGTCAACAGGGTGTCGCGGCTGAAGGAGACGGAGGGAACCAGCGTATCGAAGACCACCCTGCCCCAGGGAACGCGCAAGGTCAGCGCAGCGCCGACGTAGACCAACAGCACCATCGTGAGATATTTGAGGTAGCCCGCATACCGGTGGTAAGGCACCAGGATCTGGGCCACGAGGCAGCCGACACCGAAAACGGCTGAATACGCGAGTGCGGAGCCCGAGATCACCAGCCGCAGGGATTCGCCCATGGCGGCCAGGTCCGCCGCGACGTTGATGGTATTTGCAGCGACGAGCGAAGCGACCAGCAGCTGTACCATGCGCCGCGGAAAGCGCGCCGCAAAGCTCCGCGTGAGACCCGCGCCGGTGCGCCAGCCGATGACCGCACTGATGGTCTGTATGCCCGCCATGAAAGGCATGGTGAGCACCATGGTCCAGGTGAGCGCATAGCCATGCTGAGCGCCGGCCTGGGAGTAGGTCGCTATACCGCTGGGATCGTCGTCGGCCGCCCCGGTGATCAGGCCAGGACCGAGCGCCTTCCAGACTCGACGAAACCACCCGTGCCGCACGGGGTCTGACTTCACCGATGGTCTCGAAGGCTGGCTCATCCTCGTCCGGGGCGTGGCAGTAGACGTATTCGGGGAGCAATTCTCGGGGCGTGCAGTCCTGACGCGCCTGTCCGCGTCACCGCGGAACCCGGGCCCCGCGGCCTCGTTAGCCTCACGGCAGCGCGATGCCGCGACCGCTGTCTTCAGTTTGAAATATTACACCGGACCCGCCGGCATCTTCGCAGCGGCCGAAACTCACGGAGCAGCATCGTCATGACCACTATGCCCGACTCCCGATCGCCTGCAAACCCGACCGCCGGAATCGAGCTCCTGAGAAGGCTGGATGACTCGCACATCACACGCGCTCACTGGAAGATTCTATTCATTTCCGGTATGGGCTTTTTCACTGACGCCTATGACCTCTTCATCATCGGCGTCGTCATGTCGATGCTCAAGCCGGAATGGCATCCCTCCCCGGTGGCCGCGGGTCTCGTCACATCCACCGCCCTGATCGCGGCGGCGATCGGTGCTTTGGCCTTCGGGCGCATCGCCGACATCCTGGGCCGTAAGCGGATCTATGGCTACGAGGTACTGGTGCTCGCCATAGGGGCGATCGCCTCCGCTTTCTCGCCGAGTATCTGGTGGCTGATCGGGTTCCGCTTCGTCCTCGGCGTCGGGATCGGCGGCGACTATCCGGTCAGCTCGACGATCATGAGCGAGTACGCGAGCAAGGCCACGCGGGGAATGATGGTGACGCTCGTATTCACGATGCAGGCGGCGGGACTGATCGTCGGGCCCCTGCTCGCGGCGGCGCTCCTGTCGACCCATCTCTCGCACGACATGGTGTGGCGCATCCTGCTGGCGTTCGGCGCGATCCCGGCGCTGTCGGTCTTTCAGATGCGCCGGCATCTGGCCGAGACGCCGCGATTTCTTCTGGCCCGCGGGGCTCACGAGGAGTTCCGCAGCGCCGCCGATGCCGTGTTGGCCGAGCGCCAACAGCGCGCAGCGGCCCGACCGTTCGAGACGGAGCGACCTGCCGGCCAGGCGGGGCGTGACCCGGGATTCGGCGAAGGCTTCCGGATTCTGCTGACGCGGAACGACCTGCTGCTGCGCCTCATCGGCGTCAGCGCAGCGTGGTTCCTGATGGACCTGGCGTATTACGGAAATACCGTGAGTACGCCACTCGTATTGGGTGCGATTGCACCCGGTGACAGTCTGCTGAGACGGACTCTGATTCAGCTGGTCATATTCGCGCTCGCGGCGTTGCCCGGATACTTCGTCGCGGCACTGACGATTGACCGGCTGGGACGCAAGCCCATTCAAGTCATCGGCTTCCTGATGATGGCGATGTCGTTCGGCCTCATGGCGCTCATTCCGGGGATCGAGCGTCTCATCGTGCCGTTCCTCATCATCTACGGCATCAGCTACTTCTTCACGGAGTTCGGGCCGAACGCGACCACTTTCGTCTATCCCGCGGAGGTGTTTCCGGTAGAAGTGCGGACGACCGGGCATGGAGTTGCCTCCGCCGCCGGAAAAATCGGCGCGTTCGTCGGTGTATTCCTCTTTCCGATCATGATGGCTCGCCGCGGTCTGGGGGGTGCCGAGGCCATGGCCTCGCTGGCCTGCATCCTCGGACTTGCCGTGACCCTCTTCATGCTCCCGGAGACCAAGGGCCGCAGCCTCGAGGAGCTGTCGGCCCTCGCCATCACCGAGGGGGTCGCAGTCCGCTAGCGCCCCTGCGACCGACAAGTCACCCCGGCGGTCCGAAAAGGTGCGTGGAATGGGTGACGGCGGCACCCGCCCGCATGGCAGCAGCCACCAACGAGGCCTCGGCCAGCTGCGCGTCGGTGGCGCCGGCCTGACGGGCCGCCTTGTTGTGGATCTCGATGCAGTAAGGGCACTGTGTGGTCAGGGCCACGGCCACCGCGATCAGTTGCTTTTGCAGCGCGGTGAGCGCGCCTTCCGCGAAGGCCGCCTTGTCGAAGGCCCAGAAGGCTTTCGTCGCCTCGGGCGCGTTCTCGTCGAGTTTTTTCAGCCGGGTGAGATTCTTCATGTCGAACATGGTCTGCGCCTCATCTCCGTGGTGAATGGACTGCTGGCCGGATGAGTCTGCCTGCGGCGGTCGGCGGCGGCAAATTTTTGACTTGCACTGGCAGTGTCCGGGCGGCGGGGGTACCCTCTCGCCAGTACCGTTGCGGAAGATGCGCCATGTCGATCAAACGTCAATCCAAGAGCGTTGGAACCGCGGTGCGCAAGCCCGTGGCATCACCCGGCGTGCGCCACGTCGACGTTATATCCCCACGCCAGATGGTGGCCGGAAACCTTTATTCCGGCTGGCTGTGCAAGAACAAGACATGCGGCCTCGTCATCGCCATTGCGCTCCCCCCGACGGGAGGCAAGGCCGCCTCGGCCGACGCCGACGACCAGCTCGTCCTCAAGTGCCCGCATTGCGGGGACGAGAATCTGTACCGCTGGAGCAACCGCGCCGAGCATCAATACCCGGTGAAAGGCACAGCCTGACCGCATCCCTGCGACGGCTCAACTCCTGTCAAAAGTCGCGCTTGTAGGTACATAAGTACCCTGGTACTATTGGCTGCCTGCTACCCGGATCGGGACGGAGCGCCATGGTTGAGAGTTGCCCGGATCTCGATCGCTTCATGCGCGGCGAACTGGACGCTGCCGCATTCCCTCACCGCGAGCATGTCCGCATGGGTTTCGAGATGCTGCGCCGCCATGACTTCGTCGAGGCGGCGCTTCACTACTCACGGACGCTGCAAACGATGACGATGCGAGCGGGCAAGCCGCAGGCGTTCCATCAGACCGTCACGATCGCTTTCCTGTCGCTGATCGCGGAGCGCATGACCGGCGGCGGCTACGCCGACTTCGAGTCGTTCGCACACACCAACCCCGACCTGCTCGACAAGTCCGCCCTCGCCCGCTGGTATCCACCCGGGCGGCTCGCGACGGCCGCGGCCCGGCGTACGTTCCTCCTGCCGGAGCCCACACCATGATAGGCTCGCCGAACTCGCCGAACCGCTAAATGAACGGAGGTGCGCCGTGGCCAGGAACGTGATCTGTCTTTGGTATGACGGTACCGCGGAAGAAGCCGCGAGGTTCTACGCCCGCACCTTCCCCGACAGCGCCGTCACCGCCATACACCGTGCCCCGGGCGACTACCCGGACGGCAAAGAGGGACAGGTGCTCACGGTCGAGTTCACGGTCGTGGGCGTGCCCTGCCTCGGCCTGAACGGCGGTCCGGCTTTCACGCACAGCGAAGCCTTCTCGTTTCAGATCCTCACCGAGGATCAGGTGGAAACCGACCGCTACTGGAATGCCATCGTAGGTCATGGCGGCAGCGAGAGCGCCTGCGGCTGGTGCAAGGACAAATGGGGTCTGTCCTGGCAGATCACCCCGCGGGCATTGATGGAGGCGGTCAAGGACCCTGATCGCGCAGCAGCGAAGCGCGCGTTCGATGCCATGATGACCATGAAAAAGGTCGACATCGCAACGATCGAAGCCGCACGCCGCGGAGCCGCTCGCCGTTAGAGCGGCGCCTTGCGGCCGGGCGAAAGGGCCGCCACGAATCGGTCCAACCCGGCCTCAAGCTTCGCGCCGTCCGCGGCGATGCACCAGCGCAGGAATTCCGGCGAATCATCGCCGAATGCCGATCCCGGCGCGAGTCCCAGCCGCGCCTCCGCCACCAGGCGTTTGCAGAACGACAGACTGTCGGTAAGCCCGTTGACCCGAAAGAAGGCATACATCCCGCCGGGCGCGGGCGCGCCCAGCTCCACCTGACTCGACGTTGCCAGGCGCTCGTAGAAGCGCCGCTGATTGGCCCTGACCTGGTCCACCTGTTGGGAGACGTCCGCTTCGCAGTCCGTCAGCGCGATGCGTGCCGCGCTTTGCAGGAAGCCCGGCACGCACGACGTGTTGTATTCGATCAGCTTGCCGTAGTTCGCCGCCAGCGCCCGCGGAATGACGGCCCATCCGATCCGCCAGCCCGTCATCCGCCACGCCTTCGAGAACGAATTGCAGGAGATGAATCGATCGGAAGGATCGGCGATATCCAGGAAGGACGGCGCGCACGGCGCACGAAAGTACAGCCGCTCGTACACGTCATCCGCAATGAGCCACGTGCCGACGGTACGGCAACGGGCCAGAATGGCTTCCTGTTCCGGCCGCGTCAGCGTCCAGCCGGTCGGGTTGTTCGGACTGTTGATCACCACCGCTGCCACGCCCGGCCGGATGGCCCCGATCATCCGATCGAGATCGAGCGTCCATCCCTTCGGTCCGAATTGCAGCGGTACCGAGATCACTTCGGCACCCAGGATCCTGGGTATCTCGCAAAGGTTCGGCCACACCGGCGTCACGGCCACGACCTGCGCTCCAGGCTCGACTATCGCCTGCAACGAGAGCATCAGTGCCGACACCCCGGAGCTCGTGACCGCAACGCGGTCGGCCGGGATCGGCCGGTGCCAGCGTGAAAGGTAGGCCGCGAGATCCTGCCGCAGGTCCGGCAGGCCTAGATTGGGCGTATAGAACGTCTCGCCCCGCATGAGGGCGGCGGCGCCGGCCGCGCGGATGGGCTCCGGAGTGGGAAGATGGGCCTCGCCGAACCAGAAGGCGAGCACGTCCTTCGAGCCCATCGCCGTATTCGCGACTTCCCGAATCTGCTGATTCCGCAATGCGCCCAGCCGCGCGCGGCCTTCGAGGTGTGTCATCGGGGTTGAGCGGGCTGATACTTGTCGAGCCAGTCGGCGAGTTCCTGGAAGACGTTGCGGCGCTGCTCGATCAACGAAGGAAAGTGCGGCGAGCCGGGATACGTCACCATGCGGACGGTCTCGTGCCGCTCCGCCATGAGCATGAAGAGCTCACGGCCCTGCAGCATCGGCACCCGGCGGTCGGCCTGACCGTCGAGAATCAGCAGGGGAGTGGTCACCCGGTCCGCATACATCACGGGCGAGAACTTCAGGAAGGGCGACGCATCGCGCTCCTCATAGCGTGCATCGTAGTCCACCTGCACAATGTCGCTTTCCGGGATGAAGCTCAGCCAGTCGGTGATTCCCGCGCCCTCGACCGCCACTTTGTAGCGATGCGTCTGTGTCACCGTCCACGCGGTCATGAAACCGCCGGCGCTCCAGCCGAAAATCGCCAGCTGCTTGCGATCGGCCCAGCCCTGCGAGATGGCATAGTCGGTCGCGCTGTCGACGTCGCTGTAGGCGCGGTCGCCGAAGTGCTGATAGATGGCGTCCATGAATGCAGAGCCGTAGCCCGTCGAGCCGCGATATTCGGGCTGCAGGACGACGTAGCCGAGACCCGCGATGTAGCGCGCGAAAATATCGAAGAACAGCGCATCGTTCCCCTCCGGGCCGCCATGCGGCAGGACGAGGAAACGCCCTCGCCTGCCCGGCTGGTAGCCGGCGGGAAACGTGGCGATTCCCTGCAGATGCGTGCCGTCCCTCGCGGTCCAATCGACCACGCGCACCTCGCCCAGGCTCAGGTGCGACATCAAATCGTCGGACTCGTGCGTGATGCGCTGCAACTGTCCGTCGCGCGCCACGGCAACGTTGGTGGCGTGCGTGGGATCGGCGACGTCGAAGGCCAGAGCCTGGGGCGAGCTCGCCAGCATCGGGAGCACGGGCTGTGCGGCTATCCCGCCGGGCCACGCGTAAGCGGTCGTCAGATGACCGTGCTGGAAGCGATCGACCTCGATGGAAACGCCTTTGTGAAGCTCCACCCAGACATTCCCATGCGGATCGCCCACCAGAGTCAGCGCGGACGCGTCCAGCTTCGGAGTGCGGTCACGCGCTGTACCGCCGTCTGCCGGCACCGTCCACACATGATCAGGCGTGAGCACCTGGGTGGTAGTGCTGGTGAACGCCAGGGTTTTGCCATTGTCGGTCCACGCTATGCCGCTGATCGGCGCCGGGAGCTCCGCGACATGCCTGGCGCCCGACGCGTCGCAGACATCGATCGAGTCGTGCACGTCGTGATGGCCGATCTTCGGCATCTCACTCACGACTGCGATGCGGGTGCCGTCCGGCGACCAGGCCGCCTGTCCGACGTAGTCGAGATCGGAGCACCACCAACCGCCATGCGCTCCGTCCGCATCCAGCACGTACAGGCGTGATTCATCGCTCTCGACGACTTCGCGTACGCCCTGCAGCGCGTCCTTGGGTCTCGGATCGATCAACATGGCGAGATGCCTGCCATCGGGGGAAAGCATCGGGTCGTGCATGCCGTTCGGAAAGACGAACAGGCGCGTGGGCTGCGAGTGATCCGGCGATACGAGCGCGAGCTGCTGGTTGCCGTCGATGTCGTAACCCCCATAGAGGGTGTTTCCGTCGGCCATGAAGCCCGCGGGCGTGAACTGCTCCGGCAACGGGAGTACGCGGTCACTATCGCCCGCGATGCCTATCTCGTGCACCTGCTGTCTCTCGGGACCGGTGGCCCCGAAATAGGCCACGGAATAGAGCACATGCGTGCCGGCGGGATCGATGGCAATCCCACGCGCACTGCGCAGATGGGTGAGATCGTCGACCCCGAACACATGTGTCGGAGCCGCCTGAGCAATGAGGGGATGTGCAAAGACCGCGGCCGCGGCAACCCCGGCGCTCACCAGAAACTCACGCAACGGCATGTTCAGTGTCCTCCGCGGAATGACGCCGATTTTTCTCGTATCATGCGGCGCGGTCAAATGATAATCGAGGATGCCCTTGCTGGATGAGACAGGCGGGCGGTCCCGCCCGCCGCCGGCATTGCACCCGGACGGCCTGCCGGTTCCGCGCCGGTACTGGGCCATCGCCGCCATCGTACTGGCGATCTCCATGTCCGTGCTCGACAGCACGATTGCCAACATCGCGCTGCCTTCCATCGCGCGCGGCTTTCGGGCGACGCATGCGGCATCGGTATGGGTGATCAATGCCTATCAGCTCGCCATCCTCGTCGCCCTGCTGCCGCTCGCCTCCCTCGGAGAGGTCGTGGGCTACCGCCGCATCTCGCAAGCCGGCCTCGCGGTGTTCACGGCCGCATCGCTTGCGTGCGCCTTCGCGCCCTCGCTCGCCTGGCTGAGCGTGGCACGGGTGGTTCAGGGATTGGGAGCCGCCGGCATCATGAGCGTGAATGCCGCTCTCGTGCGCTTCACTTATCCGCAACACATGCTCGGGCGCGCAATCGGAATCAACGCGTTCGTCGTCGCGACTTCCGCCGCGATCGGACCCACCGTTGCCTCCGCCGTGCTGGCCGTGGCGCAGTGGCGCTGGCTGTTCGCGATCAATGTACCGATCGGCATCGTCACGATCGCGATCGCGGTCTGGGCTCTGCCCACGACCGAGCGCGTAGCGCGTGAGCAGAGTTACGTCGGCACCGCGCTGAGCGCCGCGGCGTTCGTGCTGCTCGTGACCGGTATGCAGACCTTCGCACACGAGCAGACGGCGCTCCTCGCAATCGCGCAGCTCGCCGGCGGGTGTATCTGCGCGTACGCACTCGTCCGGCACGAGCTGGGGAGCGCCGCCCCGCTCGTGCCGTTCGACCTGCTGCGCATCCGTCTCTTCAGGCTGTCGGTCGCCACCTCCATCTGCTCCTTCATCGCGCAGATGGCGGCGCTCGTCGCCCTGCCCTTCGAGCTGCAGCAACTGGGCCGCAGTCCCGTGGAGACCGGGCTCCTCATGACGCCCTGGTCGGTGGCCGTGGCGCTGACCGCTCCCGTTGCCGGCCGCCTGGCCGATCGCCATCACCCCGGGATCCTCGGCGGGGCCGGCCTCGTCACCTTGTCGGTGGGTCTGCTGCTGCTCGCCACCGTGCCGCATCCGGGTACGGCCGCGGACTTCATCTGGCGCATGGCCATCTGCGGCGCAGGCTTCGGGCTCTTCCAGTCACCCAACAACCGCGCCATGCTCGCGTCCGCGCCGCGAGCGCGCAGTGGAGCGGCCGGCGGGATGCTGAGCACGGCGCGCCTCCTCGGACAGACCATCGGCGCGGCCGCCGTGGCGATCCTCTTCCGCAGCTATCCGTCGCACGGGTCGAGCGTGGCCTTGTACATCGCCACGGGTGTCGCGATGCTCGCGGCGCTGATCAGCCTCAGCCGCCTGACATGATGCGCGCTACTGCCCACGGCCAAGGCCACGGCAAGGCCGCAGCCGGCCCGAAAGTCTTGGCCAAAGCGCGGGAAATTTCATAGCATTCCGCGCGTTACCGATGCCGTCGCCACCCTGAGGGCCCAATGGCTTTAGTCAAGAAATCCCGCATCGAATCCACTCAGGGTGGGTCGACCCGCCCCGTCGCCCCGCGGAAGCCGCGTGCCGCTCCGGCGGCGGAGATTCGGGGCTCGAAAGCCGTCCGCGACGAGACGGCCGCGGAACGCCTCGCGGCCGCCACCGAGCAACTCGCCAGCGGCCTGGCCGAGGCTGCCACGGCCACCCGCCAGCTCGAACGTGCCATGCAACAGATCAACCGCGGCGCCGAGTCGGCCGCCGGCGCCTGCCAGGAGCAGTCCGCCTCCATCAAGCGGGTCGTGGCCGACCTGACGACCGCGCGAGACGAGGCGGATGCGTCGAGCCGGCGTACGGAGGCGGTCTCCGTTGCCCTGGCGGAAGCCTCGGTGCAGATCACGGGCTCGACCCGGGCCATCGAGCAGGGAGCGCAGCGGCAAGCGGGGTCGGTCACGCTGCTGGCGGAGCTGGATGTGCGTGCGAAGGAGATCGCCGACGTCAGCCAGACCGTCAGCCGACTTTCAGACCAAACCAACCTCCTGGCCCTCAACGCGGCGATCGAAGCCGCTCGCGCCGGGGAGCACGGACGCGGCTTTGCCGTGGTCGCCGATGAAGTCCGGAGTCTCGCGGAGAATTCCGAGCGAAACGCGCGGGAAGTTCAGTCCCTGAGCACCTCCATCCAGAAGGAGGTCCGGGAAGTCGGCGAAGCGCTGCGCAATGCGGCGGAGCGCGCGCTGCAGGAAGCCCGCGCTGCCGCCCGCGTCGGTGAAGCACTGCAGATGCGGCGCAACGACATGTTGAGGATCGCCGAGGGAAGTCGCGCCATTCTGACCGCGGCGCTGGAGGCGGAGCGCTCGGCCATGGAGGCCGAAAAGGGCGCCGAACAGGTCGCGAGCGCCGCCGAAGAGCAGTCATCCGCCGCCGGCGAGTCGCAGAGCGCCATCGCGCAACAGAGCAAGTCTCTCGATGAGGGCCAGATCGCCGCGCAACGGTTGGCCGCGCTCGC
>Ga0335072_10005757_pt1 | contig 18208 bp, 10 predicted proteins | sample Lox_Sample_21_FD_206725 | JGI IMG/M metagenome (GOLD analysis project Ga0335072, IMG submission 206725) | Soil microbial communities from Loxahatchee National Wildlife Refuge, Florida, United States - Lox_Sample_2.1 | ecosystem: Environmental > Terrestrial > Soil > Wetlands | place: USA... | reverse complement strand
ACATCAAGAACATGATCACGGGCGCGGCGCAGATGGACGGGGCGATTCTGGTGGTGGCGGCGACCGACGGTCCGATGCCGCAGACCAAGGAGCACGTGCTGCTGGCCCGCCAGGTCGGCGTGCCGTATATCGTGGTGTTCCTGAACAAGTGCGACGCGGTGGAAGACGAGGAGCTGACGGATCTGGTGGAGATGGAAGTCCGCGAGCTCTTGTCGAAGTACCAGTTCCCGGGCGACGACGTGCCGGTGATCCGCGGGTCCGCACTGGGAGCACTGAACGGCGACGCGCAGTGGGAGAAGAAGATCGACGAGCTGATGGAGGCGGTGGACAAGAGCGTGCCGCTGCCGGCGCGCGCAGTCGATCAGCCCTTCCTGATGCCGATCGAAGACATCTTCTCGATCTCGGGACGCGGCACGGTGGTGACGGGCCGCATCGAGCGCGGCAAGGTGAAGGTGGGCGAGGAAGCCGAGATTGTGGGCTTCCGCGAGACCCGGAAGACGGTGGTGACCGGCGTCGAGATGTTCAAGAAGCAGCTCGACGAAGGGCTGGCGGGCGACAATGCAGGCCTGCTGCTGCGCGGCATCGCCAAGGAAGACGTGGAACGGGGCATGGTGCTGGCCAAGCCGGGATCGATTACGCCGCACACCAAGTTCAAGGCTGAAGTCTACGTGCTGTCGAAGGAAGAGGGTGGCCGTCACACACCGTTCTTCAAGGGCTATCGTCCGCAGTTCTACTTCCGCACCACCGATGTGACGGGAGTGGCGACGCTGCCTGCCGGGACGGAGATGGTGATGCCGGGCGACAACGTGGCGCTGGAAGTGGAACTGATCACGCCGGTGGCCATGGAGAAGGGCCTGCGCTTCGCGATCCGCGAAGGCGGCCGCACGGTGGGCGCGGGCACGATCTCGGAAATCATCGCTTAACAGCAGAAAGCTGGAAGCAAGTTAGCAGGTTGGCGGGATCCGAAGGGAACCTTCTCTCCCACTGGCGAAGAGGTCAGGCGGCAATTCCTGGGTGGAGTTGTCCGGAAATCAGGTAGGATAAGAAAATGCGTGAAATTGTGACGTTGCAGTGTGGCGAGTGCAAAGAGCGCAATTACTCGACGACGAAGAACAAGAAGACGACCACTGGCCGTCTCGAGTTCAAGAAGTTCTGTAATCGCTGCCGCAGGCACACGCCGCACAAAGAGACGAAGTAACTGCAGGGTTTAGCGTAATAGCGTATAGCGTTTAGAAGCTTTTCAGAGGCGAACCGGGATTCCCCACCCACAATGCCTGTAAACGCTGGCCGCTCAGCGCTGGCCGCTGCTGTACAGGGGCGTAAGCTCAACGGTTAAACTGTCGGTCTCCAAAACCGAACTTGGGGGTTCGAATCCCTCCGCCCCTGCCAGATCAACCTGAAACGCGGCAGAAACCGCAGGAGTGGGCGTGGTCATGCCCGTGACAGACAAAGGCGCGGAACGGAAGAAGTCTATGGCGAAAGCAGCAGCAATGAGTCCCGATGAAGGCGTCCCCAACCGCGCCCTAAGCCTTTTTACCCGCAGCCGTGACTTTCTGAACGACGTGCGTTCGGAGATGAAGAAGGTGGTGACCCCTTCGTGGTCCGAAGTGCAGTCCACGACGATCGTGGTGATCGTCTCGGTCTTTGCGTTTGCCGGGTTTTTCTACGTGGTGGATGCGGTGCTGGGCCAGCTGCAACAGCACCTCTACCATTTCCTGGGAGCGCTGCAGTAGCGCGCTGCCCACAGAAGGAATCAGCAATGGCGGAAGAAACAGAAAACGCAACTCAGAGCGTCGCTGAAGGCGCCGAAGCGGCCCAGCCGCATTTGGAACCCCCTGCCAACGATCGCTTCCGGTGGTACATCATCCACGCCTACTCGGGCTTTGAGCGCAAGGTGCGGGAGTCGATTGAGACGCGCGTGCAGGCCTTTGGCCTGCAGAACCGCATTGGGCGGGTGATGATTCCGACCGAGCCGGTCACCGAGATCATCAATGGCAAAAAGCGCACCGTAGAGCGGGTTTTTCTTCCTGGCTATGTGCTGGTCGAAATGGATCTGGACAACGACCTGTGGCATGTAATTAAGAACACTCCGCGGGTGACGGGCTTCCTGGGCACCGGCGACAAGCCGGTCGCGCTCACCGAAGATGAAGTCAGCTCGATCCTGTTCCGCAGCGACGTCTCGAAGGACAAGCCGCGGCTCAAGGTGAAGTTCGAGAAGAACGAATCGGTGCGCATCACCGAAGGGCCATTCGCCAACTTCAACGGCGTGGTGGACGATGTAAACGAAGATCGCGAGACCCTGAAAGTGATGGTGACGATCTTCGGACGCTCCACACCGGTCGAACTGGACTTCGGCAAGGTGGAAAAGATTGCGTAATAGCCGCCAGCGGCCGGCTGTCAGAAGCCAGCCGTGATGTGGTGGACGCAAACGATATTTTTGGGTCACGAAAAATCAGGCTGACAGCGGATGCTGGCAGCTAATCGCTAAGGAAAAGCAATGCCTCCGACCAAGAAAATTCAGACGCAGGTGAAACTCCAGATCGAAGCTGGCAAGGCGACCCCAGCGCCGCCGGTGGGCCCGGCCCTCGGCCAGGCGCAGGTCAACATCATGGAGTTCTGCAAGCAGTTCAATGCCCGCACGCAGAACAAGGAGATGGCCGGACTCATCATCCCGGTTGTCATCACTGTCTATGCGGATCGCACCTTTACCTTCATCACCAAGACGCCGCCGGCGTCCGTGCTGCTGAAGAAAGCCGCAAGCCTGGCCAAGGGCTCCGGCACGCCCAACAAGGACAAGGTGGGCAAGGTCACCGAAGCACAGGTGGTGGAGATCGCAAAGCAGAAGATGCCCGATCTCAATGCTGCTTCGGTCGAAGCCGCGGTGAAGAGCATCAAGGGCACCGCTCGCTCCATGGGCATCGAAGTCACGGCATAGTCAGCGGAGATCAGGAAGAGATCAGGACCGGTTTCGCCCGGACCTGATCCTTCCACATCTGCCCGCGAGGCTTGCCTTCTCTCTCAGCCGCCTTCTCGATTGCCGCGGCATCTCTTCTTTTCACGATCCTTTCTCGCACCACGCCTGCCACATCGATCGCAGATGCTGCGCCAGGCTTCCGGCCACCAGAGCCGGTTGCCCGATCAGGCATCGGAGAAATCGGTCGCGCATTCCCGCACGGAGTGATGCCAACCTCTCCGGATTCCGTCCCCAGACGATTCCCTTCTCCACAAAGTCTTCCGGGCGGCGCGCAACAAATTCTTCCAGTCCTGCATGGCGAAGCAATGCCGCCCCCAGCCGTCCCGGAACTGTCTGCCCCGCCAGCGTCAGCGTGGGAACTCCCATCCACAACGCGTTGCCTGTGGTAGTCGCTCCGGTGAACGGGAACGGATCGAGGCACAGGTCGACGCGATGATGCAGCGCGAAGTATTGTGCGGTGTCGCAGCGGGGATGAAACTCGAGCCTCTCCGTGGGAACGCCTTGCTCCTCGAACCAGCGGCTGACGATCCTATGGCCGCCGTCCGACGGCATGCCGGCGAGCAGCATCCGCGCCTCCGGCAGGGCGCGCAGCAGTTGCGACCATAACGCGATGACGCCTGGGTTCAGCTTGGCGATCCTGCTGAAGCTGCCGAATGTGACATAGCCATTCTGGAGTGCGGGCAACGGGTTCACCTCGCACGCGCCGGCGCTCGGCTGGAACGGCGCGACCGCGGACAAGTAGACGATCTTCTCCGTGAAGATCGTGTCGAACTCGCCTGGCGGCAGGAAGCAGCGATCCGCCAGATAGTAATCGATGCTTGCGAGGCCGCTGGTGCCCAGATAGCCGATCCAGCCGCACTGTACCGGTGCAGGCTTGCGTGCGAAGGTGAGCAGACGATTGTGCGCCGTATGCCCGGTGAGATCGACGAGAATATCGATGCCATCCGCCTGTATCTTCCTGGCGAGCGCCTCGTCGGAAAGCGCAAAGATGCTGTTCCAGTGCCTGACGGAACTGCGAATGCGCCGGGTCACAGCATCTTCGAGGGCATGGCTGGAATACGCGTGGAGCTCGAGCCCGGTCACCCTGGCGAGGTACGCCAACATCGGTTCGATGAAATTTGCCAGAGCGTGCTGACGGAAATCGCCGGAGACAAAACCGACCTGCAGCACGCGGTCCGGATCGCGCGTGTTTCGGTGATGCGGCCATGTCGCCCGCAGCGGCGTTTCGAATCGCTCGGCAAACCGCAGATGCTCCGCGAACAGCGCCGCCGGGGCGGTCTCTCCGCCATGACTGAGGCAGAAGAGCAGGCCGTGCCAGGCCGCGGGCAGGTCCGGCTGCAGGGCGAGCGCCCTGCGATAGCCGTCGGAGGCCTCTCCCAGTCTGCCCTCATCCTGCAGGGCAGCCCCCAGGGTACACCAGGCTTCAGCGAGCCGGGGATCGTGCGCAAGCGCCTGCCGCGCAGAAAACTCCGCATCTGCCGGCCGATCCTGGTGTCGGAGCATGACGGCCAAATTGTTGTGAATCACTGCCAGATTGGGCTGGATTACCAACGCCCGGCGATAGGCCGCCTCAGCCTCCGCAAAACGTCGCAGCTGGCCGAGGACCTCGCCGAGACTGTAATGGGCCTCCAGAAACTGAGGGTGTGCGGCGATGGCTCGCCGGAAGAGCATCTCCGCATCAGCCGTCGCTCCTCGCAACTGGAGCATCCGCCCGAGATTGAAGCACGCTTCTGCTGACCTCGGTTCGGCATCGAGCGCCCGACAATAGAAGGCTTCTGCCTCAGCAAAGCGGCGCCTGCGCTGGCAGGCCACGCCGAGAAGGTTCCACGCGAAGCCTGAGTGGGGGTAGCGTGCGCTCCAGCTCAGCGCGGCTTTCTCCAGATCGGCGTCTCTTTCCTGATCGAGGAGTGTCTGCAGGCGAGCTCTTTCCTTCTGCTTGAGCACGCATCGCCGTGATCGCGCGCCTGCGCCGCCTTTGGCCGCCTCGTCCGCACGCACGTTCGTCTGCCCACCAGGAGCCTGCGCTGGCTTGTCGCCTGCTGGCGTCTGACCCGAGTGCGCCGTCGCCAGTCCGCCCAGCCGCTGCTGCAGAGTTTCCACTGCATCACCGCGCAGCCCATGCTGTACCCCGACATCAAGCATCTGGCGCGCGGCGTCGATCTGGGAGGCTTGCATGAGGGCGTCAATGCAGCTAAGCCAGTACCGGCCCTGGCTGGGATTCGCCCGCAGAGCGGCCTGCAGGTGCGGCAGGGCCAGCGCGGGACTCCCCACCCCCATCAGCAGGAGCCCGATGTTATGGTTGGCATCCGGGTGGCGGGCATCGCGGGCGAGGATCGAGCGATAGAGAACCTCAGCCCCGGACAGGTCTCCGGAGCGATGCCGTTCGATGGCCTGCTGCAGCATTTCGGCCACACCGTCGGCCCCTGGATCGTTAGGCGGCACTTCGGGCTCCGGGGCGAATCAACGCGCAGGTCGGCACTTCCGTTATCCTTGTGCGCAGGATATACCGGCGTCCGGTTGCGGACAGGCACGGCAGAAACCTTGCGCCCCGCCGTATTTTCATAGATAATCAGATTCTGTGCCTTCCATCCCGGAAGGGCGCTGTCACTATCACCACGGCCGGCATGCATTATCGCCGTGCGGTGGGAGACGAGGATCAATGGCTAAGGCCGGAAAGAACATCGAGAAGGCGCGCGCTCAGATTCAGCAGCGCCCCTATCCCTTGCAGGAAGCTGTTCCGCTTCTGCAGAAAATCAAATTTGCTAAGTTCGATGAGACTGTGGACCTGACGCTGCGTCTGGGGGTTGATCCCCGCCACGCTGATCAGATGGTGCGCGGAACGGTGGTTCTGCCCCACGGCCTCGGCAAGACAAAAAAGGTCGCGGTCATCACCACCGGCGACAAGCAGCGAGAAGCCGAAGCCGCCGGAGCAGACATCGTGGGCGGCGACGAGCTGGTCGAGAAGATCCAGAAGGAAAGCTGGACCGATTTCGACGCTCTGATCGCCACGCCCGACATGATGAAGTCCGTTGGACGCCTCGGCAAGGTGCTTGGTCCTCGCGGTCTGATGCCCAATCCGAAGACCGGCACGGTGACCAATGACGTCACCGCGGCTATCCGCGAAATCAAGGCCGGCAAGGTCGAGTTTCGCACCGACAAGACGGCTCTGGTGCACGTCCCGGTGGGTAAGATTTCGTTCCCGCCCGAAAAGCTGGTGGAGAACGCGATGACCGTGATCACCAGCGTAGTGCGGGCGAAGCCTTCAGCAGCGAAGGGCAAATACATCAAGGGCATCACTATCAGCTCCACGATGGGCCCGGGGATTTCGCTCGACAACGCCGTGGCCGAATCGGCCGCCAAGGCATAAGAATCAGCTCTCAGCCGCTAGCTTCCAGCTGTTAGCGAGCCACGACGGAGCAGCCGGCCCGGACGGGCCACTAATGATTGAGCCAGCGGCTGGAGGCTGGCAGCTAAAGGCTTATTTATGGCACTCAGCAGACAGAAAAAGGCGGAGAAGGTCGATCAGCTCGCGAAAGAGCTGGAGACTTCGACCAGCGCCATCATCGGCACGTTTACCAAACTGACCGTTGCTCAGGATTTCGAGCTGCGCAAGACCGTCCGCCAGGCGGGCGGCCGTTATCGCGTGGTCAAGAACAAGCTGGCGGGACGTGCTGCTCAGGGCACGAAGATCGAGGCAGCCCTGCAGGGCCTGAAGGGCGTCTCGTCGGTGGCCTACACCAGCGGCGACCCGGTCGCTCTGGCCAAGGCGCTCTCCACCTGGGTAGCAGAAAACGCGGAGTTCACCTTCAAGCTGGGTATCGTTGACGGCAAGGTCATCAACGTCGAAGAGGTCAAGGCTCTGGCCACCATGCCGGGCAAGGAAGAGATCTTCTCGAAGCTGCTCTTCCTGATCAATGCGCCGGCACAGCGGCTGGCCACGGTAATCAGTGCCACGGGACGCGATCTGGCGGTGGTGATCAACCAGGGCGTCGAGAAGCAGAAGTTTGCAGGCGGCGAAGCAGCCGCCGGTTAATGGATCCGGCGCCAGCCGCGCCGCTCGCGGCAGGCGCCACCGTTTCGTAATCAGCTAAATGGCTGAAGTCTAAACGGTTAAAAGCTAATAGCTGTTTTCCTCTCCTTAGGGGGTGCCTGGTCTGGGGCACATCGGAAACCCTCGGGTGTTGGGGCGGCAACCGGCGGGCGCAGGCCTTCCGGAAGGGTAAAAATTCAGATTCATGGAGAAAATAATGGCGGATTTGCAGCAGCTCGAAGATCAGATCGTGGGGCTTAGCCTGCTTGATGCGGCGGCTCTGGTGAAGAAGCTCGAGGAGCGCCTCGGCGTCTCCGCGGCAGCGGCGGCTCCAGTCGTCGTGGCCGGCGCGGGCGTCGGTGCGGGCGCGGCGGCCCCGGCGGCGGCCGAGCAGACCGAGTTTACCGTCATCCTGAAGGATGCCGGAGCGAATAAGATCAATACCATCAAGGCAGTACGCGAAGTTACCTCGCTGGGCCTGAAGGAAGCCAAGGACTTGGTCGATGGCGCTCCCAAGACCCTGAAGGAGAACATCAGCAAGGAAGACGCCGAGGCGATCCGGAAGAAATTCGAAGGCGTCGCTACTGTCGAAGTGAAGTAGTTAAAACCTTCGGCCAGCAACTTGCATGCCAAAGCGGAACGCGCTATCATTTGGATTGTGCGCTCCGCTCGGCTGCATTTTTGTTTGCCGGTTCCGGGGCGCTTCTCTGCCCTCCCGAACATTTCCACAATTCGTGAACCACGCCCGGCTGTTGCAGCGGGCCTGACAGTTTGCGCGCATTGGAACGGGTAGGCACAAACTTTTCCGGCACTTTGCCGGCGTAAACACAGGCCGGGCGGCGGACCTGTGAATACGATGCAGAAACTCAGGCTGTAGGGCGGCGACGCAGGATTTGGAAGCGGCGGGAATCGGACATTCTGTTCAGAAACAGTGCACAATTCGGTTGTGGCGCTCGTGGGAGATGCTGTCTCTGCGGGCGTTTTCCGCTTTTCCAGGCGTACTCCTGCTACCCCGCTCTCGTTCCTCCGCCCCGTAACTGAAGGTCCCGGCTTTCGCCGGCAGGCCTCGCGGGATTGGCCGTATTTGTCTCGCGAACGCGGCCCCAGTGAAGCAGGCAAAGCAGGCTCCCAGCGCCCGATTTTCGCTGGGTAGAAAGCGGAAGCGTAACCCTGTTACGCCTCTCCGTGCAAGGGAAAACGGCGCTGCACTCCCTTTTTTGTGCTGCCGTCCAGTATCAAGCGCGTTACGCATGCCGAACGAGGCGGAATGCATAAAGCGCGGCAGGAACCATAAACCGGAGTGAGCTGCATGACCCGGCAGCTGCTCCGCTCTCCCTCGCGCAACGGGTCCCGAGGAGTAACGAATGCCAAACGAGAACCGCGCCGTTCGCAGCCGTCTCGACTTTTCCAAGATTCCTACAGCTATTCGCATCCCTAACCTTATCGAGGTCCAGCGCCGTTCTTATGAGCGTTTCCTGCAGATGGATAAATTGCCCTCCGAGCGCGATGACTCCGGTCTGCAGTCGGTCTTTACTTCCGTCTTCCCCATCACCGACTTTCGCAATATATCGCAGCTCGACTTTGTGGATTTTTCCATCGGTAACTGGGAGTGCAAATGCGGCCACCTCAAGGGTCTGCACCACCTCCGGACCACCTGCGTGCATTGCGGCGCCATGGTCATCACCGATCCCTTCCACCCCGGCGATGTGCTCTGCCAGAAGTGCGGCACCTACAACAAGAACACCCCTGACTTCTGCAACAAGTGCGGCGACCCGGTCGGCCTGCAGCTGAAGTACGACCAGGCGGAGTGCGAAGAGCGCGGCATGACCTACTCGGCCCCGCTCAAGGTGACCGTCCGCCTCACCATCTACGACAAGGATCCGGAGACCGGCGCCAAGACCATCCGCGATATCAAGGAGCAGGAAGTCTTCTTCGGCGACATCCCGCTTATGACCCAGAACGGCACGTTCATAGTGAACGGCACGGAGCGTGTCATCGTCTCCCAGCTGCATCGTTCGCCCGGCGTCTTTTTTGAGACGGCCAACAACCGCACCTACTTCCTCGGCAAGATCATTCCCTACCGCGGCTCGTGGGTGGAGTTCGAGTACGACCAGAAGAACACCCTGTACGTCCGCATCGACCGCAAGCGCAAGTTCCTGGGCACCATCTTCCTGCGCGCTCTCGGCCTCAAGAGCGACGAGGAAATCCTCCGCACCTTCTACACCGTCGACAAGATCACGGTGAAGGATGGCCGCCTCTTCTGGGGCGTCGACGAGAACGCCGAGAAGCCGACCCACCTGCTGGGCGCGAAACCAGCGCACGCTGTCGTAGTCAAGGGCGAGGAGATTGCCCACTCCGGCCGCAAAGTTACAGCTTCGATCCTCAAGGCTCTGCGCGCGCACAAGGTGAGCGAAGTCGAAGTGGAGCAGTCCGAGCTGGATGGCGCCATGATCGCCGCTGACGTGGTCGATACCTCGACCGGCGAAGTGTTCATGGAAGCGAATCAGGAGCTGACCTCGGACAAGCTGCACAAGATCATCGAAGCCGGCATCACCTCGCTCGATGTCTTCTTCCCCGAGCGCGATGACGTGGGCAACGTGATCACCAACACACTGCGCCGCGACTCCGTCCGCAAGCCCGAAGAGGCGCTGATCGAGATCTACCGCAAGCTGCGCCCGGGCGATCCGCCCACCCTCGACACGGCGACTGCGCTCTTCGAAGGCATGTTCTTCGATCCGCGCAAGTACGACTTCTCGCGCGTGGGCCGTCTGAAGTTCAACATCAAGCTGTATGAGAACCAGGACGCGACCTCGCTCGATCACCGCACCCTGACGCCGGACGACTTCTACGCGACCATCCGCTACCTGCTGAAGTTGCGCCGCAACATCGGCGTAGTCGACGACATCGATCACCTCGGCAACCGCCGCGTGCGTGCGGTCGGTGAGCTGATGGAGAACCAGTTCCGCATCGGCCTCGTGCGCATGGAGCGCGCCATCAAGGAAAAGATGAGCGTGTATCAGGAGATGTCGACGGCCATGCCGCACGACCTGATCAACGCCAAGCCGGTGATGGCGGCGATCCGTGAGTTCTTCGGCTCTTCGCAGCTCTCGCAGTTCATGGACCAGACCAATCCCCTGTCGGAGATCACGCACAAGCGCCGTCTCTCCGCACTGGGGCCGGGCGGTCTCTCGCGTGAGCGCGCCGGGTTCGAAGTCCGCGACGTGCACCCGACGCACTACGGCCGTATCTGCCCGATCGAGACGCCGGAAGGTCCGAACATCGGACTGATCAGCTCTCTGTCGTGCTTCGCCCGCATCAACGAGTATGGCTTCATCGAGTCGCCTTACCGTAAGGTGCGCGAGAGCCGCATGCTGGACTTCGTGCAGGTTACGAATGCCGGCGAGAGCGGCATGCGCGTCGGCGATCACCTCGAGAAATCCGAGGCGCTGAAGCTGAACGAGAAGCTGCGCAACGAGAAGAAGCGGTCCATCGAGTACGAGCCCTACTCCTTCTATTTGTCTGCGTGGGAAGAAGACCGGCACACCATCGCCCAGGCCAACGTGGAACTGGACGAGAACGGCAACATCGTCGAGGAGCTGGTGAACGCCCGCCGTCAGGGCAACTTCGTCCTCGTCAACCGCGGCGAAGTGGACTACATCGACGTCAGCCCGAAGCAGCTGGTTTCGGTGGCCGCCTCGCTGGTTCCCTTCCTCGAACACGACGACGCCAACCGCGCGCTGATGGGCGCGAACATGCAACGCCAGTCGGTTCCTCTGCTCGTCTCTGAGGCTCCGCTGGTGGGCACGGGCATGGAAGGCGTCACTGCACGCGACTCGGGCGCCGTCATCCTCGCCCGCCGTAACGGCGTGGTCGACTCGGTCGACTCGGAGCGCATCATCATCCGCGTCGAGGGCGAACATCACCCCACCCAGCTGTCACGCGAGGTCGGTTCGGACATCTATCAGCTGATCAAATTCAAGCGCTCGAACCAGAACACCTGCATCAACCAGAAGCCGATCGTCCGCCAGGGCGACCGCGTGCTGAAGGGGCAGGTCATCGCCGACGGTCCCTGCACTGAGCAGGGCGAGCTGGGGCTTGGACGCAACGTGCTGGTCGCGTTCATGCCGTGGCGCGGTTACAACTTCGAAGACGCGATCCTGATCTCGGAAAAGCTGGTGCGCGAGGACTACTACACCTCGGTGCACATTGAAGAATTCGAGATTGAGGCCCGCGACACCAAGCTCGGTCCGGAAGAGATCACCCGCGACATCCCCAACGTCAGCGAGCACTCGCTGCGCGATCTGGATGAGAGCGGCATCATCCGCATCGGCGCCAAGGTCCACCACAACGACATTCTGGTGGGCAAGGTGACGCCCAAGGGCGAAACCCAGCTCACGCCGGAAGAGAAACTGCTCCGCGCCATCTTCGGCGAAAAGGCCGGCGATGTGCGCGACGCTTCCCTCACCTGCCCTCCGGGCATTGAGGGAACGGTGGTGGACGTGCGCATCTTCTCCCGCAAGGGTCAGGAGAAGGATGAGCGCGCCCGCCAGATCGAAACAGAACAGGTGGCCGGACTCGAGAAGAACCTGTCCGACGAAATCCGTATTCTCACCGACGAGCGGCTGAAGCGTCTCGAAGGAATTCTGGGCGGCAAGGAAGTGCTGGCCGACCTGCACGACGAGCGCACCAACAAGCGGCTTCTGGCCAAGGGGGCGATCCTCGACCGTGACGCTATCGAGCGTATCTCCACCCGCAACCTGAAGCGCATCCGCTACAACGACAAGGATCCCCGCGTTAACGAGCAGATCGACGAAATCGAGGAGATGACTTCGCGGCAAATCGATGTGCTGCGCAAGATCACCAATGAGAAAATCGCGAAGCTGCAAAAGGGTGATGAACTGGCACCCGGCGTCATCAAGCTGGTTAAGGTCTACATCGCCATGAAGCGTAAGCTGTCGGTCGGCGACAAGATGGCGGGCCGGCACGGGAACAAAGGCGTCATCGCCCGCATCCTGCCCGAAGAGGATATGCCGTATCTGCCCAACGGAACTCCGGTGGAAATCGTGCTCAATCCTCTGGGCGTGCCCTCCCGTATGAACGTGGGTCAGATTCTGGAAACCCACCTCGGCTGGGCCGCGCACGAACTCGGTCAGCAGGTCGCCGAACTGGTGAAGAAGCACCAGGATGCGAATGCTGTCCGCGAAGTCGTGCAGGAGCGGTTCGCCAACACGGCGGCCCTGCGTCAGCTGATGGAACTCGACGACGAGCAGCTGCTGCGCGTCGCCGCGGGCATGGGCAAGGGCATCTGGTTCGGAACGGCGGTATTCGACGGCGCGCGTGAGGGCGAAATCAAAGCCCTGCTCGCCTCCGCCGGGCTGCCGACCTCCGGCAAGACGGAGCTCTTCGACGGCATGACCGGTGAAGCGTTCGAACAGCCGGCCACCGTTGGCTACATCTACATGCTGAAGCTCTCGCACCTGGTGGACGACAAGATTCACGCACGGTCGATCGGGCCGTACTCGCTGATCACCCAGCAACCGCTGGGCGGCAAGGCGCAGTTCGGCGGGCAGCGGTTTGGAGAAATGGAAGTGTGGGCGCTGGAAGCGTATGGCGCCGCTTACATCCTCCAGGAGCTGCTCACGGCCAAGTCCGACGATGTGTATGGCCGCACGCGAATCTACGAAGCCATCGTGAAGGGCGAGGCCGCGATCGAACCCGGCGTGCCGGAATCGTTCAACGTACTCATCCGCGAGCTGCAGTCGCTGTGCCTGGATGTTGAGTTGATCAAGCAGACAGCCGGAGAAGGCCCGAAGGACACGAAGAAGCAGCCTGTCCCCGAGCTGGCCGCCGCAGACTGACGACAGCTCTTAGCCGTTGGCTCTGAGCTTTGAGCTAAGAGCTGCGGCTGAGGGCGGCAAAGATTTTGAAGTTATGAGCAGCCTCTCCTCAAGAAGGGCTGCCCGCCGAGAACAGCAGTAAACATGGCTAAGAGCTAGAAGATAGAAGCTAGCGGCTGGCCAAGGAGGAACACCTTGTACCGTTCCAGCCCGTTCGAAATGACGAGCCCCATCACCGACTTCGACGCGATCCGCATTTCGCTGGCCTCGCCGGAGAAGATCCGCAGTTGGTCGCATGGCGAAGTCACGAAGCCGGAAACCATCAACTACCGAACCTTCAAGCCGGAGCGGGACGGACTGTTCTGCGCCCGCATCTTCGGCCCGGTCACCGACTGGGAGTGTCTATGCGGCAAGTACAAGCGCATGAAGCACCGCGGCGTGATCTGCGACAAGTGCGGCGTGGAAGTCACTGTCTCGAAGGTCCGCCGTGAACGGCTGGGCCACATCGAGCTGGCGTCCCCCTGCTCGCACGTGTGGTTCTTCAAGGGCCTGCCCTCGCGCATCGGCCACCTGCTCGACATCTCGCTGCGCGATCTCGAAAGCGTGCTCTATTTCGAGAGCTACGTGGTTGTCGATCCCGGCGACGCGCCCGTCCGCGAACGCGAGATCATCAAGGACGAGACGAAGTTCCGCGAAGTCGATCAGCAGTTCCGCCCCACCGGCTTCAAGGGCATGATGGGCGCCGAGGCGATCAAAGAATTGCTGAAGCGCGTCAATGTCGATGAGCTGTCGGTTGAGCTGCGCGAGAAGATGAAGGCCGAGACCTCGCTGCAGAAGCGCCTCAAGTACGCCAAGCGCCTCAAGGTCGTCGAAGCCTTCCGCAAGTCGGGCAACAAGCCGCAGTGGATGATCCTCGACGTGATTCCGGTTATTCCGCCGGAGCTGCGCCCGCTGGTGCCTCTCGATGGCGGCCGCTTTGCCACGTCCGATCTGAACGACCTCTATCGCCGCGTGATCAACCGCAACAACCGCTTGAAGAAGCTGATGGACCTGCATGCGCCCGAAGTCATCGTGCGCAACGAGAAGCGCATGCTGCAGGAAGCCGTCGATGCTCTCTTCGACAACGGTCGCCGCGGCCGCGTGCTGCGCGGAGCCAACAACCGTCCTCTCAAGTCGCTCTCCGACACGCTCAAGGGCAAGCAGGGCCGCTTCCGCCAGAACCTGCTGGGCAAGCGCGTCGACTACTCCGGCCGTTCGGTCATCGTGGTCGGCCCTGAGCTCAAGCTGCACCAGTGCGGGCTGCCCAAGAAGATGGCGCTCGAGCTCTTCAAGCCGTTCATCTATCACCGCCTCGAGCAGACCGGCCACTGCACCACCATCAAGCAGGCCAAAGAAATGGTGGAACTGCAGGAACCGATCGTGTGGGACATCCTCGAAGAAGTCATCCGCGATCATCCGGTGCTGCTCAACCGCGCGCCTACGCTCCACCGTCTGGGCATCCAGGCGTTTGAGCCGGTGCTGGTCGAAGGTAAGGCCATCAAGATCCACCCCCTGGTTTGCACCGCCTTCAACGCCGACTTCGATGGCGACCAGATGGCCGTGCACATCCCCCTGTCGCCTGAAGCACAGGTGGAAGCCAGCGTCCTGATGCTGTCGTCGCACAACATCCTGTCGCCCGCGTCGGGCCACCCCATCACCGTTCCTACTCAGGACATGGTGCTCGGCCTCTACTACCTGACCAAGTCGAAGAAGGGTGCGAAGGGCGAAGGCCGCGTCTTTGCCAACATCGAAGAAGTGCTGATGGCTCTCAACGCGAAGGAAGTGGAGACGCTGTCCCCGATCCGCCTGCGCTACTCGGGTCCTGTCCTCGACATGACCACCGCGTACGACGATCAGGACCTCACCCACACTGAGCCGGTGCCGTACGACCGCCAGTACATCTCGACGACCGTCGGCCGCGCCATCCTCAACGATGCGCTGCCCGAGAACATGCCCTACGTCAACGGCCTGCTCAAGAAGAAGGGTATCGGGCAGCTGGTGAACTACTGCTATCTGAACCTTGGCCTCGAGCAGACGGTGAAGATGCTCGATCGCATCAAGGAGCTCGGCTTCCAGTACGCCACGCGCAGCGGCCTGTCGGTCGGCCTCGACGACATGGTCATCCCCGATTCGAAGTACACCACCGTGCGCGATGCTGAAAAGCAGGCCATCGCCGTGCAGCAGCAGTACCTCGACGGCGCCATCACCAACGGCGAGCGCAACAACAAGGTCATCCAGATCTGGTCGGCGGTCACGGAGAAGGTGGCCGACGAGATGTTCGACAACATGAAGCGTGCCGACAAAGAAGGCACCATGAACCCGATCTACATCATGGCCGACTCCGGCGCCCGCGGATCCAAGCAGCAGATCCGCCAGCTCTCCGGCATGCGCGGACTGATGGCCAAGCCTTCGGGCGAAATCATCGAGACCCCCATCACGGCGAACTTCCGTGAAGGCCTCACCGTGCTCGAATACTTCATCTCGACGCACGGCGCCCGTAAGGGTCTGGCGGATACAGCTCTGAAAACGGCTGACTCCGGCTACCTCACCCGCCGTCTCGTCGACGTGGCGCAGGACGTCATCGTCAGCGAGCGCGACTGCGGTACCGTGGAAGGCATCTACGTCACCCCCATCGTGGAATCCGGTGAGATCATCGAGCCGCTGCGCGACCGCATCGTCGGCCGCGTATCCCTCGAGAAGATCAAGGACTACGAGGGCAGCGTCATCGTCGATGTCAACCAGGAGATCACCGAAGATCTCGCCTCGGCCATTCAGGCAGCCGGCATCGAGCGCGTCAAGATTCGTTCGGTGCTCACCTGCGAATCCCGCCGCGGCGTCTGCGTCCTCTGCTACGGCCGCAACCTCGGTTCGGGCCGTCTGGTGGAGCTCGGCGAAGCAGTCGGTGTCATCGCCGCGCAGTCCATCGGCGAGCCGGGCACGCAGCTCACCATGCGTACCTTCCACATCGGTGGAACGGCATCGCGTGTCAACGAGCAGTCGCGCCTCGAAGCCAAGAACAACGGCTCGGTCCGCTTCATCAACCTGGCAACGGTTCGCTCGCGCCAGGGCGATCTGGTGGCCATGAACCGTTCGGGGTCGATTGCGGTCGTGGACGAACGCGGCCGTGAGAAGGAGCGCTACCAGGTGGTCTATGGCGCGCGCCTCAAGGTGGAAGAGGGTCAGGCAGTCCAGCTCGGCCAGGTCATGGTCGAGTGGGATCCCTACACCTTCGCCATCCTCACGGAAATCGGTGGCGCCGTCTCCTTCAAGGACCTGCAGGAAGGCATCACCCTGCACGAAGAGGTGGACGAGGTTACCGGCCTGTCGCGTCTGGTGGTGGCAGAAGCTCCCGACGAGAAGCGCCAGCCGGCCATCGTGATCAAGGGCGCCAAGGGCAACAAGCGTTATCTCATGCCCAGCCGCGCTCACCTCATGGTGCAGGACGGAGACGAGGTCTTCCCCGGCGATATCCTTGCCAAGATCCCGCGCGAAACCACGCGCACCAAGGACATCACCGGCGGTCTGCCCCGCGTCGTCGAGCTCTTCGAAGCCCGCAAGCCGCGCGAAACCGCCATCATCAGCGAGATCGATGGTGTGGTTCGCTTCGGTGAAGTTTCGAAGGGGCAGCGCCGCATCTACGTCACCGCGGATAACGGCGAGGAGAAGGAATACTCCGTGCCGCGCGGCGTGCACATCAACGTTCAGGAAGGCGAGCGCGTCCGGGCCGGCGAGCCGCTGATGGATGGTCCGCTCAACCCGCACGACATTCTGGCCGTGCTGGGCGAGAAGGAGCTGCAGGCTTACCTGGTGAACGAAATTCAGGAAGTCTACCGTCTCCAGGGCGTGGCCATCTCGGACAAGCACATCGAAACCATCGTGCGGCAGATGCTGCGCTGGGTGAAGATCGAGGAAGTCGGCGACTCCAGCTTCCTGCTCGAACAGCAGGTCGACAAGTTCCGCTTCCGCGAGGAGAAAGACCGGGTGATCGCCAACGGCGGCCGTCCGGCGGTGGGACGCCCGCTGCTGCTGGGCATCACCAAGGCCTCGCTCTCCACCGAGTCGTTCATCTCCGCGGCCTCCTTCCAGGAGACCACGCGCGTGCTCACCGAAGCCAGCATCAACGGCGCGGTCGACAACCTGCGCGGCCTTAAGGAGAACGTCATCGTCGGCCGTCTCATCCCGGCCGGCACCGGCATGGAATACTACCGCAACGTCCAGCTCTCACCGGAGCTGGAAGAAGCGGCAGCGAAGATCCAGGCCGAAGTCCAGACCGCGTGGGAAGAAGCGGAGCGCGAACTGGAGATGATGCGCCAGGAAGGGGAAGCGGAAGAGATGGCCGCGTCCGAATAGGACTGGTCGTCCAGACAACCGCGCCTTCGGCGCTAACCACAAAAGCCCGGCAGCGATGCCGGGCTTTTTGTTCAAGATTTTGTCCCGGTTACAAGCAGCCTGCGAGCCTCATAACGAGAGCGAAGGCGTCTTTCCTGCGATGGATTCTTCATGGTGCCCGGAGGGGGACTTGAACCCCCACGGAGGGTAAACTCCTGCGGATTTTAAGTCCGCTGCGTCTGCCAGTTTCGCCATCCGGGCCTGTCGTTCAAATCGCTGATTGTACAATACATATTCCATTTTCCACGTTTGCCGCATAACGAGAAAATGTGAGACTGTGTAAGAAAATGTGAAAATTTTGCGGATTTTGCACGGTTCTTCACTCCCCCCGATGAGACGCTTTGACCCCGTTCTCGGGTCAAGATACTCTCACAAGTTCTAAGAGCGCGCTACACGAGATTTTACTATCCGTCGCACACACCGCCTATCTCTATTAGAGTCCTGCGTTGCGTCGATTGCCGCGTATTGAGGTTGTAATGGTCTGCCTAGCCTTGGTTCTTGCTTCCCAAACCTCTGTACGTCACGCCTGCAAGCTGCTGAAGACCGTCCCTCAGCCCACGCTCAAGCCTTGCGCGGCTTGTATGCTTTCCGCGTGCGGCTCAATTTTTTGTGCCGCTACTGGCTCTTGCTGGATCGCTGTCGGATGCGACACGTCGCGGCTTAACTCGTATCCCAGCGCCTTCGCGTCGTTCGTGTACATCTGCACGTCGAACTGAGCGCGCGACACCGACACATAGGCCATGCGGCTGTTGACGAGTTCGCCGGGAGCCTGTTCCGTGTCCACGTGGATCAGCACGCGGTCTGCTGTCTGACCCTGGCTGCTGTGGCTCGTCACCGCATAACCGTAATCGAGATGCGGATGCTGCCGCGCGTTGAACTCGACCTCGCGGCCCGAGTCCGTGCGGAGTTTCAGATTGCCGTCGCCCCCGATTCGCTCAA
>Ga0335072_10005756_pt1 | contig 18209 bp, 17 predicted proteins | sample Lox_Sample_21_FD_206725 | JGI IMG/M metagenome (GOLD analysis project Ga0335072, IMG submission 206725) | Soil microbial communities from Loxahatchee National Wildlife Refuge, Florida, United States - Lox_Sample_2.1 | ecosystem: Environmental > Terrestrial > Soil > Wetlands | place: USA... | reverse complement strand
CCACTCATCGGTGATCACCGGGATTTCGCGGTTCATCAGCGGCAGGCGCAGCTTTTTGCCGTGCAGATGCCGGTAGCGCTCGTCCTCGGGATGAACGGCCACAGCCACATCGCCGAGCATCGTCTCCGGCCGCGTCGTCGCGACAGTCAGAAACTTGCCGGTCTCGCGCCCCGCATCGTCGTGCACGGGATAGCGGATCTCCCAGAGGTGTCCCTTGTGTTCGTCATACACCACTTCCAGGTCGCTGATCGCGGTCTGGCAGCGCGGGCACCAGTTCACGATGTAGGCGCCGCGATAAATCAGCCCCTGCTCATAGAGGCGCACAAACGCCTCGCGCACGGCCACTGAGAGCCGTTCGTCCATGGTGAAGTATTCGCGGTCCCAGTCCACGGAAGCGCCCAGCCGCTTCATCTGGCTGAGAATTGTGCCGCCATAGTGTTCCCGCCACTGCCACACGCGAGCCACGAACGCTTCGCGGCCCATCTTCTGCCGGGTAGTTCCTTCGGTGGCAACCTGACGCTCCACCAGCATCTGGGTGGCAATTCCCGCATGATCGGTTCCCGGGATCCACAGCACGCGCTCGCCGCGCATGCGCCGCCAGCGCATGAGGATGTCGCTCTCGGTGTGCTCGAACATGTGGCCCATGTGGAGGTTCCCGGTCACATTGGGCGGCGGCAGCAGGATCGTGAAGGCTTTTCCGTCGAGGTCTTCGCCGGGCTTCGGCGTAGGTTGCGCGAACAGCTTTTCGCGCACCCAGTACTCCGCCCAGTGGTCCTCAATAGCGGTCGGGTCGTAAGCTTTGGGCAATTCGTGGGGCATGAAAGATGCGGGTGCGCCTCGCTGGAATCACGCGAAATCCCTTTGGCTGCTTGGGTTTTCCGTCGAAGAGGAGCAACACTTCAGGTTATCAGATAGCGCTTGCGCGCCGGGCGGCACGGACCTCGCAATCCGGCGGCGCGTCGGTCCAAGACAATAAGAATGCCGCACCCACTTCGGATGCGGCACCTTTGTCTCGGTTCCTGCTCTTAGAACGGGTTCAGCTTCGACAGTCCCTTCTTCTTCTTCTTGCGGCTCGACGATTCATCTTTCAAATCCGCCTTCGGCGCCTTCGGCTTTCCGTTCTGCGCTGACGCTGTTTGAGGCTGCTGGGTGCCGGGCCGGATGTCGTTCACCTGGAGAGGGGCTTCCGCCGGCTTCTCCGCTGCCGGCAGCGCGGTATTCGCCGGTTCCACCGGCTTCACCAGCGCATTCGGATCCGCCGCAGCCTTGCCGCTCCCCGAGGGTGCATTCACAATCGAAACGCCCACGCTGTTCCCTTCACTGGGCGCCGTCATCTGCACGGGAGCTTCGGAGGGCTGATCGCTGCGCGGCGGCTCATTCACCCCGGTCGGCTTCGCGGCCGCCGTCACTGCCGGCGGCCTGCCTTCGTTGTATGCCTCCTTGAACATCGCCAGGTTTTCCTTGGTGATGTCCGGGGCAACCGTCCGCTTGGGATCTTCGAGGCTCGGCTCGCCAACGTGCACCGCCTGCACCACCGTCGGTCCGCGGCGGATGATGTCCAGCGTTCTGTCGGTGAACCGGATCGGCTGCATGCTGCGCTGTTCGGCATCGTTTTCGGCAATCGCCGCCTGGGTTGGTTCCGGGATCGGCCTGTTCATCGCCACCAGCCGGTCGCGCGCGTCTTCCACGTGCGGCGCCATCGGATAGCGCGTAATGATCTTGTCATAGGCCTGGGCGGCGCGATCCATGTACATCGCCTTCATCCGCTCGCGCACCGCGCCCGGCAATCCCTTGAGCGTTTGCATGTTCTGTGCTTCGCCCTCATAGGCGTCGCCAATCGCCAGCAGCGCCTGGTCGCTCTTCGAGTACAGCGGATAGGTATCGACCACGGTTTCAAGCCGTGCAATCGCAGCCGGATACTGCTCCACGCTCTCGTAGTAGAGGCCGATCTGCGCTTCGCGTTCGGCCAGCACTTCCTGCACGTTCCTCAGCTTCTGCTTGGCGCGCGGCACCAGCGGCGAATCGGGAAACTGGTTCAGCATCACCCGGTATTCTTCCTCCGCGTGTTGCGCGTTGGTATAGTCCCGGTCCGGCTTCTCCATCTGCTGGTAGTAGATATCCGCCACCTTCATCTGCGCTTCGGCGGCCTCGGGAGCGTTCGGGAAGAAGGTGATGAAATCCTTGTATTCCGCCTCGGCCTGGGTCAGCGCGGCCGTGCCGCCTTCCTTGAACCACGTGTCGCCCACCGCCAGCTTCGCCCGCATCCGGTACTCGGAATCCGGATAGGTGTTCAGCAGGGTCTGCAAGGTCAGCCGGGCCACGTCATAGCGTCCCTTCTTCATCGACAGCATGGCCTTGTCGAACAGCACCTTGTCTGGCTGTTGCGAGTGCACATTGGCCAGCGGATTGGCGCTGAGGTCCTTGTCCTTCTTGCTCCGCTTCACCTTGGCCTCGGCCGACAACCCGCCCAGAAACAGGCACGCCAGCGCCGTCACCACAATCTTCTTGTACAACTGGCTCATACCACCTCATGCAAACGCCGGCATCCAGCAATCGCCAGCGTCTTTGTCATTGCGCTGAATCTTATTCGCCCGCGGCCTTCCGTGCCGCCGCCAGCAGCGCCCGAGCATCCTCTTCCGCATGCCCCGCGCCAAAGACGGCGTTTCCGGCTACCAGCAGTTCCGCTCCTGCTTGGACGACCCGGGCCACCGTGTCGTGAGCCACCCCGCCATCCACTTCGATTCTAAATCCCAATCCCAGTTCCCGCCGCAATTCCACCAGGCGCCGGATCTTGTCCAGCGAGAAGGGGATGAACTCCTGCCCGCCAAAGCCCGGATTCACGCTCATGATCAGCACGTGGTGCACCATGGGCAGGATGTCCACGATCAGGTCCACCCGGGTCGCCGGATTCAGCACCACCCCCGGCTTCATTCCGTGCTCGGCGATGTGCGACAGCGAGCGGTGCAGGTGCCGGCAGGCCTCGTAGTGCACGCTTACCCAGTTCGCCCCGGCCTCGGCAAACGCGGGAATAAACTCGTCGGGATTCTCGATCATCAGGTGGCAGTCGAGCGGCAGCTTCGTTGCCTTGCGCAGGCTCTTCACCACCGGAGGCCCAATGGTGATATTGGGGACAAAATGCCCGTCCATGATGTCCACGTGGATGGTGGAGCCGCCGCCGCGCTCCGCCGCGGCCACTTCGTCGGCCAACCGCGCAAAATCAGCCGATAAGATCGATGGCAACAGTTCAACCATGCAGTTCCTGGGGTGTCGCATCCATGACGCATTTGCGCATCAAGGATGAGAAAGAGTGAGTCCACCAGTTCACAGGCTCTGAAATCACGCCTGCTTTGAAAGGGCACGGATTCATCCGTGCCGCAAATCAACAGAAGTGCCCATCGGCTTTAGCCGCTGAGGGATATTCCTCCCGGCCAGTGTATCAGCCACATCAGCTCGCGGGACGCTCCGGCTGCTCAGGGCGCCATCCGGTTCTCGCCTCCGGCCCACTGCGCTGCCTCGCGTATCCTTGATCTGTCCCAATGAACTCCATGCGCTGCCTGGCCATTTCCATCCTGCTCGCGGCTTGCCTCGCCGCCGACTGCCGCCCCCAATCTGCCGCTCCAACTGTTCTGCCCGGCGATCTTGCCCGGCGCGTCGAGGTCATGGTGCGCGTCAAATACGGCTTGCCGCCCACGAGCACCGTGACGATCGGCCGGCCGGAAAGCAGCACCTTCAAAGGCTTTGAGAAACTGCCCATCACGATCGCCGTTGATGGAAGAGCACAGATCGTCGACTTTCTGCTTTCGGAAGACGGAACAAAGCTGGTGCGGATGGAGACGTTCGACCTCAACAACGACCCCATCTTCCATATCGACGTCACCGGCCGTCCGGTTCGCGGCAACCCCGGCGCCAAGGTGACGGTCATCAACTTCGACGACCTCGAATGTCCGTTCTGCGCGCGTCTTTACCGCGAGCTTTTTCCTTCCACCTTCGAGCGCTACAAGAACCAGGTTCGCTTCATCTACAAGGACTATCCCCTGCCGCAACATCCGTGGGCGATGCACGCGGCCATCGACGCAAACTGTCTCGCCGCGCAGGATGGCGGTGCCTACTGGAGCTTCGTCGACTACCTGCACACGCACGTCAGCGACTTCAGCGCTGAAAGCAAGAACCTGAAGAACACCTTTGCCCAACTGGATCGGATTGCCGGCGGCGAGGGCGCCGATGCAAAACTCGACCAGTCCGCGCTTGAGGCGTGCATCGCGAAGCAAGACGAGAGCCGCATCCAGGCTTCAACCGCCGAGGCACAGGCCCTGGGAGTGGAAAGCGTGCCTGCGATCTACATCAACGGAGATCGCTTCAACGGAGCGATTCCGGAAGATCAGGTGTGGGCCGTCATTGATCGCGCGCTGCGAGCGGCCGGTGAAATGCCGCCGCCAAAGCGCGACCGGACTCCCTGACCCGGCAGGACGCCGCGCCGCTTATGCGTGAGCAGCTGCCCTGCGGATGAAGTGGATGATGAGGAAGATCACAAACAACCCCAGCAAAATGTGAATTGCCGCTACCGTGACATGGAAGGCGATAAAGCCCACCAACCATGCGACCAGGAACAGAATCGCGAGTGCCAGCCACATACAGGACCTCATTTCTCATTTCAGAGTGCCGGTTCGGGCACTGCTCTCCAGTCGGATGGCGGATCGAAGGCCGGGGTTTGCCTCAGATTCGCGGCGGCGCGATTCGGATGCCCCGCCCCTCACTGCGCCGACCCTTCGACCAGCTCGCCTGCGATCGCCAGCAGGTGTTCTACGGGGTCGCTCGGATCGCCGTTCCTTGCTGCCGCGGCGAAGGTCCTGCGCCAGCGCGTTTCGACAACGGCGGCCGCCCGCGGCAGGGCAGGGATGAGAGCCGCTCCGATGACCGGCGCCGCCAGCAAGAGACCAAGCAGCAGGACCCGTCCTCTGCGCCTGATCGCCGCCGCGCCTCTTTGTGCCGATCGCAAGCGCAAGGCGATCCAGGCGCTCACGCTCCCCACGGAACTGGCCCCGGCGGCTGCTGTCAGCGTTGCGGTCGCGATGCAGAGTGGGCACATGATGAGGTCTCCTCCCTTGTTTTTCGCCTGGCCGTAAAGCTCGTGCGTGTTTTTAAAGGTTGCTTGCATACCAACCAATCGGTATGTTACCAAGGCAAAATGTCTCTAACCGGCCCGCAGCGATTCCAGATACTTCGCAATCGTTCCCAGACCCGACTTCAGCATCTCCGGATCCTGCGCGTTCTTGGCCAGCGAGATATAGCCCTCGTACACCGCCACGAGGAATGTCGCCGTCTCCCCAGCGTCCAGATCTGCCCGCACCTGGCCTCCTGTTTGCCCCCGCCGCAGCGCCGAGGCAATGGCATCCCGCCAGTCCTGGAAAAGCCGTGCCGTCCGCTGCCGGAACCCTTCGTCCACCGGGGACATCTCCTGCGCCAGGTTATTCAGCGGGCAACCGTTTTCCACGTGTTCGGGCAGCACCGATGTGCTCTGCACAACCTCGATCAGCGTGTCGATCGGGTTCCGGCTCTCCACCAGGGGCCGAATCCATTTCTGCCGCGTGGCCTCCGCGATCACCTCGTCGAGAATCGCATAGCCCAGCGCCTCCTTGCTTGCAAAGTAGTGATAAAGCGCACCCTTCGTGACCGCGGCCTTGGCGATGATCCGATCCATCGCCGTCCCCTGGAATCCTCCGCGATAGATCTCCTGGAACGCCGATTCCAGCAGAATCCTGCGGGTTTGCCCTCGGGTCGCCTCATGCCGTTCCCGTCTCGACTTGGTCGCCGTCATCAACATACCAACCAGTATGTATGTTTTGCACCAGATGTCAAGAGGTTTTTCGAATTTCTTTGCAAGTTTTCGATCGTCAGCCCTGCCGCAGGCTGCTCGCGGCCACCCGGCCCACCCCGCGCAGCAGCGCCTTCACCGGCCATTCGCCCTCTGGGTTAGGAAAGAAGATCTCGCCAGGGCGCTTTGCCTCTGGCCGGTAGTACCACCGTTTCAGCAACGCCAGATGCCCCAGCCGCTGGGTCGCCGTCGGTGCTTCCGCATCTGCTTCCAGCCCGGCCAGCACCGAGTCCATTCGTGCCTCCAGCATGGTGCGCGCTGCCTTGCGCTGCGCCGCGCTTTCGGCCCCTGAGGCCTGGTCCCTGACCCCTGTTTCTTCCGGCACCGGTTCCAGCGCCATCGGCTGGGCAAACAGCGAGCTCGATCCCGACTGATCGTTCTGGATGCGCATCCCCATGGTCGAAAACGCAGCCGGTCCGCGCAGCTTCCCGCACTCGTACAAAAACACGGCTACCTCATCGAGGTGCTCGGCAGCCGTCTGCACGATCACTGCCCGCGACTGGCTCATCGGGCGCACCAGTTCCGGAGCGAGCGCCTGCACGCTCTCCACCTTCTGCACCTCGGCATGGATTGCCGCCGCCATCTCAAAATCGAGCGTCTCTGACGCCTGCTCGCGCTGGCGTCGCAATTGCACCAGCCGGCTTTCGCCGCGTGTCGCAAGAAACTCCTGCACCGCCGCGGCTTCTTCGGTATAGCGCTCGTCCGTGCAGCCCTTGTAGCAGGGCGCCAGGCACATCTTCATCTCGGAGTAGACGCAGCCCGGATGGCTCGGATCGGGATTCAAATCATCGGTGCAGCGCCGCAGCAGAAAAAGCTTCAGTGCCTCTTCGGCATAGCGCTCTGCCGCCGCCCGCGAAGCAAACGGCCCATACGCCCACTCCGCCTCGCGCTGGCTCGGCTTGTTTGTCACCACGATCCGCGGAAACCGGTTGCTCCCCAGGAAGCGCACAAACGCCGGCGCTTTCAGGTGCATCCGCTCCAGGCACTTCGTGCCATAGATTTCTTCGAGGGTGTTGAACTGCAGAAGCAGCGATTCAAACTCCGATCCCGTCAGCTTCCACTCGATCCGCCGCACACGGCCCGCGAGTTGCAGCCGCTTGGGATGCTTCGGCGAGGGCAGCAGCAGCCGTTCCAGCCGCCCGCGCAGATTCGGTGTTCGCCCGATGTATGGCTCGTCCTTCGCTTCGGCTCCATACAGCGCAAACACCGCCGGCCGCTGCGGCAGCGAACTCAGCGCAGCCTTCGCATCTGCCGGATCGAACGGTATGGATTCGTATTCAGCGCTCAGAATTAAACCTTCGGCCGAAGCGCAAGACGAGCTTGCAAGAAGAACTTAGCAGCCTGCAACGAGCATAGCCCAGCGCGAGAACGGCCGCAGCTTGTCGACGACCGAGGGCGGTGCCGCTTCACTGATTCTTGTATTTATACAATTTCTTCTTCAGAGAATCGCCTGGTCCGTCGTGTTCGATAGCCATCATGACAAATGGCATCTCTTCGTAGTGGCCAGCTGCGATATGGCGCCTCGCCTGTGAGAGTGTGGCTACGCGGTCAGTGATGAATGTTCCAAGTCTATCGCTGGGAACCACGAGGACAGCCAAGTCGATTTCCCCCTGCAAGAGTTGAGATCGAAGATGTAATAGATCGACCGCGACCATATCGCTTCTTCCGGAAACCTGTACTTCGACTCCAACACAGATGAACCTCGGGCGCCCGTTGATTGCCTGTCGTTTGATCCAGTCCACACCCCCCGTCTTCTTCTGGACCCACCCGCCCGCCTTATCAAAGCGATCATCGATCATCGATCGAATAGCACCGGCGCTATTGCTATCTCGTCTCTCCTCGACCTTGAGTTCGAATTCCGTGAGGATATTGCGGACTTCAGAGAGGAGTTCGTCGAGACCCAGGCGTCCAATGAGATTCTCTGCTCCGTCGAAGGCTTGTTCTTCAACGATTCTTGGCATGAGGCGGATCTGAGACCTAACTTTGGATTTGGTTCCTTGAACAATGATGATAGAGGAACTGGCGGCCCCTCTTTGGCATTGTGGACGTTCCGCGAGAATCTTTCGGCTGTGAGTGCGCAATCGACGATTTCTGTTCCGAGCCACGCACGATCAAGCAGTTCGGACGCCTCGTAGGTTGATCCTCCGCCTCCGAATGGATCGAGAATCACGTTCCCGGGGTTCGTAGCCAATTGAATGCATCTGGCGGGAATCAACGGTTTGAGCTCGTTGATGCCCCAGCGTGCCTTGAATTGACTATGGCGCGCTGGTGCAGTGTCATCCCAAATGTCGGTCAGATTAAGCCCTAGAGGGTTGAGATATTTTCGGTGACCACCGTAGTCCTTGACATCCCCTCCGCAGTGCCGGCAGACCGGAATCGGCAGGCGAACGTCATCGCGGTTAAAGGTTGCGGGAACACCCTTAGTGAAATAAAGCAATGCATAGTGCGCGGGATATAACTTCTTGCCTCTCGGGAAAGTGCCTTTCATCGAAACGGCGATCCAGTGCCGGAACAACATGCCCATTTGCTGCAGGTGCCCAGCTAAATGAAATGCCCATTGAGGTAGGTTGTAGATGAAGATCGCGCCACCTGGTTTGACGACCCGAACACACTCGTCAATCCAGCTGTAACACCAATTGAGGTACTCTCCCGACTCTAGCTCATCGGCCTTCGCGCCTCGCCCATAATCTTTGCCGAGATTGAAAGGCGGATCCGCGAAGACCATGTGGATCGATTCATCACGAATCGCGGCAAGCAAATTCAGACAATCCGTCTGATAGAGCACCCCTTTGGACGTGCTGAATGCAGGCAAGATCCATTCCGAGATCGGGTGAATGGGAACAACTGTTGCCATAGGTTTCACCATACCATGGGGGTAGAAAAGTTCTGTTGAGAAACAGGGCTCTATTACTCGGGTTGTTCAATATTGGGAAAGAGTTGCACTTTAGCTTCCCGCAATCGTCATCCCGTCAATCCGGATGGTCGGGCTGGCCAGCGAACTCCGGAACACCAGGTCGTTGCCGATCGCCGTCACGTGCTGCAGCATCTCTTTCAGGTTTCCGGCCACCGTCACCTCTTCCACTGCGTGCGTCAGCTGCCCCTTCTCGATCCACAAACCCGTTGCGCCGCGCGAGTAGTCGCCGGTCACCAGGTTCGTTCCGAATCCCATCAGGCTCGTGACATACAATCCCGCGTCCACGCCGCCGATGATCTCCTCCGCCGTCATCGTCCCGGGCTCCAGATACAGGTTCCCGCATCCGATGCCGGGCGCGCCGGCCAGCCCGCGATAGGCGTTGTGCGTCGACTTCATGCCCAGCTTGCGCGCCGCATAAGTATTCAGCATGTAGCTCCGCAGCACGCCATGCGCAACCAACTGGTTGCGCTGCGCAGGTAATCCCTCGCCGTCAAACGGTGAGGTGCCGAATCCGCCCATCCCCGTCGGCAGCAGCATGGTGTGGTCATCCACGATGGTCAGCGTCTCGGCCCCGATCTGCTGTTCCAGCTTGCCGGCCAGGAACGATGCGCTTCTCCAGATCGCGTCGCCCGACGCCGCTTCAAATACCGATCCAATGAGCGAGCGTGCCACTTCCGCCGCAAACACGATGGGCACACTCTGCGTGGGAACCCGCCGCGCGCCAAGCCGTCGCACCGTTCTCCGCGCCGCTTCCTGGCCCACGGCCTCGGGTGAATCCAGGTCCTTCAGCCGCCGGGCGCTTGACCACCAGGCGTCGCGCTGCATTTTTCCCTGCTCATCGGTCGCCAGCGGAGCCACCGACACGCTCGCATAGCTTGTCCGGTAGCCGCCCGCGAATCCGCGCGAATTGGCCAGCACCATGCGCCCTGTTGCGGCATCGAAGCTGCCCCCATCGGAGTTCGTCACCCGCGGATCGGCAGCCAGCGCCGCGGCTTCCACCCTGCGCGCCCAATCAATCCGCTCGGCGCCTTCCAGCGAATACACGTCTTCGTCATAGAGGTGCAGATCGCCTTCAATCGCCCCGAAACCCCCGTCCGGCAGCCCGGCAAACGGATCCTCTTCCGTCACCTTCACCAGGGCCAGCGCGCCAGCCACCAGTTGCCGGATTCCGTCGGCGGTCAGGTCGCTGGTGCTGGCCGAGGCCGAGCGCTTGCCCTCAAAAACGCGCAGTCCCAGCGCCCGCGATCCAGACTCCTTCAGCGTTTCCACGTCGCCCATCCGCACCGTCACGCTGAACTCGTCGCCTTCACGCGCTACCGCCTCGGCATCGCTCGCTCCACCCTGGCGCGCCAGCGCCACCACGTCGGCGGCAAGGGATGCCAGGTCAACAGCCGTCATTCCTACAGCAGTTCCAGCCATATCCCCAAGCTATCAAAACGCGGTCCCCGGTGCGCGCAGGCCAGGCATTGTTGGCGGGTCCCGACCTTGCTCAACCCACGCCCTTGCCGCAGCCTGTGACCTGCCTGTGCACCATGCCGTTCGCTTGGACCTATGGCTTCAGAGTTCCGGCGTATCCGGCAGCGACGATGTTCCGTTGCACGGCTTCCATGGTCTGTGCGTTGGGCATTCCCCTGGTCATCACTCCCTCAAAGAAATAGCCGCTCGCCCAGTTGCTGTTATCACCGCCGACGCCGAGCAGGATCGCTCCCTCCTGCCGCATGGGCTGGTAACCCTTGGGCAAGGGAATCGTGCCCGTTGAAGTCAGGCCGCCGGACTGCGCGTTGCCCTGGTAGATCGCGTAGGTATGCTGCCCGTCGCACGCGCCCATGTCGGTCACGAACGCGGTGCCGGCGGGCACCTTGAGATGGCCGTAGATGCCGTCTTCCATGTCGAGCCCGGCATCGGGCCTGCACGGCTTGCCGTGACACATGATGTTGATCGCATCCATGTGCCCGGCCTTGTTGTCGAGGTTGTTCGCCTCGGCGTTGCCAAAGTCGAAGCAGCACTTCTCGTTCAGATTCAGCGCGGACGTGACCATGTAGACGCCCTCGGGCTCACCGCGCACCGCTGTCTGTTTCGGGCTGTCGTTGCGGTAGCCCATTCCGGGCGCAATGGCAATTCCATAAACCTTGTGCCCGCCCACCGTCACCGGCAGAGTGCCGGCGACCGCCGGAATGTCGTAACCGTTGGGGCCGGGTCCGTGCGCAGCGCCGCCTGGAGGCGCGGCTGTCAGGTCGTTGTGGTTCGGCGACTGGTCATAAATCCTGGTGATGGTGCATGCCGTCTTCGCGCAGAAGGCATCCTGCGCCGCGGCGTTGGCGTAGCCGTCGCGCAGCAGGCCGATGTTGGCCCGGGCGTGGTCCGACTCGCGCATTACCTGGTAAAGCGGGCCGGTGTACGCGCGATACAGGGCGCGCGTGGTGCTGAAGGCGGCAACGCAGGGTGTCTTCGCTGCGTAGAGGTCGCACGGGCGCGGTGCGGCCGATTGCGCCGCCGCGGTGTCGCCCGCCATGATCGCAACGGCAAAAAGAAGAACTGCAAGGGGCAGGATTTTTCCGAGCAAGGACAGCGATTTGGTTTCCATGGAATGTTCGTGAGTTCCTTTGCTTGTTTGGTTTCGGTTTTCTGTCGAGCGGTTGGCCCGATCAACGGAATCCTTGCGCGGCATCGCGCTTCGGCCCGCGTTTCGCTGACGGTGTCGCGCCTGGTAAGTCGATCTTCAGAGCAGCCAGCGCTCGCATGCCGGCTCCATCGGAATCGTAGGCAAGCCGTGAAGCACGGTCAATGGGCCGAGCGAAAACGGGTTGGGTGCGCGATGTCTCACCCGCCTGCCTTCGATTTGCCTTGTGGACGCCCGCCGCGCTGTTTAAGAATGGCGTGGCAAGAAAACCAACCGGGGAACTGGACTTCTATGGGCCAATCGTTGTTTCCGATGCGCCGTTTGGCAGCCTTTGTTTTTGCGGCCGCGATCGTCACTTCGAATGCTGCTGCACAGGTTCCGTCGCAGCCCCACTACCAGCACAACCTCAAGCGCGGACCGGCTCCGGGTGGAGTGGAACAGGCAACATTCTTTGTTCATCGGCTGGGCACGGACCATGCCGAGGGCATCACCACCCTGGACATGAACGGTGACGGCCGCCCCGACATCTTGAGCGGCGCGTATTGGTATGAGAACCCCGGCCCGCAAGGCGGTGAGTGGAAGCGCCACCAGTATCGCGAAGTGGGAGTGCTTAACGAGTTTGTCTCCGACTGCGGCGAGTGGACGGTCGACGTGAATCACGACGGGCTGCCGGACGTGGTGACCGCAGGCTGGATGACCAACGGCATCTTCTGGTGGGAGAATCCCGGCAAGCTGGGCGCGGAGTGGAAGAAGCACTTCATCACCGACAGCTATGACACCGAGGGCGGCTGGATGGCCGACATCAACGGTGACGGCAAGCCCGACTTGGTCTTCGGACACTACGGGCACATGGGCGTTCTCTGGATCGACTTCGCCGGCCCCGAGCCCAAGGTGCATCACGTGGGCGGCCGCGCTGAAGATGGACACGGCATCGGCGTGGCCGACATCGACGGCGACGGCAAGGCCGACATCCTCACCCCCAACGGCTGGTTCAGGCAGATCGATGCCGACAAGGATCAATGGGAGTGGCATGGCGACTGGCAGATGGAGGACGCCGGCTTCCCGATCATCGGCTACGACGTGAATGGTGATGGCAAGACCGACGTGATCTACGGCCAGGGGCACAGCTACGGGCTCTATTGGCTGGAACAGCAGGGCAGCGGCGCTGATCGCAGATGGGTCAAGCACACCATCGACGAATCGTTCTCGCAGGTGCACGCGCTCAGGATGGCCGACATCGATGGCGACGGCGAGCCGGAGTTGATTGCCGGCAAGCGCTACCGCGGCCACGCCGGAGACGATCCCGGATCGTATGATCCGCTGGTTGTCTACTACTACAAAATCGATCGCAAGACGGCGACCTTCACGCGCTACCCGATCTCGGTGAATGGCACCGCCGCGGCCGGAACCCAGTTCGTGGTCGAGGATTTCGATGGCGACGGAGATCTCGACATCGCCACCGCCGGCAAAACCGGCGTGCACTTCTTTGAGAACCTTCGCGTCGATCATGTGCCCAAGGCCGAGCGCGAACGGGAGATCCTGCTCGACAGGAACTGGCCTTTCCCCGGCGAAGGACAGGTCGTGAAGCCGGACAAAGAGCCGAAGAAGTAGCGCGTGTTTCATTCGGCGGTTTTTGAAAGACCATGGCCCGTCGGAAAAAGAGAATTGCCGTTTTGAAAGGGCACGGATTGATCCGTTCCACAAGTCCGCCTGAAATCGGCCGCGCTTCAGCCGCCGCGGGACGCTTTTGATTCGGTGTGGATGAATACATTCCGGCAAGCTTCGGCTCGACTGCTTTTGTTAACATCCTCGCGACTGAAAGATGCACAGGAGACTCATGACCTACACGCCCAATCGCCGCAGTTTCATCGTCGCAGCGGGAATCACCGCGCTGGCTTCCACCAGAGTTTTCGGAGCCAATGAAAAGATTCGCATCGGCGTGATCGGCGCCGGTGGCCGCATGCACCAACTGCTGAACTCAGCCGAGGCCTCCGACGTCCCATTCGAAATTGTCTCGGTGTGCGACGTGTACACACCGCACCGGGAGGAAGTGAAATCCCGCGCGAGCGCGGCGAATGCAACCACCACGGGAGATTTCCGCACGGTGCTCGACGACAAGAGCATCGATGCCGTGATCGTCGCGACGCCCGACCACTGGCATGTTCGCGTCGCCGCGGCGGCGATCGCGGCAGGCAAAGATGTGTACCTTGAGAAGCCGGTGACCCACACCCTCGAAGAGGGCGAGACTCTGCAAAAAGCGGTGCGATCGAGCCGGCAGATCCTGCAGTGCGGAATGCAGCAGAGGAGCTGGCCCCACTTCCGCAACGCGGTAGACCTTATTCAGGGCGGCGCACTCGGCCAGGTCACCCAGGTGCGCACCTACTGGTGGCAGAACTACGGCTCAAACTGGGTGCCGAAGCCGATTGATGTCGCACAGCTCGACTGGAAGCAGTGGCTCGGCGGAGCGCCCGACCAGCCTTTCAGTCAGGAAAAGTACCATCGCTGGCGCTGGTACTGGAACTTCGGCGGCGGCGCCATGACCGACCTGTTCACGCATTGGATCGATGTGGCGCAATGGGCGATGAAAGCGGACCTGCCAAGCATGGCGCTGATGCTGGGCGACAAGCGCGTCTTCACGGAATGGGAGTGCCCCGACACAATTCAGGCAGCTTTCCGCTATCCCGCGTTTGACGTGGTGTACGAAGGCATGATGAGCTCGTCGATTGACGATGGAGGGCTCGAGTTTCGCGGCACCGAGGCGACTCTCAAAATCAACCGCTCGGGCATGAGTGTTTTTCACGAGAACGTGAAGGGCGATCGCAATCCCATTCTCAAGGAAGAAAGCTTCGAAGACGGAACAGACCAGCACATGGCGAACTTCTTCGACTGCATCAAGACGCGCAAAGACCCGAACGCGCCGGTCGAAACCGGAATCTCGGCGGCGCGCGCGGGCCACATCGGAAACCTGGCGTACCATCACGGAGGCGTCACGCCCTGGCCGGTGAAATGAAACGGAAACCGGCCCTTGTCAGCTGCGCCCGCGTTTACCTGGTTGGAACGCAACATTTCGACGCAAGGATTCCCGCCGGCCGTCTTGGCGAGCGATCGAAGGCGGCGCCGCTCGAACACCCACTCCCTCGTCTCAAAGCCATCCCTTGTCGCGGGCAATCCGCGCTGCTTCGAACCGGCTCGAGGCGTGCAACTTCGAGATGGCCTCGGAGAGATAGTTGCGGACCGTGCCCTCCGTGAGCCGCAGCGAACGCGCCAGTTCTGCAGTCGTCTCCCCGTTCCCGGCGCGGCGCAGGATCAGGCGTTCGCGATCGGTGAGCGGATCTTTTTCCGCGTTCCAAATCTGCGAAGCGAGTTCGGGATCCACAACACGGGCCCCGCTGCTGACGCGGCGCACTGCGCCGGCGAGTTCCTCTGAAGGCCGGTCCTTCAGCAGATAGCCAGATGCTCCCGCGTCCAGCGCCCTCCGCAGATATCCCGGACGCGCGAAGGTCGTCAGGATCAGGATGCGCGTCTCGGGGTAAAGCTCCTTGACGCGCGCCGCCAGTTCCAGGCCGCTCATCTTCGGCATTTCAATGTCGGTAACCAAGACCTCCGGCCGGTGCTTTCCGACCGCCTGCAAGGCTTGCTCTCCATCGGAAAAAGATCCCAGTACCTCGATGTCCGCTTCGATCGAGAGCAGCGTTGCCAGCGCCCCGCGCAACATGCCCTGATCCTCCGCCAGCACCACTCGTATCCGCTGCGTCATACGGTCTCCGCTCCCACCTTCGGAGTCGCAGCTTGCGCCAGGCGCGCATTCGCCGGCGGCAGCGTGATCTCGAGCCTCGTTCCACCGTTCACCGAGCCTGTCAGCGTTGCTGCCCCACCCACGGTTTGAAGCCGCTCCCGCATGCCGCGCAAACCATTGCCTTCGCGAATCGGCCCTCCCTGCCCATCGTCCTCAACCGCAAAATGGATCGTTCCGTTCTCTTCGACGAGCGTCACGGTGCACGCCGTTGCATGAGCGTGGCGCACGATGTTGGTTACCGCTTCACGCAGCGCGAGGCAAAGAACGTCCGCGTGGCCCGGCGGCAGATTCGCCGGAGCCAGCGCCGTGGTTAGCTTCACATCCGCCGCCAGCAGGCTTTGCCGTGCGCGCCTGATCTCTGCCACCAATCCTTCGCCGCGGTAACCCGCCACAGCCTCTCTTACCTCGGCGAGCGCAGTGCGGGCCGTTTGCTCAGCCTCCAGCATCTCGTTCCGCGCGCGGTCCGCGTCGCGCGAAAGCAGCCGCCGCGCCAGGTCGAGCTTGACCGTGATCACGGTCAGGGTATGGCCGAGCAGGTCGTGCAGATCGCGCGCAATGCGCTCGCGTTCCGCCTCCCGCGACAATCGTGCGATCTCGGAATTGGCGCGCTCCAGAAGGGAATTCGTTCGTAGCTGCCGGGCGTACGCGAAGTTGCTGAAACCGAAAATCACGCAGATGACAAGAACGTCTTCCGCGGTCGACAGCGAACGGCCGAGCAGCTGCGTCTCCGCCACAACCCCCGCCATCATCGCAATCAGCACCAGGAAAAGCGTGCGCAACCTCATGACAAAAAGGCAGAGCATCGCAAAAGGGTAAACAAACACTCCATAGGCTTCTTCGCTGCGCGAGTAATAGAGAAAGGCGATGAGGAAGAACAACACAAACGTCACGGTCTGCCGCCGGCCCGTAAGCTCCGCGGCAAGAAAATAAAGAAGGAGAAACGCCGCGTAGAGAGCCGCAAACTCCATCCACACCGCAAGCGGGTGCCGGTAGGCCGGCGCCACGAAGAAATACACGGAATAAAGCAGTGCGACCCAGCGCACGATCCAGCCGCCACGGAAAAATCCGCGCATCGAGCCGGCGATGTGCGTGCCCGTCTCTGCCGCGTCTGGTGACCGCCCGTGCCCTTCGCTCATCCCTTCATCATCCCACTGCGGAAGCGCTCCCGGTACCCGAACCTGTCATCCGGATCGCATGACAGGTGTCATGGTGATGGGTGTCATCTCGCATCGATGACAGCAGCTACTATCTTTCCACCGGCGCGCATTGCATTCTTCTCTTATGCCCACGCTCAGGGCATGGGCAAACCGCGAACGCGGTGCAGGGCGATAGGAGACAGGCTAATCATGAATCTCGAATCCATCTTCAAAGTGTTGATGGAGGTCTGGGTGGTGGGAGAAATCCTCCTTGCCCTCTTCACCACAACGCGCGGGGGGCAAGGCAGCATACGCGATCGCGGAACCCAGATCATTCTCTGGGTTGTCCTCATCGGATCGTTCAAAGTCGAAGAATGGATGTCAGGATTCATGCGGATCGACATGCCGGGAAGCGGGAGCTGGCTGCGCCCGGCGGCGTTCGCGATTCTGGTTCTGGGATTGGCAATCCGCGCCGTGGCCATCGCCACGCTGGGCCGGGCCTTCAGCGCGAACGTTGCCCTGCGTGCCGGGCAGAGATTGCAGCGAAGCGGGCTCTACGCGCTCGTTCGTCATCCGTCTTATCTCGGACTCGAGCTGATTCTCCTGGCCCTGGCTCTGCACGCGCGCATCTGGGCATGCTTTGCAGTTGTCCTTATCCCGCCCACGCTGGCCGTTTTGCATCGCATCCACGTGGAAGAGAACGCTCTCCGGCACGCTTTTGGCGCAGACTACGAAGACTACAGCCGCAGCACCAGGCGCCTGATTCCGGGCATCTATTGAGGGCTTCCGGTCTCCGCTTGCCGCCGCGCACCTTGCCAAAAGATCTCTGCGCAACCGCTGAGAGGGAGGAATTCCCTTGCTCTTCAGGTACGTTCCGCGTATCGTCCTGTCATCCTTCCGGCTTTCCTAATGAAGCAGGCTCGAGCGCAGCGTTCCGAGCAGGGCTGCGAGCCATCGGGCGCAATCGAGATATTTCGTTGCCCGCGGAGGCAATCATGAACATCCTGAGGATCGGTACCGGTTCAGGGGTCAAAACAAAATCGCCTGCATGGCTAGGCGGGCGAAGCGGCATCGCGGTTTTTGTCGCGCTGACGGGTTTGCTGTGTACAGGTTCAACCGCGCCCACCGGCTGCCAGCCCAGCTCGAATCCGGGGACCATCGGGCCGAGCGCAGGTGAGGTGATTGGGGCCGCCGTCGGGGTGGGCGCCGCCATTGCCGTCGTGACCGTGGTCGCCATCGAACACGGCCGCCACACGCTGACGGGTTGTGTCTCGACAGGCCCGAACGGGCTTCTGCTCAGAACCAGCGATGCGAAGATCTATGCCATTCAGGGGCTTGCCGAAGGCATCAAGCCCGGTGACAAGATCAAGTTTCATGGTTCGAGAGTAAAGAAGACAAAGGACGCCGGCGGCAATCGGGTTTTCGTCGTCGAGCAAGTGCGCAAGGATTATGGGCCATGTCCGACAGAAGTTGCCCAGGCTTCAACTCCCGCGCCGGCGCATTAGTCGCCGCGCACATGACCAAAGTGTGTCCGGCGCCCCTTCGGCGTTGCCTGATAACTCTCTCATCTGGCGCAGAATGGAAGCATAGATAAGAGCAAGGAACGGCGGTTTGAATGCCTCCACGGCTTCGAATCGCCGTTTCTCTTTTGATCCTGGAGTGAATCCTCGCCTGCCTTTGAAAGAGCTCAGCTTTTGCTGTCCTGAATGGCGAAAAAACGCCGGCAGCCTTGAGCCGTCGAGGCAAGGACGACAAGGGAAAAGTCACGCACATGATCCTTCACCAGGGCGGCCAGGACGTGAAGGGAATGAAGCAGTGAGAAGGAGACAGCCCGGTGCACGTCCTCACTTGTGAGGGCGGGGTTCGCTCCT
>Ga0335072_10005755_pt1 | contig 18209 bp, 13 predicted proteins | sample Lox_Sample_21_FD_206725 | JGI IMG/M metagenome (GOLD analysis project Ga0335072, IMG submission 206725) | Soil microbial communities from Loxahatchee National Wildlife Refuge, Florida, United States - Lox_Sample_2.1 | ecosystem: Environmental > Terrestrial > Soil > Wetlands | place: USA... | reverse complement strand
GCGCGTCAGCTGCTCCGCATCTCCGTCGCCCTCGCTATCGCGTGAATGATCATCCGCGATCCGCCCACGATCAAAATAGCCGAGCCCACGGCGACGAAGAGCAAGAGCCGTGATATCGCGAACTCGGGTACGAACGTAAACAGAGCGAACTGCGGAATTATTCCGATCGCAAGCGCCGCCGCGATGTAATAAATTTCGTCGCGAGACGTGACCGCGCGTGAGGTTCGGTACATACCGAGCTTTGCGAAGATGATGATCCAAAGTCCGATCGAGAGCCACGCCGAGCTCGTGATCAGCGCGGCGTAGTTTTTCCAACCCCAGGTCCGCTCGACCAAAACGACCGCTGCGTAAAACGAAACGAAGAACATGACGACGTCGGTCGACAGCAGCACGAACTGCCAAGACGGCGAGTAGGAGCGCATTGCGGCGGCGGGACCCCTCGAGGCTCGAACCCTGCGCAAACCTGCAGCCAATGTATCCATGTCTAGCGTTTTTTAGTATACCGACGTTGCGTCATAACTCGGCCGCCCGTAGGACTCAATATGGGGGCGTGTAGTCCCGAGGACTTTTGGGCAACCTTCCCGCGATGCGGTTTTGCGTTCGCCGTTATCTTGGAATGGCGGCCGCGGCCGTCGTGGCGGCGAGCCTGTCTTGGATGGCGGCAGCTTCTGCGCTTGCGGCCGCACCGAATATTCTATCTCACGTGCCGACGGCTGCTTACTGCTGCCACGGGTATGCGAACGACACGGTCGATCCAGCCCAAGCGGCGCCTTATTTGACTTGGGCTTCGAGCCCGGATCCGGCCGGCGCAGCGGCCGATCGTGCGGTGGGAATCGCGAACGTCTATCGCTACGTCGACACGTTTCGCGTCTATAGCGGCGATCACGCGTATCGATCCGTCGCCGGCGGACAATACGCTTCGGCAGTTGCGCGCGATTGCGCGGGCGCGCAGGTCGAAACGCAGCGTCCCGGCTTTCTCATCAGTCCGTACGCTGCGCAGGCCTTGGGCCTGCTCGCCGACGAGCTGACATACCGTTACGACCCGAATTATACGGCATATTTCATCGACGACGTCGACGCTTACAAATATGGATTGAAAAACGGCCCGCCCTGCAATGCGAACCAGCCTTGGCGCGAACCGGAAACGACGGAAGAAAACGCAAGTTTACTGCGGCGCGTGCGCATCGACGTGCACGGTACGCAGATCGCACCGATTTTGATCGTCAACGGCTTGGCGGACTATGCCTCGGATCCGGCTCTGCACGCCGCACCGCTCGGTCTTCTCGACGTTCCGAACGTCATCGGCGGAATGTGCGAAGGATGCTTTGCCGACAATACGCCGGACAAGCTCGCAAGCGGGGCAGAATGGCAGGACGATGCGGACCTGGAGATCCGCACGATCCGGATGCACAAGATTTTTTGGGACTACGTTCGCTACATCGACGACAACGCGGCGGCGCGCATCTATACGTTCGCGTCCTTCATGCTCGCATGGGATCCGAGCTATTCGGTTTATCAAACTGCCTATGCGCCGCTGTCCCGCGGGCAGCTTCACGTCACGCCCGAAACCGGAATCGTTGCGTACCAGCCCCTCAAGCCGATTGCTTCGGTCGAGCAGCTGCGTGACGCGGGCGGCACCTACTTTCGTGAATATCGCGCCTGCTATTATCGTGCCAAGCCGCTCGGAGGATGCGCTTTCGTCGTCAACAGCGACTCATCGGCGCACGCGATACCGGCGCTGAGTCAGCGATACGCTCACGCCGTCAGCATACGCAACAACGCCATGGTGCTCGAAGGCGGCAGCGTGAGTTTTGATGACGCATTTTCGAATCACTCGCTCTCACCACTGTCAGCTATTATTGTCACGCATTGACAAAGCAGCCAATACGACGCTCGCTTGCACGTCCGGCGAGCAATTATGTTTGAATCACATTTATAAATAGTGTAAAGGCGCGTTTCTTTACCCCGCGAACACAGCCCACCCTCGCCGACTTTAAAGCACGGGTGTGCTTATGTATCGGGAGTGATGGAGCGTTTTATGCGGCGCTTGTCTTTTCGCTTAGTTTTCGTGGTGTGCTTAACAGCCACGTCACTTCAAGCTTGCGGAGGGGGTGGCGGAAGCACGCCGGCGCCGAGCCTTTCGAACGCTGCGAACACCGGGGGCGGCACTTCGCAGCAATTGAGCTCGGCGACTGCGAGCTCACCGTCGGTCAGCGGCACGATCTCCGCTGCAGCCACAAACCAGATAACGGTCGCCTCCGGTCCCGCGTGCGGAAACGTGAACGTAACCTACAACACCTCGACACAGTTGTACCAAAACGGCCTGACGATGGGCCCGGGAAGCTATGCCAGCGTGTACGGCACGGGTAGCTGCAGCTCGATCAGCGCAACGAAGATCGTCCTCAGCGCCAGCACCGCAGCCGTCAGCGGCACGATCTCGAACGTCGGATCGACCACGATCAATTTGAACGCCGGCGGATCGTGCGGATACGTGAACGTGTCGTATGGGAGCGGCACCGCAATCTACTTGAACGGCTACACGCTCGGCTCGGGAACCTACGCGACGATCTACGGTACGGGCAGTTGCGGCACTTCGTTCACCGCGCAGCGCATAAGTCTGGGCACCGCAGGCGCGACCGCAACGCCGATGCCGGCACCGAACGTGTCCGGCACGATCGCAAACGTCGGAGCGAACACCATAAATATCAGCGCAGGCGGATCGTGCGGTCACGTCAACGTGAGCTACAACACATCGACGGAGATCGTGCTCAACGGATTGACGTTGAGCGTCGGAGTCTACGCCAACGTCTGGGGAAGCGGGAGCTGCGGAACTTCGTTCACCGCGACGATGATCTCGCTGAGTACGAGCTCGACGTCGCCGACGGCGACACCGACCGCGACGCCCACGCCGACGCCGAGTCCAACACCGACACCAACGCCAACCCTCGCGCCTCCGGCGGTCGTCCTCAAGCACGTGCTCACATCGGATTACTGCTGCGGCGGCTACAGCAACGACACACCGGCAGGCGGCGTCGCAACCGCGAAACCATGGATCACGTATTACGGGCTGCCGTCGGCCAACTCGGATCCGACCGGTACGTATCCGAGCTACGGAACGCCCGGATTGGCCGCCGCGGGAATCTCGCCGAGCAACGTGTACGCGTACGTCGACGATTCGCGCATCCGCAACGGCGATTTCGAGTACCACAATATCGCACCCGGCGGCGCCGACGCTTCAGCCGAAGCGAAGACCTGTTCGGGGACGCCGCTGACGTTCAATAACGGCCAGGGCTACATAACCGACCCATATCAACCCGCGACGCTTCAGGTTTACGACAACGACATCTCGACGCACTACAACTACAGCACCGAATACGGCGCGGTCTTCCTCGACGACATCGGCTCGTATCTCTATGCCGACAGCGGCGCGGTTCCGTGCGAGAGCGGCATCGCGTGGTCCCAGCCGACGATATCTTCCGTCTACGCCACGCTCATCGCGGCGATCTCGCTCACGGGCCTCGGCGCGCATGCACCGCCGACGTTCATTCTCAATACTCTTTCACCGCTGATGATCGAGGCGAACGGGAGCGCGTCGCTGCTCGCATCCGAGATCCAAGCCCTAACCTCGGTTTCCAGCGTGATCGGTCTCGACTGCGAAGGGTGCCTGGCGGACAATACGAACGCCGAGATCGGGCTCAGTACGCCCAACGACATTGCCAATCAGTGGCTCCTGGCCGAAGACGCTGCAATCGCGGTCGTCAACAATCACAAGATCTTCTGGCTGCAGGATCAGGACGCAAGCTCGACCGGTTCGGCGTCATACGCAGGCCGGTTGTACGCCTTCGCATCCTTTATGCTCGTTTGGGATCCGTCATATACGGTCTACCAAAACGACTACTACGGCTACGTCGGAGACGGCGAGCATCCGAACTCTTCGAATCCGCAGATTCACGTCTTCCCCGAAGAGCAGCTCGTCGCGTACAATCCGATCGTTTCGTATCCATCGACCGCGAGCGGCATCGGCGCACTAAAAGATTCGGGCGGAACCTACTTCCGCGAGTATCAGACCTGCTACTTTGCCGGAGTTGCCGTCGGAGGGTGCGCCTTCGTCGTGAATCCCAGCAACTCGTCGCTCCCCAAACCGGCGTTGCAGAAAACCTACAGCCATACGATGACGATCTCATCGCAATCCGACGTCATCGACGGCGGGACGGTCTCGCTCTCGGGCTCTTCGATGCCGGCGACCATCCCCGCGCTCACGGGCTACGTCTTGCTGCCATAAAAGCAAACGCCACGCCGGGACGTTACGACCCGGCGTGGCGTTTCGTCGCCCAGCCCCTATTGGAAGAGAACTTCTCCTGTCTCGGGTGCGACCGTCGAGCTGGCTTTCGCGCCGGAGGCCGAAACCGAGCCGCCGTCGAGCGAGCCGTTTCCGCTGATCGACATCGTATGATCGTATGTCGTGCTCAAGGACGGCAGACTGTACGACGTGGTCGAGCTCGGATTCACGACGACCGCGCAACGTCCCACGCTCGAGCCGGCGAGATAACACGCGCCGTATTCGCGAACGTAGACTCCGCCGCTGATCTGCAGACTCGAGACGCTGCTCGGTGCTGCGACCAATGGTTCGGTCGGGACGACCTTCGTCTCCGGGAACACGTGCAGCTCGCTGGGAGTGGTGAACGTCTCCCACAGCACCGATGACGTCTGACTGTACGTCAGCAGGAACGATGCGTAGATGTAGTTGCGCAGCTGAATCGAGGACGAACCCGCCTCTGCGCCGTTGTTGTAGCAGAAAAAGAGTCTGCCCGCGGCAGCCGCCTTCAGCTGCAGATTCTCATCCAGCGTCCAGAAGCTGCCGGTCGTGTAGGGAGGCGTCGGTTGCGAGACGCGTCCGTAGCACTCCTCGATCGTTCCACCCAAGACGTTCGTCCCGGAGATCAGGTTTTCGCTGTCCGTGCTGATCGAATAGCCACTGAATACCACGGGATACTTGAAGTCGGCGATCTCCGTCGCGTTCTCCGCGTCCCAGGTGCTCTGCGAGACGTTGCACGGAGCCGTGACGCCGCCAAGATCGTCCGTATCGTCGAAATAGAACGCGTCGATGTGGCCGATGGCCTCTTGACCGACCGCCCAATTGTTGAGAATCGTCTCGTACGCCGAGGAAGCAGGGTTCATGAGATACTGCGTTTCGCCCGCGTACGAGATCGTGATCTTGTCGCCGCTGCAGTCGTACGAAAACGTTGCCGAGTTGCTGTTGTAGAGCGGATCCGTCGATGCCTGACGTGTCGGCGCAAGGTACTCGAGCGTCTTTATCCCGGCGTCGTGATCGGCATTGCCTTCGGTCGGAGAGACTTCCGCCCAGCTCAGCGCCGTTGCAGCTTGCGTCGCCGAGACGCTTGTCGTGCCGCAGCAACCGCCGAGGTAGTCTGCAGTCAAGACGTGGGTCATCGAGATCGTCCCGCCGCTCGAGCTGGAGCTGCCCGATCCGAGCGTGATTGCCGTCGCCGTGATCGAGGTGGCGCAGCTACCGGTGCCCCAAACTTCGATCGGCGTTCCGGCGGTCATCGAGTAACCGTTCGTCGTGATCACGGTCGAGCTGCTATACGCGACGTTGACGTTGCCGCAGCTGCCGCTCGCGTGCATGTTGATCGAGCTACTGGTCGCACTGTTGATCGTACCGCTGGCAAGCGGCGAACCGCTGCTGCCGCTCGAGCTGCCGAGTGTAATCGTGGTCGCCGCAAATGACGTCCCGCAGCTGCCCGAGCCCCAGACCGAAATCGGCGTACCCTTCGTCAGCGAATCGCCGTTGTAATTGATCGTGGTGCTCGACGTATAGGTGACGTTGACGGCACCGCACGAACCCGATCCCTCGACGTTGATCGTGCTGGCGCCGGCCGAATTGATCGTGCCGGTCAGCGCCGGGCTGCCGCTGCCGCTTCCGCTGCTGCTGCCGAGCGTCACGGACGAGGCCGTGAACGACGTGGCGCAGCTGCCGCTACCGACGACCGTAGCCGCCGTTCCCGCCGTGACGGTCAGACCGTTGTCGGTCCAGCTCGTCGCGGTGTTGGTGAGGATGTGGACGTTGCCGCAGCTGCCGCCCGCATTCAACGTGAATTCAAATTGATTGCCGCTCGAGATCGTGCCGCTCACGGTCGAAGTCGAACCGTTCGTCGTAACGCTCATCGCCGAGCGGACTCCACCCGATGCACCCGCATTCAAGGCCGCCTGCTGCGAGACCGAAGGCAGTTGACTTTCACTTCCGCCTGACCCATGCGAACAGCCGACCGTCAGCAGCGCAAGCAAAACTGCGCCGCCAAAAACTTTGCGCCCTCTCAAAAGCTTAATCTCCCTTTTTATTTAAGGTGGCGCGCGGCTAAGTTGGTCCGGGCGTGAGAAAACGCGCGCCGTTTTTACTGTGCTTGCGCTTGTGGGCGCGCCATAACGCACTCCTGTCGCTCGAGCGTCAGCATGCCTCGTCGCAGGGCATGTAAGCGAGCGCATGAAAAAGCCGCAAATCTTTGCAAAAGACATGCGCCGGCGTGCGTGATTCGCCGGCGCATAGCATTATTTCTTTACGTTCGCGGACCTTTGCATTTCATCTGCACCTTCGTTAAGTTCGTGTCAGGCGACGTTTTCAGCAATCCGGCGCGTGCTGGTCGCATCTCTTAGAACTTGAGCGACGTCATCGATATCGCGCGTCGTCATCCCTGGATACAACGGTAACGAAAGTATGCGTTCCCAGATTCGATCGGTAGCTGGGACGTTCGCCGTCAAATCTTTGTATGCCGTGAACAAGTGCGTGGGAATGTAGTGCACGCTGGTTCCGATGTTTGCGGCACGAAATTCTTCGATCAACATGTCCCGCGTGATTCCAGCAACTTCCGGATCGACGCGAATCACGAACATACACCATGCATGCCGGTCGGGTTCGGGAACGAATTGCGTGATCGCATGAATGCCGGGAATTTCTTTCAAACGTTCCAGATATGCGCGGGCGAGAGATTCCCGTTCGGCCTGCAGCTCTTCGAGCCGCTCGAATTGGCCGACCGCTAGCGCAGCGCCGAGATCCGGAAGATTGTACTTGTAACCGGGCTCGACGACGTCGTAACGCCAAGCACCTCCGGCCGTATACCGTTTCCACGCGTCGCGACTCATGCCGTGCAGCGACAACCGGCGCGCGCGCGAAGCGATCTGGGCATCGTGCGTCAATAACAGGCCTCCTTCACCGCTCGTGATGTTTTTCGTCGGATAGAAGCTGAATGCAGCCCCATCCGAATGCATGCCGGCCCAATTTCCGCCGCTCAGCATTCCGACGGAGTGTGCCGCATCTTCGAGAACGCGAATGCCGCGCGGCGAAGCAAACTCGACGATCTCGCGCACCGGTGCCGGCCGGCCCGCATAATGCATCGGCATGATGCACCGCGTGCGTTCGGTCGTGACTGCGGCGATGGTATCGACGGTCACGGTCAGCGTCTGCTCGTCGACGTCGGCAAAAACGGGAACGGCGCCGATCTCGCGCGCGCATTGCGCGCCGGCAACGAACGTCAGTGACGGCATCACGACCTCATCGCCGGGACCGACGCCCATCGCAAGCAAACCGAGGTGGAGCGCCGCCGTGCAACTATTGAGCGCCACGGCGTTCTGAATTCCCGAGGCTTTGATGAATGCGTCTTCAAGCGCCTTGACGCACGGACCAGTCGTAAGCCAACCGTTTTCGAGCGACTCGACTACGCGCTCAATCTCTCCGGCATTGATGTTCGGTCGGCAATAAGGGAGGAACGTCGAGCGCATGCGAGTCTCCTTCGTTGTTCGGTATTGACCACACCGAGAATCGTGGTTCGTACGAGTGCGATCATGATGAAGATCAGCCAAAGATATTTTCGTATCATCACGTCGAGAAATAATGCGTCGGTACAGATCGCAAGGAGCGCGGCCGCACACCCAATCCGCAGGTCGCCCAAGAAACCGCCGATCGCCGGAAGCCGCGCGACGTCGCGAAACTCCAAAGCCAGCGCGAGAATGACGAGCGCGAAACCAACGACCCCCAGCTCCACGAGCGTACCGACGACCAAATCGTGCGGAGCTCGCGACCATCCCACGTATGCCTGGAGCGGCGCTTTGAGCATCGCCATGTTGAATGCAGCCGGAAACGATCCGAGACCCGTGCCGACGAGCCAATGCTCTTTGAGCACGATGATCGCGACGCTCCAAATGTCGGTTCTTCCCGCTCCGCCCGAGCCGATAGCCGTCGACCATCGGTTGATGACACCGGCAGCAAACGGAATGAGCGCCAGTAAACCCAGACCGATCATCGCAAAGCCGAATAGCCGGCGCCGGCTGCCGAATGCCGTATACATCACCAGCACGGCTAGCGCAAGCATCGCAGCGCGCGAGCCCGTCAGCACGATCGTAATGCCGATGAGACCGAGACCGGCCGTGTTTGCGAGCATCGCACCGAGCTTTCGTGTCCCAAGCGTCGTCGCGAACAGGATTGCGAACGGCAGCAAGAGGCCGGCGGCAAACTGATTCGGATCGACAGGCACGGAGGGATCGCTGCCCGGAAGCGTGAGGCGCCCACCCGGACCGATGAGATTCCCGTGCAATGCCGGCCACAAGGCGACCGCCGCGGCCGCCATTCCACCCGTCACGACGCAGGTGCACAGCTCGCGCAGCTCCGCTTTCGTCGTGATGCTCATGGCGGTAACGGCGTAAAGCGCAAAGAGCTCGAAGAACGTCAGATACTGGCCTTGCCATTCCTTGGGATCGATCGCCCACAAACCGCTCAGACCCATCCAACCGCAAACGGCCAGCCACGCGACCATTGCAGGCGATGGTCTGGCGAATTCGCCCTTCCGCAAAATCATGAAGAGCACGGCTGCGAGCGCCAGCATTCCCAAAATTCCATTGATCGTCCCGAGGTGTCCGAAGCTGAGGATATCGTTGAACGGGACGAGCGCGGCGTAAACTCCGAACGGAAAGAGCATCGGACGCTGCAATGCCAGGTAACACAGCGGAATCGCAAGTGCGACCGCGACCCCGATCGCAAACGTCTTGTGCGTGCCGTGCGCGACCACGAAGGCAAGCAGTCCCAGCACCATGCAACCGGCAATCACCCCGAGGATCTTTCCGGTGCGGGCGTTGTCGGCGATCGACCTCACGCGATCTCCTGCATCGGCGTGCGTGACTCCATCAACACGCTGACGATGCGCTCCGCCGTCCGGCCGTCGGAGACGTAGGGAAGCGGCGTTTCCGGACGCGGGCGGTGAGCGAGCGAGACGATCGCTTCGGGATCGGTTCCGGCCAGCACGTTCCAACCCGAGCGAACCGTTTCGATCCATTCGGTCGTGTCGCGCAACGTTACGCACGGGATGGCGAGGACGGCGGCTTCTTTTTGTAACCCGCCCGAGTCGGTGATTACCACGCGAGCATTCTTGACGGCGGCGATCGTCTCGACATACGAGAGCGGATCGGTGACCATGATCGGATCGCCCGGCAAGCCGGCTCCCATCGCGTCGAGCATCGGCCGCACGCGAGGATGCGCGGCGAAAACAACCGGCATCCCGAGCTGTCGCAGCGCACCCACGATGCGCTCGAAAGCCACGACGTCGTTTGCGGTTCCGGCGCGGTGAATCGTCACGAACGCGTAGGTTCCGCGGCGCAGCTGCCAACGGCCCAGGATCGCCGGCGCAAGTGGAAGACGCTCGGCCGTTGCGTGCGCCAAGTCGATCGTGACGTCGCCGACGACGTGCACGCCGTTGCGGACGCCCTCGGCATAGAGATTTGCGGCGGCGACCTCCGTCGGAGCAAACAGAAACGACGACAGATGATCGGTAACGACGCGATTGATCTCTTCGGGCATCGTGCGATCGAACGAACGGCATCCGGCTTCGACGTGCGCGATCGGAATCGACATCTTGGCCGCGACCAATGCCGCGGCCAGCGTCGTATTCGTATCGCCGTACACGATGACGCAGTCCGGTTGTTCGCGCATCAGGACCGGCTCGATCCGGCACATCATCTCGCCGGTTTGCTCGCCCTGCGGTGCCGACCCGACGCCGAGCGTGTAGGCCGGTTCCGGAATCTCGAGCTCGTCGAAGAACACGTCGGACATATTGCGATCGTAGTGCTGTCCCGTGTGGACGATCGAATCCGCGATTCCCGAGCGCGACAGGACCGGAGCAAGGACCGCGGCCTTGACGAATTGCGGCCGCGCACCCACAACCGTGATCGTTCTCATGCCGCGCTCAACGTCACCGCCAGGTCGCGAACCGATTCCACGACTCGCGCCTGATCTTCATCGGAAATGTCCGGGGAAATCGGCAGTGAGAGGACCGATCTTGCCGCTTCTTCCGCAAACGGCATGTCGCCGGGCTTGCCGCCCAGCATCGCATACGCAGGCTGCAAATGCAGCGGCAGCGGATAGTAAACCGCCGTGCTGATTCCGGCCTCACGCAGCTTGGCTTGCAGCACGTCACGTTCGCCGACGCCGATCGTGTACTGGTGATAGACGTTGTAGCAACCCGGCTCTTCGACTGGGGTGCGAATGCCGGTTACCGTCGCAAATCCGGCGTTATAGCGCTCCGCAATCGCGCGCCGTGCCATGGTCCACACGTCGAGATGGCGCAGCTTGACGCGCAGAATTGCGGCCTGCAGCTCGTCGAGACGGCTGTTGAGGCCGATCTCCTCGTGATAATACTTCTTGCGGCCGCCGTGCGCGCGCAGCGCGCGAACGCGTTGCGCGAGATCCTCGCGATCGGTCACGATCGCTCCGGCGTCGCCGCACGCACCAAGATTCTTCGAGGGAAAGAAGCTGAAGGCCGCGATCGTCCCGAGCGTACCGGTTTTTCGCCCTTCGAGCTCGGCCGCGACGGATTGGGCGCAATCTTCGATCACCGCAAGACCATGCTGCTGCGCGATGCGCGTAATCTCACTCATCGGAGCCGGCGATCCGTACAAGTGAACGGGGATGATCGCGCGCGTACGCGACGTGATCGATGCCTGAACGGACCGGGGGTCGATCTGATACGTCCAGGGATCGATATCGACGAACACGGGAGTCGCGCCGACGATCGAGATCGCCTCTGCCGTCGCAATGAACGAGAAGGTCGTGGTGATGACCTCGTCGCCGGGGCCGATATCGAGCGCGCGCAGCGCCAAATGCAGGGCGTCGGTCCCGGAGTTGAGCCCGATGGCGTGGCGAGCGCCGAGATAGTCGGCGAATTCGTTCTCAAAGGCGCCGACGTTCGGCCCAACAATGTATTGGCCGGCGTCGATGACGCCTTCGATCGCCGTCATCAGCTCGTCGCGGAGCGCGCGATGCTGTCCGCGCAAGTCGAGAATCGGTATCTGTTTCATCGAACCTGCAACCGCCCGTCGACGTTTCGATAGAGTTTGGCACAGCCGGTGCAGTGCGCGCCGCCCTGCTCGAGCGCCAGCCGTGCGCCACACAGGCATGCGTAACCGATGACCTTGGCCGGATTGCCCACCACGATCGCATGCGGCGGGACGTCGTGCGTGACGACCGCACCCGCTCCGACGAAACCGTATTCGCCGATCGTGTGCCCGCAGACGATCGTCGCGTTGGCACCGATCGTAGCGCCGCGCTTGACGATCGTCCTGGCGTAGTGCGCCGACGTGTTCCGCGGAAAGGCCGAGCGTGGCGTGATGACATTCGTGAACACCATGCTCGGACCGCAGAAAACGTCATCGTACAGCTCGACGCCTTCGTAAATCGAGACGTTGTTCTGGATCTTGACGTTCGAACCGATCCGCACGCCGGGGGCAACGTAGACGTTCTGACCGAGCGAGCAACGCTCGCCGATGTGCGCGCCTTTGCCGAGGTGGCTGAAATGCCAGACGCGCGTTCCGTCTCCGATGAAAACGCCTTCATCGACGATTGCGCTCTCATGCACGAACGGGGATGCGATCGTACTCGCACTCATACGGACGTCCTTTCATAGGTCTCGTGGAGAATCTGAGGCTCCGACGATGCCGTCATCGAGAGCGCGCGCACGACCGCGAGCCCCGCCTCGCCACCGGTCGGGACCGGCGTTCCGTGCACGATGTGGTCGATGAAAGCTGCCAGCTCGGTACGCAGCGGCTCGTCACGGTCGAAGCGGTGCGTCGTTTCTTCGCCGCGCCAAAGCTCGGCGCGAGCAACGTCCTTGCGATCGACACCGCACGGCACGTAGGCCAGCCGCACCTCACCGGCGTGCTCGCGCAGCGCGAGAACGCCCTTGCTGCCGAATACGTCCAGCGATGCGCTCTTGAGAGGATCGAGCCACGTGACCTCGACATGCGCCGTGCGCCCACCCGAGAACCGAAAGTCACCGTATGCGAAATCGGCAATGCCCGGCGTCGCGTAACTATGACGCGCGATCGCCGAGGCTACGGGTTCTTCGCCCACGATCGCAAGCGTGGTCGCAACGTCGTGGGGCGCAAAGCTCCACCACACGTCCTCGACGAACCGCAACCGTCCGAAGCTGCTGCGCCGCGCGCGCACGTGATGAACGTCGCCGACCATTCCGGTGCGCACCGCATCGAGCACTGCGCGTACGCCCGGCTGGTAGAGAACGATGTGTCCGACGAAAACGCGCACGCCTTTGCGACGCGCTTCCGCCACGACCATCTGCGCGTCGAAAACGCTGAGCGCGAGCGGCTTCTCGACGAACACGTGCTTGCCGGCGGCGATCGCGGCCAGGGCGAGTTGGGCATGCGTTTGCGCCGGCGTGGCGATTACGACCGCGTTGACCGGCATCTTGAGCATGTCCTCGAAGCGTATCGTAGCCGTCGCCTCGGGATACTTGTCCCACACTTTGCCGAGCAGCGAAGCATCGGCGTCGCAAATTGCGCCCAGCGCGCCCAGCGACGCTGCAGTCGCGACGTGATTTGCACCCCATTTCCCCGCACCGGCGATGCCGAGCGAGACTTTCGTGCGGCTCATAGCAACACGATCTTCTCCCGGCCGTCCTCGAGGCGACACGTCGCGTTCCGCGTGTCGACGATCAGCTGCGCCCGGCCGACGATGCGCTCCCAATCGAATGCGGAGTGATCGGTGAGAATTGCAACGCAATCGGACGATGCCAGCAAATCGTCGGTGAGCGGCACGGAGCGCCGCACCTTGCCGTGATCGTCGGCAAAGCTCGCGATGTGCGGATCGTGATATTTCACCATGGCGCCGTCGGCTTCGAGCAGCTCGACGACCTTGAGTGACGGCGATTCGCGCCAATCCGAAACGTCGCGTTTGTACGCCATCCCGAGCACCAGAATCTGCGAACCGGCCAGCGACTTGCGCCTGACGTTGAGCGCCTTTGCGATCCGGTCGCGCACGAAGTACGGCATCGTCTGATTCACTTGCGCAGCCAGCTCGATGAAGCGCACGTAGAAATCGTACTGGCGCGCTTTCCAGGAGAGATAGTGCGGGTCGAGCGGGATGCAATGTCCACCCACGCCTGGTCCGGGCTCGAACCGCATGATCCCGAACGGCTTCGTCGCAGCGGCGTCGATCACCGACCAGATGTCGATCCCCATGCGATCGCACAGCAGCGCCATCTCGTTGACGAGCGCGATGTTCACCGCGCGAAAGGTATTCTCGAAGACTTTCGTCATCTCGGCAACGCGCGGACTCGAGACGCGCAGCACGTCGGTTATGGTCTGTTCGTAGAACGTTGCCGCCATATCCAGGCAGGCAGGCGTTACGCCGCCGACGACTTTGTTCGTATTATGCGTATTGAAGCGCTTGTTGCCCGGATCGACGCGTTCCGGCGAAAAACCTAAGTAGAAATCCTTTCCGCAGACCAGCTCGCTTCGCTGCAAGATCGGGAGAACGACTTCTTCGGTCGTTCCCGGATAGGTCGTGCTTTCGAGGATGATGAGCTGGCCGGGGCGCAGATGTCCGGCGATGTCATGGACGACATGCGTTATGTACGAGATGTCGGGCTCTTTGTTCGGAGTCAGCGGCGTCGGAACGCAAATGACGATAACGTCGCACTCTCCGAGCCGCGACATGTCGGTCGTCGCGTTGAACTTTCCGGAAGCGACGACCCGGGCGAGATCCTCGTCGCTGACGTCGCGAATGTAGTTCAAGCCTTGATTGGCTTGGGCCACTCGAATCGCGCTGCGATCGAACGCCAACACCGAAAACCGGGCTTTGGCTTGCTCTACGGCAAGCGGTAAGCCGACGTATCCGATCCCGACGACTCCGACGAGTGCATCGTGAGTCTTGATGAGGTTGCGGAGACGGTCGTTCGGCGCGACTTGAATGGACTGCGAACGTGTGGCCTGAGACAGGAGATTCATTGAAAGAATTCGTTTCGTTTATGAAGCGGGAGCGGTGAGAGGAGTAAACGCGGGAGACGACGCGCGGGCAGCAGCCTCGACCTCGTGGATGACAGGGGTGCGTTCCGGCTTGTCGACGAGATGCCGGCCGGGGGTGAAGCTTGGAACCAGATTTTGAAGGAGCTGCACCGTCGCTTTGACGTCGGAAACGCGCACGGAGCGCTGCAGCTCGGCGATTGCGGCGGCAACGAGATCGTACTCGACACGTTCTTGTTCAGCGATGTAGAGGCGCTCGTGGCTGGTGCGCGTCATGCCTTCGCCCGCGGTGAGCAGCTCTTCGTACAGCCGCTCACCTGGACGCATGCCGGTTTCGACGATGTCGATGTCCCGGTAAGGAACGAGCCCGTGGTACTCGATGACGCGGCGCGCGACGTCGATGATCTTCATCGGCTTGCCCATATCGAGCACGAACACTTGACCGTCGTAGCCCATGACCATCGCCTCGAGAACGAGTGAGACCGCCTCGGGGATGGTCATGAAGAAGCGTTCCATGTCGCGATGCGTAATCGTGACGGGCCCGCCGCGTTGGACTTGACGGATGAAGAGCGGAAGCACGCTGCCGCGGCTTCCGAGCACGTTTCCGAACCGGACCGACATAAATTCGGTGGGCGTACGATGCGCGAACGACTGGCAGATGAGTTCGCACGCGCGTTTCGTCGCGCCCATCACGCTTGTTGGGTTGACCGCCTTGTCGGTAGACAGCAGCACGACGCGTCCCGTTCCGGCGGCGGCTGCAGCCAGTGCGACGTTATGCGTGCCGAAGACGTTGTTCCGTACGGCCTCGCAAACGTTCTCCTCGAGAATCGGTACGTGTTTGTGCGCAGCCGCGTGCAGGACGATATCGGGCTGACCGTTTGCAAACACGTTGCGCACGGCTTGGATGTCACCGACGTCGGCGAGAACGATGCGAGTTCGCCCGAAACCATGTTCCGAGAGCTCTTGCTGGATGGCGAACAAGCTGTTCTCGCCGTGCCCCATCAAAAGCAGCTTCCTTGGCTCGAGCGATGCGACTTGACGGCAGATCTCGCTTCCGATCGATCCGCCCGCCCCCGTCACGAGCACGACGTTGTCGCGCACATAGGGCTCGACGCGTTCGAGATCGATACGCGACGGCGGACGATTCAACAGCACGTCCCACGGAAAATCGGGGAGGGCCGCGCGCGGGACCGTGGTAATTTGCTCGCCCGTGCGCGCCCGCACGGCGACTGTCTCGCTGCGGCGCACCGGGAACATCCAGAAGCTGAGCGCACCTACGATCAGGATGGCGACGACGCCGGCAATCAAAATGTCCATCACGGCACCCACCGCTCGGCGCGCGCCGGCGTCAAGCCGTCACCGCGCAATATCTTCAGCTCTTCCGGCAGATCGTGCGCGCCCCACGTCTTGACGACCGTGGCCGGGACGCCGACCGCGAGAGAACACGGCGGAATGTCGTCGATGACGACAGCTCCCGCGCCGATCATGGCGTGGTGACCGATGCGAACGCCCGGAATTATGCTCGTACCCGAGCAGATGATGACGTGATCTTCGATGATGACCGGATCGAACTTGAAGTTGAGCGGCAACATCGGGTCGGTTACGGCCGGATCGATATGGACGGCTTCATGCGCCGTGATGTTGACGTGCGAGCCGATGTGGACGTTGTCGCCCATCTCGATTCCGCCCGCACCCCACAGGACGCAATACGGCCCGATTTCGCAGTTGTCGCCCAAGCGAATGTAGCCGCTGTTGTTGCTCCACTTGCCGCCGCCGCACGAAAGATAGGCGCGCGTATCGAGGAAGCACTTCTTGCCGGCTTGGAATCGCTCGGGCGCGCGGATGATGACGCCTTCGCCGAAGATTATTCCGGGAAAGCGCGCTTGCGCTGCTTCCCGCGCGATCGCGTAGCGCATTTCGCTGCGCAGCGCGCCGACTGCAGTCTTGAGATAATTGAAGATCATGGCGTTAGGAGCGCAGGGCCCGCCTTTGCGAGATAGTCCATGTAATCGGCCTGCGCCGCACGTGTCGGCGAGATCCGGTTGAGCACGAGACCGAGGAGATTTACACCGCGCATGCGCGAGATCTCGCGGATCACGCGACGCAGTGCGTGCGAGTTGGTCTGGTTCTGCGAAACGACGATCACGGTTCCGTCGACGCGCGCGCCCAAGATGCCGGCATCGTAAATGGCAGCCATCGGCGGCGAATCGAAGATCACGAGTGAATATCCGGCTGCCGCTTCCGCGAGCAGCTCTTCGAACGATTTCGCTTGCAAGAGTGCGGACGGATTCGGTGCCGTCGTCCCGGATGGAAGGAAGTCGAGGCCGGCGTGACGCGTGGCGCGGATCGAATCTTTCAGGCTCGCACGCCCGACCAGCACGTCGGTGACGCCGGGACGCGGATCGTCGACGCCGAGCGCAGTGTGCAACGTTGCGCGACGCAGATCGCAGTCGACGAGCAGGACGCGCGGCTGAAACTCAGCCATCGCGATCGCCGTGTTGAGCGCGACGATCGATTTACCGTCGTTGGGCGAGGGGCTCGTGATCGCAATCGAGTGGAGCGGCTTGCTGGTCGAGTAGCGCAGATTCGCGACGAGCCGGACGAACGATTCGATCCACATCGCACGCAGCCAGCCGACGCTCGAGCCGTCTTCCAGTGCCTGCGAATCGTCGGCCGGCGGCAGCACGTTGGTCGTGCCGGACGGCAGCTTCTCGGCGCGATGCTCCTCGAGTTTCGGCACCGTGGTCAGGACGGGAAGATGGTACGTCTCTTCGAGCTCGCGCTCGTCGCCCTTGAGCGATGCATCGAAGACTTCGACCAGCGCGACGCCGACGAAAGCGAGCATGATGCCGACGATGATCGAGACGATGACGTTCAACCGCAGATCCGGGGTGACGGCGTACGAGGTGGCTTGCGCCGGCGAGATCAACGCGACGTCGCTGATGGCTGCATCCTTCTCGACGGATGCATCGTTGTATTTGCCCTCGAGCGCGTTGTAGATATCTTCCGTCGACTTCGCCTTGCGGGCCAGTTCGGTATATTGCAGCTGTTCCGTCGGGATCGTCCGGATCTGCTGCTCCATTTGCGAACGCTGACGCTCGAGGCCGGACTTAAGCGCTTGCTGCGCCGCGATCTGACCCTGGAGGGTGCCTTCCTCTTGACGGAACTGTTGGTAAACCGGATTCGGAATCACCGAGTTCGAGGAGTTGACCGTCTGCGGCAGCGAGTTGATGCGCGACTCGAGGTCGGCCTTCTGTTGCTTGAGCGCGATGACGATCGGATGCTGATCCGTGTATTGCGACTCGGCCGTCTTGAGCTGCACATCGACTTGCGCGAGCTGCGTGCGCAGCTGATCGACGACCGGATTCGTCCCGACATTCTTGCTGCCGATCAACGTTGGCGGCGTCTTGGCCAAAACGCCTTCGACGCTCTTGAGCTGGGCTTGATCTTGACCGGCATCGGTCTGAGATTGGCTCAGCTTCGCATCGAGCGTGGCCAGCGCCTGAATTTGCGTTTGGGTTTGGTTGGTGATGTCGGCAATGCTGTGCTCGGACTGGAATGCGGCCAGACCCGCGGCAGCCTGCTCCATGTCGTTGCGCGCGCGCGGCAGCTGCTGGCCGATGTAGTTCATGGCACTAATCGCTTCGCGCGCGACGATGTCACGCTCGCGATCGACGAAGACCTGGGCGGTCGTGTTTGCGATGTTCGCCGCGGTCACCGGATCCGACCATGTGGCTTTGAGCGTGATGATCGAGGTATTGATGACCGGAACCGCCTGGATGTGCTGCAGCAGACCGCCGGGCGTGATATTCAGATGTAGCTGATCGATCACGCCTTGCGCGACGGGCGGTTCCGTCAGCAGCTCGACGTACGACTCGGTCGTCTGCGTCCCA
>Ga0335072_10005753_pt1 | contig 18214 bp, 15 predicted proteins | sample Lox_Sample_21_FD_206725 | JGI IMG/M metagenome (GOLD analysis project Ga0335072, IMG submission 206725) | Soil microbial communities from Loxahatchee National Wildlife Refuge, Florida, United States - Lox_Sample_2.1 | ecosystem: Environmental > Terrestrial > Soil > Wetlands | place: USA... | reverse complement strand
CAGCTGTGATGAGAACAGGAGCTGTAGCGCACGATGATCCGCAATATGGCGTCATCTTGCCGATTTCGCCCGTCAAGAATGTAACTGAATTACACGATGGCGAAGGGCTCAAGCTCGGCCAGTCCTTGCTCACGGCGCACATGACCCCCGGACATACGCCCGGCGGCACCAGCTGGACCTGGCGATCCTGCGAAAGAGATGTTTGTTACGACATGGTATATGCCGACAGCCTGACGGCGATTTCCGCTCCCGGCTTCCATTTCACGGAACACTCTGAACTCATTCATGGATTTGAGAAAAGTTTTACGTTTCTTGAGACCACGCCCTGCGACATTCTCATCACTCCGCATCCGGAGGCGTCAGAGTTATGGGATCGGATCGAACAGCACCGGCATGGGAGCAAGCCCGATCCGCTAGTCGACCGGACCGCGTGCCGGAGGCTTGCTGCGGGAGCTCGGGATCAGCTGAAGCTTCGTGAGCACGATGAGGCTGCGACCGAAAAGTGATTTAACGCAGATTCGTCACTTTTCATGCTGAATAAGGATGTCTTCTAACTACTGAATCCCTAACCCCTGGCCCTGGGCTCCATACAAACGCAGCATTACAGCCTCTATGCTTTGCGCTTCTGCGCGGATCGTGTATAGAAGAATCATGGCCGATGCCATTATTGAAGCCGTGGGAGTTGAGAAGTCCTATCCGCAGTCGGACGGCACCCGGATTCAGGTCGTCGGCACGACCAATCTCGTGATCGAGCCCGGGAAGATTATCACCCTGCTCGGCCCCTCGGGATGCGGGAAATCGACGCTCCTGCGCATGCTCACCGGCCTCTCGCAACCTTCGGCGGGAACCCTGCTCTGGCACGGCAAGCCCCTCGCGGGACAGGTTCCCAACGTCGCCATCGTGTTCCAGAGCTTTGCCTTGTTTCCGTGGCTCACCGTGCTGGAGAATGTCGAAGCGCCGCTCGAAGCTCGCGCAGTCGAGGCGGTAGAGCGCCGCAAGCGCGCGCTGCGTATGCTCGACATCGTCGGCCTCGACGGCTTCGAAACGGCTTATCCCAAGGAACTCTCGGGCGGTATGAAGCAGCGTGTTGGCTTTGCCCGCGCTCTCGTGGTCGAACCGGAAGTCCTCTTCATGGACGAGCCTTTCTCGGCGCTCGACGTTCTCACCGCCGAAAACCTCCGGGGCGAACTTCTGGAGCTCTGGCTCAACAAGAAAATGCCAACCAGCGCGATTTTCATCGTCACTCACAACATCGAAGAGGCGGTGATGCTGGCCGATCGCGTCATAGTCCTCGGCCGCAATCCGGCGCGAGTTCGATGCGACTTCAACATTCGCCTCAGCCACCCACGCGATCGCAAGTCTTCGCGCTTTCTCGAACTCGTCGACTATATCTACAAGGTCATGACCGAGCCCGACGTCGAGCATGTGCTGCCCGAGGCGGAAACCACCGCTGAAATCATCGTGCCGCCGGGTGGAATAAAAGAAGCCATTAAGAAACAGGAAGCACCGCTGCGAACCGCGCGATATCAGATGCTGCCTCACGCCCGCGTCGGCGGCATCGCCGGATTGCTGGAACTTCTCCACGATCGTGGCGGCCGGGAAGATCTCTTCCGCCTATCTGAAGAACTTGTCATGGACGTCGAAGACCTCCTGCCGATTCTCGAAGCCTGCGTATTGCTCGGTTTCGCGTGGCTGAAGGAAGGCGACGTGCAGATTACGCCGCAAGGCTCAGCCTTCGCGGAAGCCGACATTCAGCAGCGAAAAATCCTATTTCGACAGGCCGCGCTCAATCACGTCACGATCCTCAAGCAGATCGACAGCATCCTGAAGCGCAAGTCCGATCATTCCATCGCCGACGAATTTTTCCACGATATTCTCGACGAGCATTTTGCCGAAGACGAAGTCCAGCGCCAGTTCGAGACCGCGATGAACTGGGGCCGCTATGCCGAAATCTTCGATTACGATCGCGAGACCGGACGCCTGGTCCAGGCAGAGCCTCCAGTCCCGACAGAACCGGCTGCAAGCGAAAAACACGATCCTGCTCCCGCTCAAAAATCCTGAGAAAGCTCCTGCATGCCCCATATCAAAAAATCATTCGGCTTGCGCGGATCCTCAGCCTATCGCCTTTGGACGCAGATCCCCTCGATCGAAGTCTCATTTCTACCTGATCTGCTGATGTTTGCGGCCGGGCTCGCCCTCTTCTATGGAGTCATCGCAATCGGTCGCACCTGGTTGGGTCCGTTTACGCCGGAAGTCGAGATTTCGCGAAATCCGTGGATGCTGCCCACCTACGCAGGATATTCGCTGCTCCGCATGACGATCGCGTATGTCCTGAGTCTCGGTTTCACTCTCGTCTACGGATACATCGCGGCGTACAACACACGCGCCGAGCGCTTCATGATTCCCCTCCTCGACGTGCTGCAATCGATCCCCGTCCTGAGCTTTCTTCCCGGAGTCATGCTCGCCATGGTCGCGCTATTCCCCGGCAGGCAACTCGGCGTCGAAGTCGGTGCAATTCTGCTCATCTTTACCGGGCAAGTGTGGAACATGGCGTTCAGCTTCTATGCATCCCTGAAAAGCATCCCGACTGAGATGCGCGAGGCAGCGAAAGTGTACGGATTCAGTTGGTGGCAGCGCTTCATCCAGATGGAACTGCCATTCTCAGTCATCGGCCTGGTCTGGAACTCGATGATGTCGGTCGCGGGCGGCTGGTTTTTCCTGATGGCTTGCGAAATGTTCGTACTTGGCTCGCGCGACTTTCGCCTGCCTGGACTGGGATCGTATCTGCAAACCGCTGCCAGCGCCGGAGACACTCGTTCGATCCTCTGGGGCATTGCCACGATGATTGCAGTGATCGTCTTGCTTGATCAGTTCGTGTGGCGCCCAGTGATCGCGTGGGCCGAGAAATTCAAAGTCGAGCAGGTTGAGAGCACTGATGCTCCGCACTCCTGGGTGCTGAACCTGATTCATCGTTCCCAAGGACTGGCGACCCTTCGCAAGAAAACGGTGACGCCACTCAGCGAGCGCCTGATGCTCTATTTTTCGCGTTCTCCTGGGACGGACGAGTCTGCCAAGACTTCACCGTGGAAGGTTTGGCTGGTCCGCCTGATAGGTGTGGTCATCCTCACCGGTGTGGGATATGGCATCGTACGCGTTGCGATGATTCTAACCGGCCTTCAGAGATCGGAGATGCACGAGGTCGGTGTCGGCCTGCTCGCAACTTTTGTCCGCGTGAATGTCGCGTTGCTGATCGGCGCGCTCTGGACGATCCCCGCCGGAGTCGCGATCGGCTTCAATCCGCGCCTCGCCCGGATCGCGCAACCGCTGGCCCAGATCGCAGCTTCCGTGCCCGCGACGGCGCTCTTTCCGGTCGTGCTGCTCATCCTCATTCGCATCGGCGGCGGACTCGGCGTCGGCTCGATCGTCCTGCTGCTTCTCGGCACGCAGTGGTACATCCTGTTCAACGTGATTGCCGGAGCCATGGCCATTCCAACCGACCTGAAAGAGGCGTGCTCGGTCTTTCGCCTCCAACGATGGCAGCGGTGGCGCAAACTGATCCTGCCCGGAATTTTTCCCTATCTCGTTACCGGCCTGATCACGGCCTCAGGCGGCGCTTGGAATGCAAGTATCATTGCCGAATATTTTCACTTCAAAGGCCACATTTATACGACCACAGGCCTCGGCGCGACCATCTCGCAGGCGACCGATGCCGGTAACTTCGATCTGCTGCTTGCCGCAACGATGATCATGGCGGCCGCGGTTGTAACGATCAATCGTCTGGTATGGCGCCGACTCTATAGGCTCGCCGAAACCCGCTTCCGCCTTGATGCGTAGACTGCCTCCGCAGACGATTACTCACTGGTTACCTTCCGTCCCATTTTCATCAGCTTTTAACCTCTGCTTCACACGTCCGCAAAGGGACTACACTACACCGTAAAAAGAATGCCGATACTCGGGTGGCATGCGGAGGAAACGCGCGAGCCGGTGTTGTCGCGCGTGGCGGGTCTGCCCCGATTTTCCCGTCAACGACTGGCGGCGAAATTCACGCCGATAGGCAAGGTTCGCGATCTCTATCGCCGCGTTCAGGAATCTCCTGACGGATTCACACTCGAAAATCTGCTCTCTGCGATGCGCATTCGCCTGCGCGTCGAGCTTGCGGACGAGACAAGAATCCCCGCAACGGGACCGGTGGTTGTCGTCGCAAATCACCGTTACGGCGTGCTGGATGGTGCGATCCTGACCGCGCTGCTGAAACGCGTCCGCGCTGACATAAAGATTCTGACCGACTTTCTTCTCGCCGACATTCCCGAGCTTGCCGCCCATTGCATCTTCGTGGATCCATTTCAATCCGACCGCTCTGTCGAGTGCAAGCGACGCGCGGTGCGCGAGGCTCTTTCCTGGCTCGAGAGCGGAGGCATGCTGGCCGTTTTTCCAGCCGGTGAGATTTCTCATTTTCAAATGCCGGTCCCGCAGATCGCCGATCCCGAATGGAACGATACTGCCGCGCGGTTGATTCGCCGCACGGGGGCTTCCGCGTTGCCCGTCTATTTTTGCGGCCACAACGCCGTGGGATGTCAACTCCTCGGCCTGATCCATCCCAGATTACGGATAGCTTTTCTGTTACAGCAATTGCTCGAACAGGAAGGGAAGGCCGTCGAGGTTCGCATCGGCACCGAGATTCCCCATGATTCCATCGCAGAAATTCAGAGCGATAGCGATGCCACCGGGTACTTGCGGTGGCGAACTTACTTGCTCGCCCGTCGAAAGAAAACTGAGACTTCATGGCCGGTTGCGCTGCGCTCGCGCTTCGTCTTCCGTGCACAAGAAGAAATTTCTCCGCCGATCGCTCCAGAACTCTTGCAGGAAGAAGTCACCTCACTTTCGTCGGATCGTTGTCTGGTGGAGATAGGCGACCTTGCCGTCTATCTCGGCAGCGCACGCGAAACGCCGGGTCTTTTGCAGGAAATCGGTCGCTTGCGCGAAGTCACATTCCGTCAAGTTGGCGAAGGAACCGGCAAGGGCCTGGACCTCGATCGCTTCGACGATTATTACTGGCATGTCTTGCTCTGGAATAAATCGAAACGCGAACTCGTCGGCGCCTACCGCGCCGGCAACTCCGCCGAGATTCTCGCCAGCTATGGCATTGCAGGCCTCTACACCAACACGCTGTTCCGTTACGACGAGCGTATCTTCGAGAAACTTGGGCCGGCTCTCGAACTGGGCCGTTCCTTCGTTCGCCCCGAATATCAGCGTCAGTACGCGCCGCTAATGCTGCTATGGAAGGGAATTGGCCGCCTGATCGCAATCCATCCCGAGATCGCCGTGCTGTTCGGAGCAGTGAGCATCAGTAACGAATACAGCAAACCTTCGCGTGAGATGATTTATAGCTTCTTCAAATCACGTACGCAGAATGACGAACTCGCCTGCTTCGTCGAACCACGCCAACCATTCCGTCCGGGACTTCTTCACCGCTGGGAATGTCGCGGGGTGTGGAAGGCGATCCGGGAGCTGGATCAACTCTCGCATCCCATCAAAGACCTCGAATCCGACGGCAAAGGGCTGCCTATTCTCCTTCGTCAATACGACAAGCTCGGTGGCAAACTCGTTGCTTTCAACGTCGACCGCAAATTCTCCGACGTCCTCGATGGTCTAGTTGTAGTCGATCTCCGCCAGACTGATCCCGCCGCCCTCGACCGCTACATGGGAACCGAACCCGCCACGCGCTTCCGCAAATTCCATTCGGTCGCACGCTGACCGAGCGATGTTTCGCGATTCTGCGCAGTCGAGCGTGCCCCATCCTCGTCTTGCGGTTGTTGCGAAACAGGCTGGGGATTCATACTCCAACGGGCGACACAGAATTCTCGCGGCGGTCGCTGAGCTAAGATACTCAGTAGCGTGCCTACCCGAACCGCGACCACAGGCTTGCGTTACTGGATGCTCCGCGTCCTCGAAGAGTACGGCCGCGCGGCTGCGGGATTCCATCCCGATCCAGTGCATGATCTGCGCGTGGCTTTACGCCGATGCCGCTCCATGGCCGACGGGATGATGGCCCTCGATCCTGACCCCGTATGGAAAGAGATGAAAAAGGCGGGAAAGAAAGTTTTCCAAAGCCTGGGTGAGTTGCGCGACACGCAGGTCATGATGGAATGGATCGAGAAGCTCGCCCCGACGATTCCACCCGTAAATGTTGCGCGGGTGCTCCCTTCGGCAAGCTCAGGGCAGGCTCTGCGCGCGCATCCGGAGCCGCATCAAAGTCTGCCGGAACTCGCACCCGCTTCAGTGAATCCGACGCAGGAACCAGCGCAAGACCCGGCCCAGGTGTTGCTCGCAATCCTGCGTCAGCGTGAGACCGTTCAGAAACACGCGGCCCGCGCCGCTCTCGATGAACTCGACCGCAAGCAATGGCGGCAGTGGTCCAAAACTCTGCCCTTGCGAGCGGCGCGAATCCGCCCGGGCAGCGCGGTTTTCAAGCACCTTGCCCTCGAGCGCTGGACCACCGCCCGCGAGCTTCATACCACCGCCATGCGCAATCGCTCGCAGGTAGCGCTGCACACCTTGCGCATCGGTATCAAACGTTTCCGCTACATTGTCGAGAATTTTCTTCCCGCCGAACACAAGCTTTGGAGCAACGACCTCAAGCATATGCAGGACCTGCTCGGAGAAGTCCACGATCTCGACGTACTCTGGGCCACCGCACTCTCGAGCCACATTTTTCATAATCCAGAATCGCGCCCGGCTTGGCATGAGCGCATCAAGGAAGAGCGCGCCAAGCGGATCGACGAATATCGTGCAAAGATGGTCGGACCGACTTCTCTGTGGAATGTCTGGCGTGCGGGTCTGCCACAGGGCAAGCGCATCCAGCAGATCGCCACCGAGCGCATAAAGCTGTGGGCCAAGGTCCTCGATCCAGATTTTGCCCATTCGGAGCGCGTCGCGCGATTCGCGCTTGAGCTTTACGACGGCCTTCAGTCCATAGGACTGTTGGGAAAGAATGGCTCAAAATCGGAGACACCCACCTCAGAGGCGCGCTCTGCCTTGTACACAGCAGCCTTGCTACATGATGTAGGCAAAGTTCACGGCAACAAAGGACACCACAAGGAATCGCAGGCTCTGATCCAGGCGCATGCGGCGCCGCTCGGCTGGAATCCGGAGACGATGCAGCGGGCGGCAACCATTGCGCGTTTCCATTCCGGCGCTCTGCCAGTGCGCAGCCACAAAGCTCTGCGCAATTTTCTCCCGGACGAGCAGAAGACGATCATCCGCCTTGCCGCCATTCTTCGTTTAGCCAACGCATTCGACGCCGAACATGACGCGAGAATAAAGCGACTGAAAATCGAAACGCCGGCCGCGCAATTGCGCGCGAACCCTAAAAATGGCACCAATGGCTTTCGCCGAAATCCCATGCGGCTGGCAAAGAATGAGGCTGTCACTGTCGCCGCCGAGGGATACCTCCCCAGAAGTTCCACCGCCCAGCGCGTCGCGGCCGAGAGATATCTGCTGGAAACAATTCTGAAAAGGCCGATTGTGGTAAAGTCGGCCAACATCCAGATTCACTCAATCCATCGGCAGTCGCGCGTGCCCATGCCAAAGGCGCCCATGCCGCACCAGAAGCCTCGCAGTTACTCCCATCAGGTCTAGCCATTGCGATACAACGTGAGAGTCCCATGACTCATCCTCAACTAGTCGAGAAGGCCGTGCGCTGGTTGCGCTGGTATCGTTGCGGCGTGGTGCTATCGGAACAGGCTTGCATCAGCGGCGAGATGCCCGACGCCATCGGATGGAAGCAAGCCTGTCATTCCGTGCTGGTCGAGTGCAAGCTCACGCGCGCGGACTTTCTTGCAGACCGTGCTAAGCCCTTTCGCCAGAAGCCGGAAAAGGGAGTGGGGAGCGAGAGGTTCTACTTGACCCCGCCGAGCATCATCAAACTGGAAGAATTGCCCACCGGCTGGGGATTGCTGGAGCTACGCCGCGGACGCCTGGAGATGGCGCACCCTTCAGCCAAGAATCTCCGCAGTGCAACTGGTTTCCGCTACGAGATGAATCTGCTGCTCGCCAGCCTGCGCCGAGTCGAAGTGCGGATCGAGCCGCAAAGCATCACGGATTTTCTGAAGTGGAAAAACCGCATGGCCGAATACAATCGCGGAACGCTCCCCGAGGGGCTTGCGGCAACGGACGAAGAACAAAACGTTTTCCTCGAATCGGAGGTGCCTTGCTAAGGACTTACAACTCCCGCCTTCCTTCCATCGCCTTCAGCATCGTGATCTCGTCGGTGTACTCGATATCACTGCCGACCGGAATCCCCATCGCAATGCGCGTAACTTTCATGCCCGCGCGCCGCAGTTGCTGCGAAAGATAGACGGCGGTCGCTTCCCCTTCCACCGTCGGATTGGTCGCGAGAATTACTTCATCCACCGCTCCCGATTCCACCCGCGAAATAAGATTCGGAATCCGCAACTGCTCTGGCCCAATGCCCTGCAGCGGCGAAATCGCGCCGTGCAGCACATGGAACACTCCGTTGTAATGCTTCGTCTTCTCAATCGCGGCAATGTTGGTTGGCTCTTCAACCACACAAACGAGCCGTTGATTGCGCGTGGCGCTTGTGCAATAAATGCAGGGATCCACATCGGTGATATTGTTGCAGACGGAGCACAGCCGCAGATTCGCTTTCACATCGCGCACAGCTGTCGCCAGCGCCTCGGCATCTTCATCGCTCGATCGCAGAATGTGAAACGCCAGCCGCTGAGCACTTTTCGCACCAATCCCCGGGAGCTTCTTCAGCTCATCAATCAGGCGCGACATCGGCTCGGCAAACTTCGACATGGAATTACTGAATCATTGAACGATCGCGTGAGCGATTGCGGCTTGGTTTGTTAGAGCGAAGTCAAAGACTCAACGTGGGAATCGCTCAATATTTAAATCCCCGGGATTCCCAGCCCACCGAGCATTCCACCCACAGTCGATTGCATCTGTGCGTCAACTTTGCGGCTGGCTTCATTGATCGCCGCCAGAATCAGATCCTGCAGCATTTCGACATCGCCGGACTTTACCGCTTCCGGGTCAATTTTCAGGCCCAGCAGTTGTTTACGGCCATCCATCTTGGCGGTGACGGTGCCGCCCCCTGCGCTGGCTTCGACCACGGTCTCCTGCATTTTCTTCTGCAGCGACTCATACTGCGCCTTCGCCTTCGACATCAGATCTTGTAGATTGAATCCACCCATAAACGTTTATCTCTTCTCTCGATAATCAATCACCGTCCGAATTTCTGCGCCGAATTTCTCGCGCATGCGCTGCACAATCGGATCCTGCTCAGCCCGGTTGCGGCCTCCTGGACCGGGCGTGGACTGTCCCGCTCCGGCAATGCGCGTGTTGCCGTTTTCAGCTACCGTAACGCCCGCAACCACTCGCAATTTGACCGCTCGCCCGAGTGCCCCGCTCGCGGCAGCAATCGCGATCCGTTTCGCTTCCGATCCAAGCGACATATCGACCACGGTTTGTGATTCGGAGATTTTGATAACCAGTTCGTTGCCTTGAATGCTCCATTCCCCGGCAGATAGCATCGACACGAGGATGCGTTGGTTATTACTGGAGAGCGCCTCGAGAACGGCCGCTTGCACTTTCTCGATCTGAGGGGATGTATCGGATGGCAATGACGCGACGGCGCTGTTTTGCGCCTCAGCCCGTGCCGGTGCCGGGGCCGAAGAGACATAACCCGCATTGCTCCGGTCCGGGGCTGCGGAGCCAATAATTACCGGTTCTGTTTGGCTGGCTGCCGTCACAATCCGCGGACCGGGAGACGTCGGTGGCGTCTTATCCTCCTGTCTCGGTGTGCCTTTGCGCGCGGAATCGGCAGCAAATGGAGAAAGATAATTCTGACGCGTACTCGGCGGTTCCGGGCGCCGCACTTCAGTAGACCTCGTCTCAAATCCCCCGCTCGGACCGACAATTGTCGGCCTGCCTGCCGCCCGCTGCGAGGTTGAAGTTTGTGTGGTTGCCGCCTGGCTCAGCAATTGCTCCATCGGCAACAGCTTTTGCGCGTGCGCCATTTTAAGCAGGCCGAGTTCCAGATGAAACCGCTGCTCCTGCTTGTACCCGAGTTCGCCGTGCGTGCGCAGCATGATCTGCAGATGCCGCGTAAGATCTTCTTCGCCGAACCATTCAGCCACACGTCCCACGCGGGCGCGTTCTTCGCTCGAGATCTGCAGCAGAGAAGACTCTTTCCCGGCGACCTTCGCAACCGTTGCGTTCCGCAGGAACCGAACCATCTGTTGCGCGAAATGAATCGGGCTGTGGCCCTCGCTGATCAGATGATCGACTTGAGCAAGCATTTCATTGCTCTTGCCCTCCGAAACCGCCCGCATAACTTCTTCTAAAATATGCGCCGGAGCCGCGCTCACAAGATTGCGAACGGATTCCGCCGTCACCTTGCCGCTGGAAGACGCAATCGCCTGATCGAGAATCGACAGCGCATCGCGCATCGAACCGTCGCCGGCTTCGGCCAGAAGCGCGAGCGCATCGTCGTCCGCTTCGATTTTTTCGCGCGCAAGCAGGTCCCGAAGCTGCGCGACAATCGCGTCGAACTTGACCGCGCGAAAACTGAAGTGCTGGCAGCGCGACCGGATCGTCTGCGGAATGTCCTCCGGTTGCGTGGTCGCCAGCATGAAAACGATATGGTCAGGCGGTTCTTCCAGAGTCTTCAGGAGCGCGTTGAAGGCGGCGTCAGTGATCTGGTGCGCTTCGTCCAGGATGTAAATTTTGAACCGATCGCGCGCCGGGCGATAGCGCGCCGCCTCCCGCAGTTCGCGGATCTCGTCGATTCCACGATTCGTGGCCGCGTCAATTTCAATCACGTCGACCGCGTTCCCCGCGCGAATCTCCGTGCACGATTCGCACACTCCGCACGGTTCTGGCACAGGATGATCTTTCGATCGGCAATTCAACGCCATTGCCAGAATGCGGGCGACGGTTGTTTTTCCAATGCCGCGATGTCCGCTGAAAATGTAGCCATGGGCGGTCCGGCCCTGCTCGATGGCATTTTGGAGCGTGCGAGTGACGTGCTCCTGCCCAATCACCTCAGAGAATTTTTGCGGACGGTATTTTCGAGCCAGGACGGTATAACTCATGAGCCGAAGGTTCGATTATACGAAATGTACCAGAGGCCTGCTGCCCTGCCTCGGCTGTTGGTTCTAAGGACGCCATCGTTGGCGTTGTGTCGGGAAATCCGATGCCTGCGTTGGGAATCCCAACACAGGAACTGTCCAAATCTCCCCTAACTCACTGAAAACTCTATATGGCTTTCCACTTGCATTCTTCCAAGCGGAATTGTTTTCCGGGTGGCAGGGAGGCCACTGAACATGTCGAGTCAAGATTGGACATTCTGGCTCATGATGACCAACTACGCTCTGGCGATGGTCACCGTCATTGCTGTGATCCTGGTCGTCGGCGCCGTGAGTTGGGACATCATCGTGAAGAAAGCGCATCGTGTTCACACGATCGAGACCGTCGACGCGGATTGGGAAGCCCTGCTTCGCAGCCCGCACAGCTTCGACGTCCCTGGTCTGGGGCTGACTATGGCCGATGGCGGCGAAAAGGTCAACGAGCCAAAAGCTTCTGGGAAGGAAGCCAAGAAGGAGTAAGCCATGCCGTGCCCATTCCTCAAGGAAGGCCGCGCGCGATACTGCCACGCTGCTCCAGTGCGCAAGCTGATTCTCGACGGCCCGGGAGTCGCTGGCGGCGGCCGCTGCGCTTCGTCCGATTTCGCGAAATGCGAAATGGTGAGCAAGGCCGAGGCCCGCGGAAACCGCTGCCCACATCTGGAGGAAATTCGCGTGCAGTATTGCGGCGTTTCTTCGGTCACCAAGCTGGTGCCGTTCAGCGACTCGCAAATATCCAGTTGCATGAGCAACAGCTTCCGCTATTGCGATGCATATCTCACGCTGGCGCGGCCGCACCCCTCGACGGCCGGTAATGGCTTGCTGTATTCCGCGAATCATTTCTGGCTCGATGTCGAAGAATCCGGCTTATGCCATATCGGCATAGACGACTTTCTTACTGATATCACCGGCAATATCGACGGAGTCACTTTCATCACGCTGCGCGGCACCCACTGCCCTTCCGTCGCTCTGACCATTCATGGAGTTGATTGGCCCATCAGCTTTCCCAACTCGCTCATGATTCAGAAAATCAACACGCGCGTGCGCAGCGATCCCGCGCGGCTGGCCGCCGATCCCTACGGAGCCGGCTGGCTGTTCGAAGGTTGGGAATTGCCGGGAAAAACCAGCGCCGACCTGGTCTCGGGCCAACAGGCGGCGGCTTGGCAGGCCGAGGAACGTCAGCGGCTGGCGAAAGAAATCCACGAACTGCAACCAGCGGCTTGCGATGGCGGCACGCCCGTCAACGGCGTCGCGCAACTTCTGCCCCGCGAAAACCTGGTCTGCGTGTTGCAGCATTTCTTTTCCAAGCGGGACTGGACTGTGGAGGCATGATCATGTCGCGGAACTCGATCGTCTTCGGATTTGGACTCGCCGTTGCGCTCTTTGCCGGCTGGGTCCTGTTTCCGCGAGCGCTGTATGTGAACCAGCATCAGCCCGTCGAGTTCCGCCACAAGGTCCATGCCGAAAAATCCGGGATTACGGATTGCGCCCAGTGCCACGTCTTTCGCGACGACGGAGAATTCGCCGGATTGCCCTCGAACGACTTCTGCGCCGGATGCCACAGCGACCGCATCGGCACAAGTCCGGCCGAAGCCAAGTTAGTCGACAGCTACATCAAGCCGGGGCGGGAAACGCCATGGCAGGTCTATTCGCGGCAACCGGCCAACGTCTGGTTCTCGCATTCCATCCACGTGCGCCGGGCCGGCCTGACGTGCAATCAATGTCACGGCAACTATGGCGAGTCGGATCAGGTGCGTTTGTATCAAGTCAACCGCATCAGCGGATACAGCCGCGACGTCTGGGGGCACTCGATGTCGCGCCTTGGCCGCGCTCCCGGAGACGGCATGAAGATGAGCGACTGCGAAGATTGCCATCACCGCCGCGGAATCGAAGTCGGATGTCTGGGATGTCACCAATGAAGGAAGGATCATGAAAGTGACACGACGAGATTTGTTCGTATGGGGCGCGGGAGCGGCGGCGGGACTGGTCTTCACTCCCGTCCCGTGGAAGCTCCTCGACGACGTCTCCATATGGAGCCAGAATTGGCCGTGGATTCCGCAACCTCCGCGTGGACCCATCGATTTCAAGCAATCGTTTTGCGCGCTTTGTCCACAAGGCTGCGGATTGAAAGTGAAGATCGCAGCAGGCTGGCCGGTCGGCATTGCGGGCGTGAGCACGAATCCGATAACGCGTGGAGTACTGTGCCCGCTGGCATTTGGAGCGCATCAGCTCAATTGGCATCCCCGGCGAGTGCGCGGAGTTCAGCACAAAGGAGTTCCATCTTCCTGGCAAGATGCTGGCGCGGCTTTCGCAAAAGCGTGCAGCGAAGGGCCAGTAGTCGTCATCGATGGCCAGCCGGGGCGCAGCGCTTCGACCATACTGGCGAGTTTCGCGGAAAAACATGATGGCAGCTACCACGTTGAGATGAATTCGGAAACTCGCGCGCTCGTCCCCTACGAATCCTGGACTGGGGTTTCAGCTTTCGCTCTCGGGTACGATCTGGAAAACGCTCGCACCATCGTGAGTTTCGGCGCTCCGCTGCTCGATGGCTGGGGAATCCCGGGCCGCTTCACTCGCTTATGGGCCGAGCGCGCGGCAGGAATGAGCGACCCGCAGCTTCGCCTGATTCAAATCGAAGATTCTCTTTCCCGCACCGCCAGCCGAGCATGGAAATGGATCAATATCCGCCCCGGTTCGGAAAGCGTTCTGGCTGCCGGATTGGCACGAGCGTTGATCGAAGAAAAACTCGTTCCCGCGCATGGGCCGATGCCGGACATAACTGTTTCCGATGCGGCCGCGCAAGCCGGAACAACGGAGGCTGCAATTCGCGATCTGGTGCATACGATCGCTGAACGCCCGCCGGTGCTCGCAATCGCGAACAACCATAATCCTGAAATCGCTGCGTTGAACGTAGTTCTGGGCGCCGTGGGAGCACACGGGGGAGTCGTCCGCAGATCGAAGCGAACCGGGAAATACATCCCTGCCGAAGCGCAGATTCCCAATGCCCGCGCTGTCTTGATCGATTCCTCCGTGCTTTGGGATTTCGCCCCAGAATCCGACGCCGAAATCTTCCGCTTCGCCGCTTGGGATGGCGGATCACAGAAATCCGACTGGCTGCTGCCCGCGCCCGGATTCCTGGAAGAAGTAACCGACGTTCCTACCGCTCCGACATCCGCAGTCGAAACCTATGCAATCGCGCCTCAACTCTCGAAGCCACAATTTGAAGTCCAGAGCGCAGCGCAGTTTCTGGTCACTATCGATCCCACTCTTCCCACTATAGAGAATGTCATCCATAGTCGCTGCGGATATCTTTTACACCAGCGCCGCGGAACCGTTTACGGGCCGGAGGTTACGGCCGTCGCGAAATTCGATTCAGCGCAGAAGCTGGAAGCAGAACTTTCAAAGGCCTCTATATGGATCGGCGATCCTCCATCTCCCGGTGGGCTCCGCTGCGAATTGAAGCAATGGCCGACTGAGATCGTCTCCGAGAGTCCGCAGAACTGGGCTTCCATATGGAACGCTCCCGTGCTGCCACCGCTGGTGACCAAGCTCTATCGCGAATCCACCCTGCGGGAAGCGCCTGACAGGAGGACCGCATGAGCGCGCGCTATGGCATGGTCATCGATCTCGACCGCTGCACCGGTTGCGGCGCGTGCATGATGGCCTGCGCCTCCGAAAACAATGTCCCGTCGCTGCCGCAAGCCAGTGCTTGCACCGGCCTCACGCCGATGCTGGTGCGCAAAGTTTCGAATGGGCTGCAGGGCAGCGAGCGCCACGAAGCATTCATCCCCATCCTCTGCATGCACTGCGAGCAAGACACGCCCTGCGTGCATGTCTGTCCGCAGCAGGCTGTGGAAGTTGACAAAGCCACTGGAATTGTCATGCAGATGCCGCAGCGCTGTCTTGGATGTCGCTACTGCATGACCGCGTGCCCCTATCACGCGCGCTACTTCAACTGGTGGGATCCGGCCTGGCCGAAGGGGATGGAGAAGAGCCTCAATCCCGGAGTTGCACCTCGCATGCGTGGCGTCGTCGAAAAATGCAATCTCTGTCATGCACGCCTGCACGCGGCCAAAGAGAAAGCCGCGGCAGCAGGGAAGCGCGAAATCGATCCTGCAGACTACATTCCCGCGTGTGTGGAAGCCTGCGCCACCGGCGCCATCCAATTCGGCAATCTCGCCGACCCGAAAGATCCCATTGCGCAGGAATCGCAATCCCCCGACGCATTCCGATTACTGGCGAAGCTTGGAACGCAACCGAAGATTTACTACAAGTCGAAAGAAGCCTGGGTGAGAGCGCTGGCAGAGCCGAACTCCGGGCCCAATGTGGAGGCGAAACATGTCTAGCGCCGTCTTAACCGACAGCCGATGGATTGCGCGAGGCACAGACAGAACGTCGTTCTCGCGATTCTTAGGCTGGCTCGCTCCCTGGTTCGCCGTGCTCGCACTCGGCGTCTACGCCGCATTCCTGTGCCTCTACCATGGCCTGAACCAGACCAATATGGACAACCGCTTCGCCTTCGGCCTCTGGATCTTTCTCGATCTCGGCATCATCGCCCTGGGCGCGGGCGCATTCTTTACCGGATTCCTCGTCTACATCTTGAAACGTGCCGAACTTCGACCGATTCTCAACACGGCCGTCGTTGTCGGTTTCATCTGCTACAGCGGCGCCGTCGCGATCCTCATGATCGACGTTGGGCAGCCGCTGCGCGCCTGGTTCACGTTCTGGCATCCGAACACGCATTCGATGCTAACGGAAGTCACGTTCTGCATCTCGTGCTATCTGCTTGTGCTCTGCCTCGAATACATTCCAATCCTGCTGCGCAACCGGCAACTGCGGAAGCTGCCGTCATTTCTGGTCTTTGAACATCAACTGCACAATCTCGTGCCCGTGCTCGCCGGCATCGGAACGTTCCTCTCGTTCTTTCATCAGGGATCCCTAGGTGGCCTCTACGGCGTGCTGCGCGGCCGCCCGTTCGCCTTCCGCCACGGCTTCTTCATCTGGCCATCAACATTCTTTTTGTTCATTCTGTCCGCAATCGCAACCGGCCCAAGCTTCCTGATGCTCGTGACTGCAACCGTCGAAAAAGTTACAGGCAAGCAATTGGTCCCGCAAGACGTTTTTCGTCGCCTGGGATTCATCTCTGGCATCCTGCTGGGAATCTATGTCGCGGCAAAATCGATCGACACGCTTATCTGGCTGAATTTCACTTCGCCCGCCGAAGGCTTTGCCCCCTGGACCTACTACATCCACAAGCCCTTCGGCACACCGGTATTGTTCGCCGAGATCGTCCTCTTCGGGCTGCTTCCGGCCTTTCTGCTGCTCTATCGCAAAACCGCGGCACGCCGCGGATGGCTGCTCAGCGCCGCCGCTCTGGCCTGCATCGGCGTGCTGATGAACCGTTTCGTCCTCACAGTTCAAACTCTTGCGCTGCCTACGCTGCCCTTCGACGATTTCCTGACGTACACCCCGAGCTGGCAGGAAGTGGCGAGCTTCGGAGGAGTGATCGCTTACGGCGTGATCGTGTACTCGCTGTCGTATCGCTACCTGCCGTTATTTGCGCAGCCGAACGGAGAACAGTAGTGGATAAAGTTGCTTGTCATCCCGAGCAAGCCGATGTTACGCGGCGAAGGATCTGGGCGATCCGCGCGAAGCGTCGCAGTTCTTGCGACCCAGCAATCGCGCGCTTGGATTGCTTCCTTTCCAGACTGACCCACAAAGGAGAAGACGCGCATGTTTCCCGGAGTTGATGGCTTCCACTGGACAGCTGGTCACGTCGTTTTTCTATGTTTGTTCTTTGCCGCGGTTCTGACAAGCGCCATGACAGTGATTTCCGCCCTGCGACGCACAATGCGGGATTTCCGCGATCACCGCGCCATCGATTTTTGCTGGCACGCCGATTTTGCCGATCTTCCCCTAGCCGACCGCCGCTGCCGCCATGAACTCGCCGGCCGCGTGATTTCCCGCACCTGCCCCAACGCTTTCGATTGCCGCAATTGCGACAAATATTCCGAACTTGCCGTCTTACCGGCCAAGGGCGTTACTCATGATCTCGGCCTCAATTATCCGAACGACCGCTTCTATCATCGCGGGCACACGTGGGTGAAACTGGAAGAGGACGGAACTGTCACGATTGGCATCGACCAATTCGCCGATCATCTGGTGGGAAGTCCGGATTCGGTGAAACTCCCGGGGATTGGCTCGCAGATCGATCTCAACCAGATCGCGTGGCGCCTGAAAAAGAACGGCCAGGAGATTCCCATTCGCGCTCCGATCGAAGGCACGGTGATCGCAGTCGGCAACCCAAAGGAGGGCTGGTACCTGAAGCTGCGTCCGCGCCTGGATGTACGCGATCCGAAAACGCTGCGCCACCTTCTTCGCGGACCGGAAGTCTACGGCTGGCTCTCGCACGAACTGGAGCGCTTGCAATTGCAGTTGCACACGCCAGATGCCGCGCCAACCCTAGCCGATGGTGGCGTGCTCATGCCGAACCTGATGGACACAGTGCCTCGCGCCGACTGGAACACCGTTCTCGCCGACACCTTCTTAGAAGTCTGAAGCGAGTCGCGGCCAACTCAAGGAGAAAGAAAAATCGGGTGCGCCGCAGGGTGGAGATTTTTGACTGGCGAAATCGAAAGGGCACCGCGAGCTACTCCACCGGCGCAAGAATCTCATCCAACCGGTCCGGCACCGACTCGACTCTCTCCAAATGCGGATACCGCAGCCCGCCATGGTAATCCACATTCACGGTGATAAATTCGTTGTCGCGCTTCAGCAGCAATTTAATCGGATCGTTGTTCTTCTCCGCCGCCAGAATCGCCGCCCGGAGGTTCTCCGTGCTAAAAGCCTGATCGTTCACGGCCTGCAGTTGCATTTCGGGAGTCACGCCCGCCTTGAACGCCGGCCCATCCCAAATCACATTCGAAATCATTCCCCGCGGTGCCTCGCCGCCGCCCGGCCCGCCCTCGCCGCTTACCGTGAATCCAATCGAAGTGGCAAAGCTGGTGCCGCGCGAATGGTCCATGTGCTTCATCCACTCCGGCTGCGTGTCGTTATAGACCAGC
>Ga0335072_10005752_pt1 | contig 18214 bp, 17 predicted proteins | sample Lox_Sample_21_FD_206725 | JGI IMG/M metagenome (GOLD analysis project Ga0335072, IMG submission 206725) | Soil microbial communities from Loxahatchee National Wildlife Refuge, Florida, United States - Lox_Sample_2.1 | ecosystem: Environmental > Terrestrial > Soil > Wetlands | place: USA... | reverse complement strand
AGAAACACAATTGTTACTTTATGTCACTATTTTTCTTACAAAGCCCTCTGGCAAATGAAGTTATTTCTATTTTTAGGAACTTATGGTGTGTTTGAAAGGACTATTTTTTTGCAGTTAATCGAAAGATTTCTAAAGGGAAAATTAAACCAATTTAATATGGTAATGAATACTTTAAAAAAACCAATTAGATTGAAAAAGAAAGGAAAACAAAAGAAAAGAATAGTAGAAAAGACGCCTATCAGAATTGGTTCCCAAGTCTCTATTCAAATATAAAATGCTGGAAATCATAATAAATATAAAATATTGGTTTTTTTTTTTGTTATTTTTTGCTATTTATATTTATTATGATTATAAAAAATATATAACCAATTTGGAAAAAACAGAACAAGAACGTTTAGTTTCTTTTCGAAAAATAAAAAAAGAAGCAGAAAATTTGATTACTAAAAATAATAATAAAAATGTTACATAAAATAGCAAAAATTTTTTTAATTTTAGTTATTTTTTTTTCTTTTTTTTGCTCGTTGTATTTTTACAATATGCTAATATTATTAACTATAATAAATTTTTTAATTATTGCATTATATGGTTATAAAGCAAAACAAATCCAGATTATTCTATATCTCAGACAAATTATTGCGATTTTTTTGCTTTTTTTTCCGCTTATTTTAATTAGTTATCTTTTTATTTTTGTTAAAATGAATTTACTCTTTTTAATAATATGTTGGTTAATTTATCAATTATTTTATTTGCAACCATTATTTACTTTATGGGGTTGGGCTACAGAAATAGAGAAAAGCAAAATACCATCATTATATACTGCTCCTTTTTTCTTTGAAATATCTATAGCAATGCTTTATCCGATTTTAATAATAGGTTATTTATCATTAACAAGATATTTCCGTTTAGGTTCTACAATAGATTTGAACACTAATGTAGCTTGGCTGGGTTCTATACCTATAGATAGTATATTACTCGTTTTTATTTGTAGTTATGGTTTATTTATAAAACCAACTATTTTTATTTTTGATTTTGTAGGAGATGTAAGAGAACAAATAATGGTTCGCTTTATTAGAATAAGATATACATATCATCTTAAATTTTTACAAAAAGATAGATATTTTTATTTTATGGAAAAATGCTATAAATTAAGCCATGCGATTTGCGCTATAATAATACAAGATTCGCTTATATTTAAAGAAAAATCATTTATAGCATATGCGCAGTTAAAAATAAGGAAAAATTTTAATTTAATAAGCTTTGTATCTATTTTGCTATTTATATCAATAGAAGCCAATAGTCAAAATGGACAATTGTATTACTCTATATATGTATTATTTTTTTTTCCAATTTTACGTTTAATTATTTTAGGCATAATCAATTTTTATTTCCATGATTGGACTGGAGAAGTAAATTATTCAGATTATATTAATATGAATTTTGAAAATCCACGATATCCACATATTTTTTGGCAAACTTTAGAAACTCATGTTAATTATACTTGGCAAGACGGTCGTATCTTATGGGAACAAGATATCGAAAAAGTCAAAGAAAAATATGGAAAAAAATATCTTAAAGTAATAAGAATATATGATCATACTCGTGGCTGTCTACGACTTCAAAATTATGGATATTCTTGGTGTAATCGTATGCGTTTCGCATATAGACAAAAAAATGATGGTTTAAGATTTATGCATACAGAGGCCGCGCAAACTACGTTACACCCTTTACTTTCTGTCTTTGCAGGTCGTACACTATCTCAACAGATTGCTTTAGTAAAAAGAAGCTGGTTTTTTTATGAAAATTGGCGTCAATTAGCGAAATATCCACAATTTCGATTTTTTCCTATACGTAATGCCGATATTTATAATAATAAAATAATAACAACGGATACTATTCCTGATTTGAAAACTTTTGTAGAAGACCATCATATAGACGTGTTTCGTGCTAAATTTTCGAAATATGGGATTAAAGTTTTTGCGTATCAGCCTAACGTAAAAACTGAAAATGCTCTAGGGCAAAAAGAACCTGATATGTTATTGCAGCATGGTGATAAATATTTTGTTATTGATATTAAAAGCAATAAAAATCCAAAATGTGGCACTAATCATTGGTTGCTTGAACTGGATCAAAAAAAATATGAAGCTACAATTATAGATTTTGCAAAACAATATTTCGGCAAAACAAAACAAAGGTTAACAGTTCAACAGCAACAATATTTAAACGAATTAAAAAAAAGTTGTATGCAACCAGAATACCATGAACAAATATGGGCTGAATGTATTACAAAAGAAATTTTCGGCAAAGCTATGCCACCCATGCGTATGGCTGAAATTATCTATACAGAAAATTTCAATTCCGAAATAAAAGCCGAAATATTGTATAATATGAAGAGGCATATACCGTTATCCGACGTTTTGCATAAATATTTTCCACAATATACAGAAAGACACACAATAGCTGATATATTGAAAAAGGAACCATTATCTCAAATAGAAAAAACAGCAGCTCCTTTTGAAGAGTTAAGCTGTACTTTTATGATAGATATTTCTGGAAGATAATTTTCTTAAATAAGGTTGCACTTATTTTCAAGCAAGCAAATGGCCGAAAATTTGGCCAAATGACTCTTTTGTTCCTATACCGGTTTTAAAAGATCGTAATTCGGTTATAATAGAAAATTTTCATAATAAATTTTTTAAATTACATAATGGAAAAACTTATAAAAGGTTAAAAGCATCAAGCCTAATGGCTGGTTTTCGTTTTGGTCAATTTGTTTTCCCAAAAAAATTGGGAAAAAGTATACATGATTCAAAACGTAATGCTAAAAAACGCGAAAAATTACACAAAAATAAATTGAAATTTATTTTATTAAATCAAAATATTTTCCATAAGTTTATTATTTTTAAGTTTTGCAAGCTTTCTTTTGGCACTTTTTATTGGATCTGTTAATCCAATATTATCTATTCTTAATCTTATTTTAGTTATTATTGGTACTGCGATTTATATTATGAATATTGGTGTCACTTTTGTAGGATTATCTTATATAATAGTTTATATAGGAGCTATTTGCGTGTTGTTCCTTTACGTTCTATTATTGTTAAATATGAGAACCAATGTTACAATTACAACAAGTAATTATTTCGGATTAATTTTTCTAATAATATTGAATTGGTTTTTTGATTATTTTTTTAAAGATAATATTACATATCAAATGAAATTATACAACGAAAATACAATAAATTATACAGAACGTATAGGCTTGTTTTTATTTGGAGAAGGCTTTCCAATTACTTTTTTGGCTATTTTATTATTATTAGTAGCCTTAATAATAGTATTAGCGCTCGTTAATACTATGAGCAGGGAAAGAAATCGTCAAATTTCGTTTCAGCTCATAAAAAAACAAAGTGAAAAATGAATCTAATCTTAATTTGTAATTTTATAACTTGTTATTAGTATTAAAAAAAATATATGAAAAAACGTTATGGTTTAATAACTACAATTGGCAAAAAAACGAAGATTCGTTTTTCAAAGCAAATTGAAAAATCAAAAAATGAGAAATTAAATATGATTTTACCTGCTAATAAAGCAGAACCTACGCCATCAAGTATTTTAAGCACAACTTTAATAATGAAAAAACAAGATCCAAACGATTTTTGTGATAATTTTAATGAACAGAGTAATATATACACAACAGGCACAATGCTTCCTGTCGTTTTTTATTTATCCGCTGGCAATTTAATATTTGAGATCGGGAAACCTACACTAGTATCGTTAACCAATCTTATATTTAATACTAGAAAACAGATTTTAGAATATAAAATGCCTTCCCGACAACAAATAATACAAACGGCTATTAATTTTGCAGCTATTAAAATAAAAACGGAAGCATTATTTGCTAATCAAATTTTAAAATTTACAAGAACATTTTTTGGATTATTAAGATCTTGTCGGGTAGAAACGGATGCTCAAGGTTATTCGGCTCCTTTTTGTTATAATATTCAATATTCTAGATCGAAATTTTTTGGTAATAAAAGGCAAATTATACCAGAAATGTTTCATATATATAAAAGTTATATTCTTTCAATCGGTTTTCGACCGTATAGTGAATCAAAAAAAACCGAGTATATAATTTCTGCTTTATTAAAGGAGAAAGACTCCGCGGATATTAGAAATTTATTGCATAACGATTTCGATTTGGATAATAATTCGTATCAAGATACGATAATATCTTATTTTTATAGTTTCTTCAATGGAAATATGCACACAGATCATACTTTTTCTGCTTATTTGTTATTGGCAAGATTTTTAGAAGGTCGCTATATGTCAGAAAATGATTTCGAATTTCTAGAAGAGTTAGAAGATGCTCTTTAAATATTAAATCTATAAATAATTTGATTATTTCAAAAAAAAATTATGACCAAATTAGAACTAGCTTATGTTATAGATTATATAGGCCTCTGCTTTTTACTATGTATCGCTTTACTAAGCGTGGTCTCTTTCGGAACATACAGGACAAAAATGGATAGAGAAAAAGTATCTCCTTACGAATGTGGGTTTTTACCATTTTCGGAATCAAGATATCCGTTTGAGGTACAATTTTACATAATTGCTATCATTTTTTTATTATTCGATATTGAGGTATTATATCTAATACCTTTAATATCCAGCTTACTTCTACTTAATTACATAGTTTTAATAAATGTGTTTCTTTTTTTTTTTCTTATAATTATAGGCGTTATTTATGAAATTTCGCGAAATATTATTTGTTTTTCGGATAACTAATAGCTACAAAAAATAGATTTCTTGTTTAATAAACTAAACTTTTATTTTTAAATTCCATATAATAGTAAAAAGGCTTTTGTTTTTTAAGCAAAAGAAAAACACGAACCGAAACCATACCAAAACGTAAAGCAATCCATCCAATACTATAATCAATAGACATATTAATAGTACCAGGAGGCATTCTACCGTAACTTAATAACATATAAGCAGCCCTTTCTTTTCTAGTTAGTCTACCAGCAATTATAAAACGATAGCTTTTAACGGTTGTTAAACGTCTAATATGTGATAATAAAGGTTGTAAGATATCATCTATTATAAAGAATTGTCTTAGTTTCGCTAAAATATAATTTACAAGGAAATCAGCATTAACATTTTTGTTATGCAAAGCCATAAAGCGAATAATACTTTGTTTTAATAGAACAAACCGAGAAGAATGATACAGTCGACCGATAGTTTCGCTAAAAAGGAAACTCATAGTTTTCAACATTAGAAAACGTTCCTGAAAAATAACCTTATTAAACCGATGATAAACATATTTTAGGCGAAAATTATATAAATAGACATAGTGTAAAAATAAAAGCAATTTTTTAGTAATAACCCTATTTTTCGGTAATAAAGTTATTAAAGAAAAAATGCTACATATTAAAAGACTATTAAAAAAAATAATTTCTTTTTTTATCATTTTTTTGAAGTGGTTAAAAAATCGAAACAAATATTTCAAAAGTTTTATGTTTTTCATAACATTATTGTGAATGCGTTTCATTTTTAATTGAAAAATTATACGTGAAAACACCTTTAATTTACTATAATTTCTAGCATCCGTAGTCAAAATTTTCTCTTTTTTCTTTATTTTCCAATTTTTTAGAAATTTGTTTTTTTTTTGTTTATTTAATAACGCATGACGGATATGTTTTTTAAAAAAACGCAACAAACGTACATTAGGTTTTAGCATTATTAAATAATTGTAGAAATCTTGAAAACTATCAATCTTTGCTTTAAAAAGAATGCGCGATAAAGAAATATTAAACAAATAAGATTTTAACTTTCGTAATTTTTTTTTATTTCGAAATTTTTCTTTTAGAAGCAAATTGGCGTGTATTTCTTTTATTTTGTTATTTCCAGTATAGAAACTACTATTATAACCATATGCAATTTTTTTTATATAAATTGATGCATAATTGTCCTTTATGTTATTATATCGTTTGAAATATTTTTTTTTTTGATTCAATTTTTTTTGATTATATCTTAATTTATTTTTTCTATATTTTTTTAGAAAAGCTCTTAAAAAATTTTTTTTTCTTTTTTTTTTGAAAATTTTTCTCTTGTATATATAGCGTACTATCATATTTCGTTCTTTTATTTTTTTTGGTTTTTTCTTGTTTTTTTTGAAACGTAAATTAATTGTTTTTTTTTTGAAATTTTCTTGTGTTTCCAAGAATACAATTTTATTTCCCACTATGTTTTCAGAATCTAAAAGCATATCTTTTTTATCTTGTTCCAATCTATAGCTAAAAAACAATTTTCTTTGAATAACGGAATATTCGCTTAGATATTTCTTTATTAACTTTTTTCTTTTATAACTTGGATCATAACCGTATCCATAAATTCGAAAATTGTAATGTAACCATTTATTTTTCGATTTCCATTTCAATTTATTTTTCGATTTCCATTTCAATTTAAGTAGTTTGTATATCTTTTTAAAAATTTTTTTTTTGAAAACTATTGGTTTGTTTCGTCTCGTGGGCAATAAGTTATTTAAATATTGTAGTCTTTTTTTTTTTGAGATTTTTCTGTTTGAAAAAAGCTTGAAATTAATAATAGAACTAGATTGTAGTGTTTTTACTTTTTTTAGTGTTCTATTTTTATTATAGATGTTGATATTTTTTTTCGATATTTTGTGAGTTAGTGAATTAGATCGACGAATTGCTTCTGTAGCTAAATATTTTTTTTTTTTATATATATTATGTGTTAAAAAATAAAAAAAATTAAATTTTTGATTTTCCATTAATCGCATATTCTCGGCAAAAGTATCGAAATAAAAAATAGCTATATAAAAAGTATTATTAAATATACTAAAATTGGAATGGCTGAATACAAAGCCTTGGTATTTAAAAGGATTCCAGGGCAAATGCATATAGTATGAATCATGATATTGTTTCCAATTTTCAACGTCAAATTTCGTTGTTTCCTCATCTTGCCAGTTAGCGTAATCATCTGTAGGTATCGATTCCGATTTCATTAGCCAATTAATTAACCTATTTATGAAAATATTTGTAATTAATTCCTCTTTTATTTTTAATTTCCATTTTACCGAAATACCAAGCCTTAATATTCTTGGATCTATACGTTGACCCATTTATTTTCTTATATATTATAAAAAAAATATTATTTGAATTTGAATCTATTTGAAAGATGATACGTTGTTTAACGATCGATTTCACCAAAAACAAGGTCTAATGTACCTATTATAGCTACTAAATCCGACAATGGTATTTTTTTCGATAATTGACGTAAACCAGCTAAATGGTAAAAACCTGGAGAACGCAGGTGACATCTATAATGTTTAGTGGGTTTCGCAAAATCGGTAAGAGTAAATACACCAAATTCTCCTTTGGGCGCTTCAACACTAACATAAGCGCTTTCTCTTGGCAAAATAATGCTTTCGCAGCTATAATGTTTGAAAAACTTAATTAAAGCTTCCATGTTTTTTCTTTGTTGATTTTTATTAAAAGTAAATTCTTCTGCTACTACAGGCCCTAAAGGTAATTGGTTTATGCATTGAGAAATAATATCAGTAGAGGTTGCAATTTCTAAAGCTCTAATATTAAATCGATCAAAGCAATCACCTTGTAAGCCGACCGGTATTTGAAAATTTAATTCCGGGTATATTTCATATGGTTCTTCTTTTCTTATATCATAAGGTATGCCCGAACCTCTCAAAATTGGCCCAGAAAAACCCATATCACAAATTAATGATTCTGGTATTAAACCAATATTTAATGTTCTACCTTGAAATATACGATTATATATTAGTAGTTGATAGGCTTCCGCTATTCTTTTATCAAAATTTTGAAAGAAATTGTGAAATTCATCTAACCATTTATAAGGCAAATCATAAGCAACTCCACCAGGTCTAATGAAATAAGTGTGCATTCGGGCGCCACATAATAACTCACATAAAGATAATAAACGTTCTCGTTCTTCAAAATGCCATAAAAAAGGGCTTAATGCACCTAAATCCATGGCATGTGTGGTAAGAGCTAATAAATGATTTAAAATTCTAGTAATTTCCGCTAATAATACACGTATATATTGTGCTCTTTTCGGTAATTCAATCGGTGGAAGACCTTCATTGATTAATTCTTCATTATATAATTTTTCAATATTTAAACAATAAGCATGCTCTAAGCTTATTGTTGAAACATAATCGAGACGATCTAAATACCCTATATTTTGCAAAGGTGTTCTTGTCTCCATTAGTTTTTCGGAGCCTCTATGTAACAAACCAATATGAGGGTCACATTCCATAACAAGCTCACCTTTTGTTTCTATTATTAAACGTAAAACACCATGAGCACTGGGATGCTGAGGACCAAAATTAAGAAGAAAAGATCTTTTTGACAGCAAATGATTTGTTTTCGAATAGCGTAAAATTGTATTGATGAACAATTGACTAGAATTTATGAATGTCGACTGATGACAAAATGTCATCAGTCGACATTCTAGGAAAATATTACGTAACTTCAGCTAAACAAATAGGTGCTGGATTAGCCACTATTGGTATGACCGGTGCTGGCGTTGGTGTGGGTGTTATTTTCGGAATGTTGGTATTAGGATTAAGTAGAAACCCAGAAATGGAAGCTCTATTATTCCGCTATACCATGTTGGGCTTTGCCATTACAGAAGCCATTGGACTATTGTGCCTTATAGTAGGATTAATCATATTATATGGTTGAGATTAGCGCGTTGCTCAATCTTTATTACCATTTCTACTATTAGCAGTAATTAGTATCTGGTCAACTGAACCTATATTACACTGGTGATTATCAGAAACTTTTGCAAATACAAGATGATTTCCATGTTCTGCGATTATCCAAAAAATAACATGTATGGATTTCAAGATCCAGCCTCGACTATACAATCGGGTATAGTCGATCTGCATCATAATCTGTTTTCTTGTCTATTATTTATTTTTTTTTTTGTAAGTTTTTGTTTATTAAGAATATTATTAGTTAATAAATATATCAAGGCTAATAAAAACAAATCACAAATAAGAGGTCAGAGAAAAACGCTTCTATTTTCAAAAATTATACATGGAAGCACGTTAGAAATTGTATGGACAATTATTCCATCTATAATTTTATTTATAATTGCCGTTCCTTCTTTTTCTTTGCTTTATTCAATGGAAGAAATAAGGGATGCTGAATTAGTAATCAAAGCCATAGGTAATCAATGGTATTGGTCCTACGAATATGGTATGATTAACTTAGGCTGGGATTCTTATTTATTAACAACCAATGACCTTACAAAAGGAATGTTAAGATTATTAAGTGTTGATCATCCACTTATAATACCTTCTGAAGTACAAACGAAATTAATTGTAACCTCTACTGATGTTTTACATGCCTTTGGAGTACCTTCATTAGGCATTAAAACAGATGCTGTGCCTGGGCGATTAAACCAACTTAACTTTTTAATTAAAAGATCGGGTATGTTTTTTGGATCTTGTTATGAATTATGCGGAGCTGGACATGGCTATATGCCAATTCAGATTGTAGCTTTATAAAGAATAGGCTATTCGATTTTTATAAATAATAAAATTATATTTGTTTGTTTTTAACTTAAATTACAAATGGCGACCTTGGCATAAACTTTTGTATAGGTGATAATAACAAGCTAATATAAAAAAAAAAATAACTAATTGTAAACGTTAGTCCTAGTAATAAAGCGGGATCTTTTAGTGGTGCTTTGCCAATGTAAGTTAAACAAATAAAAGTAATATAGAACATCTGTAAAGAAATTCTGTTTTTAAACAGAGTAGAATTTTTTTTGCTATTATCAAATAAGGGTAATAAGGCTAAACATATGATCGTCAGTGCCAAAGCAAGTACTCCATAATCTTTTGAAGGTATAGATCTTAAAGTAGCATAAAAATTTAAAAAATACCACTCAGGAACTATATGTGGAGGAGTGGACTCCGGATTTGCTGTTATATAATTATCCGGGTGTCCTAAAACATTTGGTTTTTGTGAGACTAAATATACTAAAAAAAAAATAAAGAATGCACCAGTGACAGCATCCTTTGAAATATAATGTGGTGAAAAGTATAATCGATCCGCTAACCATGAAAATCCCAGTGGATTTGAACTGCCTACTTGGTGCAAAAATATTAGGTGGAAACTAATTACTGCCAATAGTAGAAATGGTAATAAAAAATGTAAAATAAAGAACCTATTTAATGTGGGCCCTTCTACTGCATATGCTCCCCAAATCCATATTACCATTTGATTTCCTATTATGGGTACTGTAGTCACAAGATTTGTTATTACTGTGGCGGCCCAATATGACATTTGACCCCAAGGTAATACGTAACCTAAAAAAGCGGTTACTATGAGCAGCACATAAATTATGGTACCCGAATACCATAAAGGTGCACGGGGATATTTATATGATCCAAAAAACAAACCACGACCTATATGTAAAAAAGTGACAATAAAGAAAGCGGAAGCCCCATTTGCATGAACATACCTTGTTATATAACCTTCTTTAACATTTCTAACAAAATTTTCTATAGATGTAAATGCCAATTCAATATCCGAATGATAATGCATTGCTATAAATAGTCCAGACAATATTTGTATAATTAAAGCAAAAAAACCTAAAACACCAAAAGTATAGGCAATTCCTAAGACTATAGGAGTTTTGTATTGAAATGCCGAAAAATATAAAAAGCCAATTAAATTTTTTAATTTGGACATAGAAACTTAAAATGTTTTATTTATCGTTATATCTAGCTTCTTTTATCTTGTTATTTTTTTTTGGACGCCTTTTAGGTAAGACATTATCTTTGTGGGTTGCGCTCTGTTCAGTAGGAGCCGCATTTGGATTAAGTGGTTTCCAATTAGTGCAAGTAATTATAAATACAAAAGTTTATGCCTATAAGCTAGCCAATTGGATAGATATAGGTTTTCTTAAAGTTAGTTATTTATTTTTATTGGACCCAACTTCAATAACATTTTCAACATTGATATCATTTATTACTTTCATGATTTTGTGCTATTCTTATAGTTATATGTATGAAGATCCACACATCGTTAAATTTTTTGCATACTTGAGTCTATTCGCGTTTGGTATGACTTTATTAGTAATTGCAGGAGATTTTTTAGTTATGTTCGCAGGATGGGAATTAGTCGGTTTAGCCTCTTATTTACTTATTAATTTTTGGGATACAAGGACAATAGCTAATGCATCAGCAGTGAAAGCTATATTATTTAATCGTATTGGCGACGTTTGTTTTTTGGCTGCTATTTCAATTTTCTATACATTCTACAATACTTTGGATATTACTGCCATTGAAAGTACATCCCATTTGATTTATACAGAAACTATCAATATATTTGGTTTCAATGCACGAACTAATGATTTATTAGCTATTTTAATAGCTTTAGCTGCAGGAGCGAAATCAGCACAATTATTTTTTAATAATTGGTTACCAGATGCTATGGAAGGACCAACCCCGGTTAGCGCAGTATTGCATTCTGCAACAATGGTAACAGCTGGAATATATTTGTTGCTTCGAACTTCCTCTATTTTTTTAGAAGCGCCTAATGTATCATATTATTTAACTATAGTTGGGTTACTAACTTCAGTATTGTCTTCTTTCTTAGGTGCCACCGTAATTGATATAAAAAAAATAATAGCTTATTCTACTGGTAGTAATTTAGGTATGATGTTCTTTGCTTGCGGAAGTGGCTTTCAAATTAATGCTTTGTTTTTGTTGATTAATCATGCATTTTTTAAAGCAGAACTGTTCTTATGCGCCGGTTCGGTTATACATGCAACTAATCAACAAGATATTAATAAAATGGGTGCTTTACACAAAGTATTGCCAGTAACCTCGATAACAATGCTTATTGCTACAATGTCATTAATTGGTTTTCCATTTTTAAGTGGTTTTTATTCGAAAGATTTTTTAATATCAGCGCTAATTACGTCATTTGATTTCTCTAATTTTATGATAGTAGCTGTTACTTTTTGTGGAGTAGTGTTAAGTGCATATTACAGTTTTCGACTTATACTGAAAGTTTTTTATGGGCCTTCTGGAGCTCCTAATAAAACACAGCATATAAAATCTCATGAAAGCGATTTTTTTATGCTGTTCCCTATTGTAGTGCTGACTGTACCTTCTATTTGTTTTGGATTCTTAACCCAAGATTTTTTTTTTAATGACTATATTTTTTTCTACGAAACAATGCACTCTTCTAATTTACCTATTGATATTGAAATAATAAACGACAGTACGAAATATATAGCCACTCTATCAGCTATATTAGGGATTTTATTTTCTATTTTGCCTAACATACTTGTTAATCGTAGGTTTTTCAATTTCTATCAAAAATTTCATTTATTTTTTGATATTTTTGAAAATAAATTATTCTCTGATATGGTAAATAATATAAAATTAGCTAATCCTTTTTCACGTATATTACTGGAAACCATATACAAAATTATAGAAAAAAGTAACGAAACAATTTCTATAATAAAAATAGAAAAAATAATGAATATGTTAGCTATATTTAATTTTGCTATTCGCTTAAAAAATGGCAATTTAATACAAACCTTAAGTTTGCTCTTATTTACGTTATTATTTATACCTATTTCTTTTGGCCTGTTTGTTGACTTGAATAGCTCTTTTGTATTTTTAGCCGTTTTGCCAGTAGCTCCTTTTACTATAAATCAAAAACATTATTTGATTGAGTCTACTGAACTTTTAGAAAAATTTTTGACAATGGTCCCGGAAAAACAAAAGAAATACATTTACTCGGCTAAACTTAACGAAATAACTATGAAAATAGATTCTCTTTCTAGGATTTATCCTACAATACCAGCTATTTCAAAATCGGATTATCTTTTACGAAGATATACTTTAATTGGACAATACTTTATTATAATACAACATTTACTGGCTATGAATTGGCATATAATACCATATCGTAAAATTGTTAATTATATGTTAAACTATTGGGCCGTACTGGATGTTGAATCCAATAGTGAAGCAAATCAAGAATATCTTGATGTTATTAATTTTCACAAGGACAAAATAGAAGCTTTAATTGACTTGTCTTATTACATAAATACTTTGTCATTAAATCAATTACAATATTTATATTCTCTTTCCACAACGGAATTACGTAATCATTTCGCTAGTAAATTTATTTACACTGAAAGACTTTTTCATCTATCGGAAAATACATAATTTTTTTTGTATTATCCGGTATTGTCTTGAATATTGATGTTATGATAGTAGCATTCTTCTTGTGTATTGGTATTTCAAGTTACAGTTCTTTTGCATGTAACTTATATATATCTTCAATATTGTTTGTTATTATGTTTATATTTGCTACATTACATACTGTGTATTTTCCAAAATCTTCATAAAAATTATTAGTTTTTTTTAATGAATGGTTTGAAATTTCAACTTTTTTTTTATTTAGGTAATTCTTTTAGTTTACTATATAAACATTATATTACAAAATAATATAATGTTTCGATAATATTTCAATTATTTTGAAAGAAGCAAAAAAATATGGTTTCTATTTATAAACAAAAAGAAAAAATAATAGCTCCTAAGATATTATTAGGTTGTTTAACAAAACGAGGAAATAAAGAAAGAGCCACTATGCAGTTAATTAAACTTTTATTAATTATACGTAGAACTCCTCAATTTGAAAAATTAACACAAGAAATAGAAAAACCTCATAAATTATTAGAAACTATTTTATCAAAAATAGCCCCTGGATTTCATTTTCGTAAATTAAGCAGAGGTGGTCGTTTATATAATATACCAATTCCTTCTACGGCAAAACATCGTTTTTTTGTAGCTTGTCATTGGATTTTAAACTCAGCTATAGTGCATCCACAAAAAAATTACCCCATCTATTTAAAAATATTATCGGAGTTAAAATCATTTACTAGTAATAATGGTGGTACTTTTAGTAGTTTTAAAAATTATATATCCACTGCTCTTGATAATAGGCCTTTTTCCAGGCTTTTGCGTAGGAAAAGGATACTTTTCAAAAAAAAAAAGAGTTTTCAAAAATATGTGTCTTTTGCAAAAACGAAAGGTTTATTGAAAAATAAATGGAAAAATAAATAAACAGAACAGATTTTTTTTTCTAAAATTAGTTTGTCAAAATATATGTTAGAACACCTGGTATTCCCTTGTGGTTTATTATTTATCAGCTTTTTGTATTTATTAACTGGTAGAAATATATTAAATTTTCTTTTTTCATTAGAAATTGCGCTAATTGCTATTGGAGTAATTTTTATTAACGGCAGCCTTATGTACAATAATATAGAAGGACAAGCCATTGCTTTAATTTTATTGAGTATAGCTGCAGCCGAAACAGCGGTAGGTTTAATATTAACATTAAATTATTATAATCTAAGAACTTTTAGCACTCGGTTTTATTTAAAAAAATAAAGAATGGGTGCTCTTAATGCCAAAAAAGATTCTTTCAAATTTCGACAATGGAGATTAAGACAAGATGATATGATAGATCTTTTTGATAACGTTCCATCAAGAGTTACATGGAATACTGAAAGTTTAGATCATGGAGCCGTCAGAAGCGTATATAATTGGTTATCTAATAGTTCGCGTTACGGTCTAAAATATGATTTTGAAAGACCATATGACCTAGAGCACCCTTTGTTAAACTCTTACAATGCTCTTTTTCGCTAATTTGAAAGTTTAATCATCATTACAATTAAAAGGTAATTCCGAAAAGCCAGATACGATCTCTGCACGCTTCGCGCGTTCCTCCTCACTAATCGGGGTTGCTTGTGTTTGTATCGATAAATCTGCTTGCGTTTCACTAGTATTCGAGTTAACCGAAGGTGTAACTTCCGTATTAGTTTGCATAGGTGGAATTGCTATAGATTGAGATAGCTGATCCGTTGTTATGGAAACGGATTGAGCTGGTTCTGGCTGTGTTTCAGCAGAATTTGATTTGACCGAAGAATCAGGTTCAGCTTGTTTATAAGGCAATTCAGCCAAGTTAGAAAGGTTCTCTTCTTGAATTTTTTTATCTTCTTCTATATTTAACTCAGCTTTAATAATCCGATCAATAATTTTAGTTGAGGTAATGATACAAGTTCCATCTGGACAATCGTCCATTAAGGCAGGTGCGAAATTGAAAGAATCACGAGTTAATAATCGCGCTCTTTCGAACTGCACACTGCCCGGCTCTGCTATCTGTTCTAGAAATTTTTTTAGTTTAGTTGGATTTACACTATTTGGTCTATCAGCTTCCGCCACACTCGTAGAACGGTATTGGAAAACGGATTCTCTGTGTTGTTTTTCTTTTAAATTCTTTATTATAAGCCGAAATGCGTCCTCTTGGTTTATATATTCCGATGCACTTATATGTATTTCGCCAATATTATCTATATGTGCATTTTTAGGAATAACCGGATTTTTTATAAAACGGAAATATTGTTCTTCTTGTTTTCCGCTATAATCCTGTTTACCTAATGAAAAAGTTATTGGAGGGTTATTTTTTTTTTCTTCTAATAATTTACTAGCTTCATTCATTTTTTTTTTTATTTCATTCAATTCGGTTGCTTTAGTATCGAAAGCAAATTTCTCAGCTTGCGTAGATTTGCCCTCTTTTTCCTTTTTTTCAAATACTATTTGTTCTTTATTATATTCAGCATTCTTATCATCGAATTCTTTTCTTTGTTTCTCGTAATTTTCTTTTAATATTCGTACCTCTTTTTCGTGATAAGTTAAACCATCACTATGGGTTAAAGTAGCGAAAACTACAAATTGATTGTCTATTAATATACCAACATAAACATGTTTTGTTTCGATATCTGGTACTTCCGTACCATCCCCATACACTTGTTTTGGATAGGGTTTAACGGCTACTAATATAGCTTCCGGACAGTTAAATTTTTCGAGAAATTTTTTTTTCTCGTCTGGATTGTTGATAATTGAAAAAGCCGACGAGTTTAATTCGGCCAAAAATTCCTCGTCACTCAATAAAGTAGCTTCTGTAACTTTTTCAGCGGATAAAGATGCAATAGATTTTGATGCTGGTTGGCCTTCTAAGATAGCCGTAGTAGCTGCGACTGCATCTGTAACTGTTGAAGCTTTTTCGGGTAATTTAGTATCCATTGGTTTCGTTAATGTTTGTATAGGTGTAGCTTTCGTATCTACTACAGATGGAATATCAATTGCTTGGGTAGATGTAGCTTTCTGGTCTACTACAGATGGAATATCAATTGGTTTTGCATCTGCTTGGCCTTTTAATAGTCTATTAACTATGTTTGCCACATATTCCTTCGATATAGTCTCAATTTTTTTTTGATTTGTATTTGCATTATCTACAATTGATGATTGAGTACTATTTTTCGGAACAGGGTCTGTTGTTGCTGTATTTCCATTTGTTGGTTGAATGCTATTTTTTGGAACAAATCCTGTTGTGTTTGTATTTGCACATGTAGGTTTTTCTAGTTCCTTCGTTTTTTTTTCGATAAATACAGCATAGTATTGTGTACGTACTTGTTCAGGGATTATATGCGCATATGCTTTAGGATTATTACTTATTTGTTCGTAGATTTGGTTAAATTTATTTTTATTTTTGGCTGCATTAATAATTCCTTTCATTTTTTATATTTTTTTTTATATATTGATTTTTTTTATATCGGTGATTAATATACTCTTTATTTTCTAACTTAGCTATTAATGTATATTTATAACTTATCGCACATAGCATACGAAAATAGGGACTCATATGTATATTTATCATATGATCCGCTACTATAGAATGAAAATCTTTTTCTCTTTCTTTGTTTTCAAATTCATAACCCATGATAGCCAAAGATTTTTGAATAAATTTTTTGTTTTCTAATATGCGCTCCAAATCGATTAAATATATTTCTTTAAATATTGTATTTGTCATAACCTCGCCTGTAATCAAATAATCTTCTAATAATTTTGGTTTTTGATACAATATATGTGTATTTGGACCTGCTGGTAGTAATTTATGATAACAATCAAAAAATTGTTCTTCATAATTTTTGCCAGCCAATACATAACGTAATTTGCGATATAAAATAGCTCGAAACAAATCTTTATATGCAATTTCGGATATTTCTATATATTTATCTTCTATTATTATTGGAATTCCTTTGCCTATTCTGTGCAAAAAATAATTATCTTCCTTAATAACATCTAATATATACTCAAAAAATTCTTTTATATTTTCTTCTGTTTTGGGTAATTCATCACATTCTAAAATAAATAAACAACGAAGAATATATTCCATATACATATAGGCTAATTCATATATATATTCATTTTTATTATACGTTGAAAAATGTAATAAATGTGAACGTATCTCTGTTTCCATAATAAGAAAAATTCTTGCATAATAACCTAAAAATTCAAAAGCTATTGGTCTATCCCTAGTATGGTAACCTAGCACAAGAATGTAATTGTATATTAGTCTTTGATTATTATACTTTAAAAGAGCTACATATTTTTTATGTGTTTGTTCTCTACTAGCTTCATCTTTATATAGGTTTAGAAATTTTTTTATTTCTTTTATATTGTTTTTTATTTCCCTTGGTTTTTCTATTAAAGCATAATGTCGTGTAATATTGCTTGTTTTATATACTTGTATTTGAAAAGATTTGACATACATATGCAAATAATGATAACAATGTATCGAGTTAATTTTATAAAGAGATAAATATTCACCTTTCCATTTATTATTATTTTTTTTTAATTTTTTAATTACTTTTTGATTGATTTTCTCTTTATTTTGTAATAAAGAAAGTAATTTTTTGAATATTGTAATTTTTTTCTTGATTATTTGATTTATCCTCTTATTTCTTTGATTTTGAAAGGTTTTTTTTATCATCGAAAGATTTATAATATATTTTTCTCTAGCTAATTCTTTCTTTTTTTGCCTTATTAGTACACACCTATTTATATACAATCTTAAAGGGTTTGTATTTTTCTTAATAAAAGTTCTAACTTTTTTTTTTAACATTTTTTCTTCTTTTTAGTCTTATATATACTATTATATCAAAGGCTAAATTTTGGATTTTTTGGCGGAAAGAAAGAACTCGTTTTTTATTTTTACGTAATTGATAATTACGATCTTTTGGATACAAAAAATAACTTTTCCTTATATATCCTTGTGCG
>Ga0335072_10005751_pt1 | contig 18221 bp, 16 predicted proteins | sample Lox_Sample_21_FD_206725 | JGI IMG/M metagenome (GOLD analysis project Ga0335072, IMG submission 206725) | Soil microbial communities from Loxahatchee National Wildlife Refuge, Florida, United States - Lox_Sample_2.1 | ecosystem: Environmental > Terrestrial > Soil > Wetlands | place: USA... | reverse complement strand
CGATGGCAGCCTGCGGCTCTGGAACATCGCCAGGCCGGGCCATCCCGTCCCGATTGGCGAGCCGCTTGAGCACGACAGCGCCGATCCGCTCTACACGGCCGCGTTCAGCCCGAACGGCAAGATCCTCGCAGCCGCAGGAGCGGGGCGCTCGATCTCGCTGTGGAACGTCAGCAATCCGGCGCATCCGGTGCTGCTCGGCAAGCCGCTGACCGGCCCGACCAACACCATCTACTCGGTGGCCTTCAGCCCTGATGGCAGGACTCTGGTAGCGGGTAGCGCTGACGACGAGGCGCGGCTGTGGAACGTCACCGATCCGGCGCATCCGGTGCTGCTCGGCAAGCCGCTGACCGGCGCTACCGGATACATCGAGTCCGTCGCGTTCGCGCCGGGCGGCACCATGATCGCGCTCGGCAGCGCGGACGACACCGTACGGTTGTGGAACGTCGCCAACCTGGCACGCCCAGTGCCAATGGGCAGGCCGCTGACCGGACCGGGCAACATAGTCACCTCCGTAGCGTTCAGCCCGGACGGGGGCCTGCTTGCTGCGGCGAGCCAGGACGACAAGGTGTGGCTGTGGAAAATCGGCCCGAACGGCGCCGCTGCGGATGGCTCGCTGACCAACGCAACTGACTGGGTCAATGCGGTCGCGTTCAGCCCCAATGGCACCGAGCTTGCGGCCGGCACCAGCGATGCAAGCGTGCTGGTCTGGAACATCGCGGACCGCTCGCTGATCACGACGCTGCCGCACCCGCAGCCCGTCACCTCGCTCACCTGGGATGGCCCCGATCGGCTGACAGCCGGAGACGCGGACGGGACGGTGTCGATATGGCAGGTTCCGCCGCCAGTCCTGCTGACTGGAAGCCCGGCGTACGACGCCGTCTACAGCCCCGACGGCAAGATGCTCGCCGTGAGCAGCCAGGACAGTTTGCAGCTATGGAGCGCCGACGGTCGCACACAGCTCGCAGCGCAACCGGTGGCGGGCACGTTCGTGAACGCGGTGGAGTTCGCGCCCCACGCATCGGTCCTCGCCGCGACCTATGGCGACGGCATGTTCCAGATGTGGAGCACCGCAGGCGGGCGCCTAGCGCCGCTTGGGCAGCCCGTCAGGGCCTCGGCCACGGGCATGACGGAGACGGTGGCCTTCAGCCCGAACGGTCAGCTGGTAGCAACCGGCGGCGACGACGGCACGCTACGACTGTGGTCCGTGCGGGATCCAGCCCGCCCGCAGCTACTGGCTACCGAGCGTGACTCCGGGACTTACCTGTTCGGCGTCGCCTTCGCACCCGACGGCAAACTGGTCGCGGCTGCGAGCGCCGACAATCTCACCCGCCTCTGGGACGTCGCGGACCCAACTCGGCCGGTGCTGCTTGGCGGACCGCTGCGCGGCCCCTCCAGCTATGCGATCTCGGTTGCGTTCAGCCCGGACGGCAAGCTGCTGGCCGTCGGCAGCGCGGACAAGACTGTGCGGCTATGGGATGTTGCGGACCCGGCTCGACCGCAGCTGGTGGGTACGCCGCTCACCGGGCCGACCGGTTACATTTACGGCGTGGCGTTCAGCGCGAACGGCAAGACGCTGGCCGCCGCTGTGACCGACGGCACCGTCTGGCTGTGGAATGTCGTCACCCCCGCGCATCCGGACCTTCTCGCCACGCTGACTGGCCCGAACGGGCACGTCTACTCCGTCGACTTCGCCCCGGCAGGAAGCGAGCTCGCCGCTGCCAGTGCCGATGGCACGGTCCGGCTCTGGAACACAGATCCGGCCGCCGCCGATTCGGCCGTGTGCGCCGACGCCGGGCAGTCCATCACCCGGCAAGACTGGGCGACCTACGCCCCCGGCATCTCATACCAGCCGCCGTGCCACTAGCAGGCGATCGCGTTCGGCCGGAGCGCCGCCTCAGCCTGGCGGCGCTACCTGAACCGCTGGCGGGTGAGGGAGCGCCCCGAGACCGCGCAACGTTGTCTCGTCCAGCGCTGTCAGTGACGGAAGCACCGCGTCGGCTGCGCGATAGCCAGGATCGGCACCGAGCAGCGGATCGGGAACGGCAATGCAGCGCATCCCGGCGGACTTCGCCGCCACCACCCCGTGCGCTGAGTCCTCGAGCGCAAGGCACATCTCCGGTACGACTCCGAGTTCCCGCGCAGCGGCCAAGTAGACGTCGGGCGCTGGCTTGCCATTGACCTCGTCCAGGGCCGAGCAGCGCACCTCGATCTCAGTCAGTCCAAGCCGCCGGCAGACGACATCGATAAGCCGGCGCGGCGAGGACGATGCGATCGCCAGGCGAAGCCCTTCCTTCTTGAACAGGGCGATCGCCTCCATCACCCCGGGCATAGGAGAGCCCTCGGCCGCCACATGCTCGCTAACGAGATCGGTGATCCGATCAGCGATCTCGTCGTCGCTCAGCTCCCTGCCCTCATGCGGACCTGCCGGCCGCTGCCGCCAGATCGGGACCAGTTCCGCGATCGTCTGCCCGGTGCTATCGAGCAGGTCGCTCTCGCTCAGCTCGATCCCGAGGCTTGCGAACACGCTGGCCTCGGCGGCGCGCCAGACCGGCTCGGTGTCGATCAGCAGGCCATCCATGTCCAGGATGACGGCCGAGATTGGTTGCCCGGTCACTTAAACGGTGGCAGGTGAAACGCGGATCTTCCTCGCGGTGTCCACGAAACTGCGCGCCCTGTCAGGGTCGACGGGGTTCCAGGTGATGGCGTCCACCTTCAGGCTCGTGCCGACGATCACGCCGTCGGCAACAGCCAGGATCTCAGCCAGGCGGTCCGCCCGCACGCCGGTGTTCGCCAGCACAGGTGTTTGCGGCACAGCTTCCTTCGCCGCCCGCAGATCACTCATGGCGAATGGCACCCCTGCCTCCGGCCCGCTGATGAGGATCGCGTCAAGGCCGAGGAAGCTTGCGCTGCGCGCCCGCTCGGCGACGGTCCTGGTCCCGAGCGACGAGCTGAACTCTGGCGTTATGTTGCCGAAGAGCGCGACGTCCGACGCGCCGATCGCCTCGCGGTAGCCCGCCAGGTCTCCGAGCGAGGGCGAGATGACACCGATGTCGCTCTCGTACACCCCGGTCAGGACCTCGCGGATGAACGATGCACCAGTGGCCCGTGCCACGGCGAGGCTGGCGCGCGCGTCCCAGAGGATGTTGACCCCGAACGGAACCCGGATCGACGGGCGCAGTTCGCCGATCACTGCGGCCATCGCTGCCGGGATCTCGGGGCCCACTGTCAGCTGGTAGGGAATGTCAGCTTCGTTGCAGAACAGCACAGCGTCCACGCCAGCATCCTGCAGCACCTCCAAGTCGCGCCCGACGGTGTCCAGCAGAAGGGCTCGCCCGGCCTGGCGGTCATGCCGCGGCCGCCCTGGCAGGCCGGGGAAGTGCACCATCGCGATGATGGGCTTCACGGTGCCGAATATGTCCTTGAGCGACATGGTCGGGATCGCCTTTCTCTCTGCTGCCAGTCAGCCCGCGCTGTTCGCGCGGACGAACTCGATCACTGCACGGTTCCACGGGCCTGGATCCTCCCAGAAGGCGGCGTGGCCGCCGGCCACGAGAGTCCAGCTGCGAGATTCCTCCGGAAGGGCGTCGAACAGCCGCTGCGACAGCTCCGGCCGGATGATGATGTCGTCGCGCGCCGCGATCACCAGCGTTGGGGTCGTTACCGAGCCGACCCTCCCGGAGCAATCGTGCTCGACGAGCGCTGCCATCTGCGCCGCGAATGCGGCTGGCGGCTGCGTGCTCGCTTCCGCCGCGCCGATCAGCTCGGCGACTCGCTCCGGGTGCTGATCGTAGAACTGCGGACTGTAGATCCAGGGCGCCTGCTGGCGCATCATGACCGGCATTCCGGCCGTCTGCGCAACCAGCGCCCAGGTCTCGAAGGCCGCGCGGGTGAACGGATCGGCCAGCGCGAAGGTATTGGCGAGGACCAGCGAGCGCAGATCGGCAGGCTGGGCGACCGCGTACTCCTGCGCGATCACGCCGCCCATCGATACGCCCGCCAGATGGAAGGCGGACAGCCCGAGCTCAGTGACAAGTGCCTTGAGGTCGGCTGCCATCTCGCGGCTGGTGTAGGGGCCGGGCGGCTGGCTGGACCGGCCCACGCCGCGGTTGTCGAAGCTGATTACTCGCAGGCCCGCCCGGACGAAGTCGTCGGTCTGATTAGCCCAGCCGTCCAGGTCGTCGCCTATGCCGTTGATCAGCACTAGGGTCTCGGCTCCGTCCCCGGTGATCCGGTAGTGGATGTCGATCCCGTTACCCGTCACGACTGCACTGGTCACCGCATCCCACGCTCCTTGATCGCACCGGTCCAGAGCTCGACCGATGCCCTGAGGTCAGCCAGCACCTGCACGTCATCCTGCTCGAATGGCGGGATCACCTCGAGCACCAGCAGGACGTCCTGCGCGCCCGAGTCCTCCAGGGTGTCGAGGACCCAGCCGGGGCCGATCCGGCCGACCGCGTTCCGCTCGGCCGTGAACGGCCAGTGATGGTCGGCGAGCCCGTCAGACTGCTGAAGCTGGACCTCCGCGAGGCGACTGCCGAAATGACTCAGCCACGCATACGGATCCCGGTCAGCTCCGGTCGTGCCGGGAACACACTGATGCCCGACATCCAGGCAGAGGCGGACCGGCACGTGACTCACGTCGCCGCCGGTGAGCAGCGTCTCCATGCCTGCTATGGTCGACGGCTCACGCGGCGAAGCGAGGTTCTCGACTAGCAGATAGTCAAGCCCGGCCGTCTGCGCGCAGGCGGCGATCTCCGCCAGCGATCGCTGCAGGCCGGACCAGCGCTCGGCCCGGCGCTCGGGATCGGTCCAGTCGGGCACGCTCATGGCGCCGACATGACCACCGACGCCCCGGGCCCCGACCCTCGCGGCCAGGTCTACGACGCCCAGGTACCATTCCAGCGCGGACCGCCGGTGCTCCGCATCGGGGTGCATCAGCAGGTTGCCGGAGTAGGCGGTCAGGCCAGTGAAGACCGTCTCGGCCCGCAGCCGGTGCTCGCCGAGCACCGTCCCAACCGACTCCGCCGTGCGCTGCCGTTCCCCTTCGCTTGAGGTGTCCATGAGATCGAGCGACAGCTCCACGATCTCCAGGCCAAGCTCGTCGCTCACGACCTGAGCCCAGTCCGCCGGCCGCGGCCAGCGCTTGACCGCGAAGCAATTGTTGATGCCGAGCCGAGCCCGCATCTCACGCCTCCTTCGGGACCGGATGGGCGACAGCCGAGGAAATGAGGAGCTGGTAGCGCGCGTAGATCTCGTCGTACAGCGCGCGGTTCGCCGGATCCGGCTCCGCTCGCGCGGCCGGCCGGTATCCCAGGGCGACCGCCTGGGCCGCGTCGCGATAGATTCCTGCGCCGAGGCCTGCGAGCATCGCGGCGCCCGCCGCCGTCGAGTCGCCCGCCACATGCACCACCGGGATCCCGGTGACGTCGGCCTTGATCTGGTTCCAGACCCGCATGCCCGCGCCGCCACCGGACACCCGCAGCTCCGTGGCCGGCGTCGACGCTCGGCCCAGGGTGTCGAGCCGCGCCCGGACGCCGCAGGCGACGCCCTCCATCGTGGCCCGCGCCAGGGCGCCGCGATCATGGCGCAGCGACAGCCCGGTCATCGCGCCGCGGAGCGCCGGGTCGTCCCGCTCACCGTCGCCGAGCACGGGCGCGAACAGCAGGCCTGCCGCCCCGGGCTCGGCCGCCTCTGCCGCATCTTCGATGCGCACGTAGTCCTCCCGCCGGGCCAGGCGCCTCGAGCCGGTGTAGAACAGCTGCGCGAGCCAGTCGAGCGCCTCCCCCGTGGTGTTGAGCCCGACCTCAGTCACGTAACCGTGGTCGGCGACGATGCTCGGATAGTGGGTGACGTCCTGGTCGGCCAGCGGCTCGCTGATCACCGAGTTGAAGCAGCTCGACGAGCCTGCCATCTCGCTGACCGGACCGCCCTGCATGACGCCGGCCCCCAGAGCGCAGGCGATGCTATCGCCTGCCCCGGCCACTACCGGAATTCCCTCCGGCAGGCCGAGGCGATGCGCGAGGGCTGGGCGGATCTCCCCCGCGACGCTCCAGGAGGGAACGACGGAGGGAAACGTCGCCGTGTCGAGGCCCATTCGGCCGATGAGGTCAGCAGCCCAGCGGCGTGCCCGCAGATCAAGCAGAGCGGTCGCGGCCGCCATCGACCAGTCAGTCGTCGCGTTGCCGGTCAGTCCGAGCGCGACGTAATCGGTCGGCTGGACGAACCGGCGAGTCGCCGCGAAGATCTCGGGCTCGTGCGCGCGCAGCCAGAGGATCTTGGCGGCGACGTGAAACGCCGCTGGCACGTGGCCGGTCAGCCGGTGCAGTGTGTCGTCGCCAAACTTCTCCCGCATCCAGGCAGCTTCGGCGGTCGCCCGGTTATCGCGATAGATGATGCCAGGGCGCAGCGGCCTGTCGCGGTGGTCAAGCGGAACCACGCTCGGGCACTGCCCCGTGACGGCGACGGCGCGCACCCGATGGTGCTTGCCGAGCGATTGCGCCAGCGCGCCGAGCGCGGACAGCGCGGCCGACTGCCAGCGCCGGGCGTCCTGTTCCGCCCATCCTTCGGCCGGCAGGAAAGTCGGATAGGTCCGCCGAACCTCGTGCACGGGCATGCCGGAGACATCGAAGGCCGAGGCACGAGCGCCCGACGTTCCCACGTCGATGGCGACTAGCGCCTCCGCGCCGGCCGGATCGCCCCCGGTCGCGGGACTCGCCCGGCCACTCATCGCTGGCCGCCGCTAGCCCCGGACGAGCTGCGCGTCAGCCCGGTCCTTGCTGAGACTGATGAGCGCGCCGTTGAGTGCCCCGGTCGAATAGTCACTGCCGGGGTTGAGGATCAGGCTCTTGCGCTTGCCGAGCCGGCGGATGCCCGATGCCTCGTGGATGTGCCCGTGCAGGCCGGCCAGTGGCTGCCGCTCAATCTCGAGGTCCCGGACCGCGGTGCTGCCGACGGCCTTGTACTGAATCTGGCCGAGAACCGCCTGGACTCGCAGATTCTCGTCGAGCGCGGGCGCGTCGTCGAGCTGACTGTTGTAGGGCGGCGGGTGCAGGTTGAATATGGCGCGCTCGGGGCGTTCGAGCTTGTCCGCCATCTCCTTATAGGCAGCGGCCAGCTCCTCCTCGGTCTGCTCGCGGTAGGTGTGCCAGGGGGTGGTGTTTGCGTATCCCCAGCTGATCATCTCGTGCTCGTCGTCAACGCGAACTACCTTGCCCTCGGCATGCACGCCCCAGGGCGCCTGGTCGAGCATGTCGGCCAGCTCCGGCGGATCATCGTTGCCGAGCATCAGGTAGAGCGGCACCCCCCGCGGCCGCAGCCGCGTGTCGGCGATGTCCAGCCACTCCGCCAGCCGCTCGCGCATGAGCCGCAGGAAGAGCGCATCGAGGGTGCCGTCTGCTTCCATGGCCTCCAGCTCGCCGGGCTCAGCTCGGTAGGGGTAATAGCCGTGGTCAGCGATGAGCTTCTCCAGCTCGGCCAGCTCGCTGCCGTCACTCAGCTCGTAGCGGCTGCCGACAAAGGTGCACTGCCAGAGGCCGTTCGGCCCGCGGACGATCGACTGGATCGCCTTGCCGGCGACGTCCCCGCCGAGCACGAGCACGTTCGGCTTGTACACCTGCGTGGCGTTGACGAACTTGCGGAAGCACAGGCTCGAGCCGTGCAGGTCGCTGACGAAGTAGATGAGCGTGCTCTTGGCCACTGAGTCTGTCACCGCCCTTTCTCGGTCGCGCTCTGCCTGGCGCGCCTTGCCGCGGTCATGAACTGTGCTGCGCGATCCGGATCCACTGCGTTCCAGGTAATGCCGCCGGCCTTCAGCGCCGTTCCCACGATCGCTCCATCGGCCCGGTCCAGGACGGCCCCGACGGTCTCCGCCGTTACCCCCGTATTCGCCAGCACCGCCGTGCCCGGCACCGCTTCCTTCACCTGGCACAGCTGCGTCAGGTCCGTCGGCTCGCCGGTGATCGCACCGCTGACGAGGAGCGCGTCGACCCCCAGGCAGACCGCGCTCCTGGCCCGCTGCTCGATCGTGCGATGGCCCACTGAGCTGGCGAATTCGGGCGTGATGTTCGCAAACAGCGCGACGGACTGCGCGCCGATGTCGATCCGGTAGGCGCCGATCGCGCCGAAGTCCGGCCGCATCAGCCCCAGGTCGCTCTCGTACACGCCGGTAACGACCTCGCGGATGAAACTCGCGCCGGTGGCCCGCGCTACCGCGAGGCTCGCGAACGGGTCCCAGACAAGATTCACCCCGTACGGCCGGGAGATCTCGCGCTTCAGCTCGCCGATCACGGCGGCCATCGCGGCCACTTGCGCTGTGCCGACGGCCAGCTGATACGGCAGGTCGGCCTCGTTGCAGAAGAGCAAGCCGTTTACGCCGGCCTCCTGGAGCACCTGCACGTCATGCGCCGCCGACTCGATGATCGGCTTCAGCCCGGCTGCCCGGTCGTGTTGCGGCCGCCCAGGCAGCGCCGGCAAGTGCACCATCGCGATGATCGGCTTGCTGACTCCGAACAGGTCGCGGAGCAGGGAGGAGGTCATTGGCCCACCGCAAGCGGTGCCTCTGGGGCAGCCCTGTCGCTGTCCCCGGCGGCACTCGCGCGGTCCTCCGCCAGCGGCGCAGGACCACCGGACTCGACCAGGATCACCTCCACGCCCTCGCGGGAGATGCGGTCCACTTCGGCCGGATCGGCGCTCCGATCGGTGACGATGGTGTCTACTCGGCTGATCGGCACAACGGTGCTCAGCGCGACATCGCCGAACTTCGAGCCGTCGGCCAGGACGATGATCCGCTCGGTCTTCTCCAGGGCCGCGCGGATCACGCCGGCCTCCTCGTCGTTCAGATCGGTAACGCCCCTTCGTGCCGAGATTCCGGCGGCGCCGATGACCGCGACATCGGTGTTGTAGCGCTGTACGCAGTCCACTGCCGCGGGTCCGACACAGCTGAGCTCGTCTTGCCTCACCATGCCGCCGGCCATGATCACGCTGACCCGTCCGGTGCCGAGCAAGCTCGCGACGACCAGGGACTGAGTGATCACAAGGAGCCCGTCGCGCGTGGCTGTCAGCCGGGCGAATTGCTCAACGGTCGACCCAACACCAATGAACATCACTCGCACATCCGCGGTCAGCTCCGCGGCGCGCATGGCGATCTGGCGCTTCTCCTGCGCGTGGTGCAGCATACGCGCGTTCTGGGTGACCTCGAAGGCCCCTGCTGAGCGCACAATCCGCGTGGTCGCGCCGCCGTACGTTCGGCGGACGAAACCGTCCCGGTCCAGTCGGCGAAGGTCGCGGCGGATGGTCATCTCCGAAACGCCGAACTCGCGGGCCAGGCTGCTCACCTCGACGGCCTGGTCCGCTGCGATCCGCTCGAGCACTTTGATGCGCCGTTCGACCGCTAGCACCGCTCTCCTTTAGATGTTCAGTTCTGGCGCTCAGGGTGATCGTTGATGTCCGAATGATTGACAGTTCTTACCGATTATGTTCGACTTTAGCCAGCCTCACAAAACCGGTCAACGGGGGACCAGCGGAGGCCTGGGCGATCAGGAGGAGCTCATGGCAACAGCAGACCAGTCCCAGAGCCGGCTGTTTGTCCGGAACAGCACCGGCCTCGTGCGGTCAGCGTCGGCGGTCGATGCGACGATCTTCAACGCGGTCATTTCCGCGCCGATTGGGTCGACGCTTGCCTGGTCGATCTTCTTCACGCTGGTCGCCTTTCCGGGCGCCGATCCCGTCGGGGTACTGGTCATCACGCTGATCATCAACATCCCGGTGCTGATCATGTTCGCACTCCTGGGCGCCAGCATGCCTCGGGTCGGCGGCGATTACGTCTGGGTGAGCCGCATCCTGAATCCGCCGCTGGCGCTGATCTCCAACCTGTGCATGATCATGGGCGGCCTGCTCGGCGCGGCCTACTTCGCCAAGTTCTTCTCGATCTTCGCCCTCGGGCCTGCTCTCGTCGCAGGTGGCAGCCTCGCTCACAATCACACCCTGATTAGCTGGGGCACCTCTTTCGAGACCAACGACACGTGGATCCTGATAGGCGCGCTCGCCATGGTCGTCTTGCAGACGTACGTGCTGATCCGCGGCACGAAGTCGACGTTCCGCTGGCAGAACGGCGCGTTCCTGATCGGGATGCTGGGCATGGTGGTGGCGTTCATCGTCCTCGGAGTCGCCACCCGGCACGGATTCGACTCCAACTTCAATGCCCTGAACAAGAGCTTCGGCGGCGGCACCGTGCAGCAGGTGATCGCGTCCGCGGGCGCGCAGCACGCTGCGCCGCATCTCAGCGACATGAGCGCGACGCTGCCGACCGTGTTCTCGATCCAGGGCTTCATGATGTGGAACTTCTGGTCGGTCTACATGTCGGGCGAGCTCAAGAGCGCCTCCAACCGGCGCCGCCAGCTCACGGTCATGTTCGGCGCGCTGGTCTTCGACGTCGTGCTGCTGATCATCGGCGCACTGCTGATCTTCCACGTTGCCGGATACAACTTCATGTACGCGGTGAACGCGTCGGGGAACAAGGCGTACGCGATCCCGTCGGGGGGGTTCTACTCGTTCCTGGCGGCGCTGTCGGTCAACGTCCCGGTCATCACAGTGATCATCCTGGGCTGCTTCCTGTTCTGGGCGCTTCCGTCGATGATCGCGAATACGTTCATGCCGATCCGGTCCTTCTTCGCATGGTCGTTCGACCGGCTGATGCCAGAGAAACTCGCTGACGTCAACGAGCGGACGCACTCGCCGATCATCGCGATCCTCACCGTCAACGTGATAATCGCCGCCCTGACGATCTGGAGCGTCTATTCCAACGTCTTCCAGCTCGTGCTCGGGCTCATCGTGCTGGCGGGATGTCTCGGTGTCGTCATCGTCGCCTCGGCGGCTATCGCACTGCCGTTCCGGCGGCCCGAGCTGTACCGGGCCTCACCGGCGAACGTGAAGTTCCTCGGGATCCCGGTGCTGTTCATCGTCGCCCCGCTGTCGATCGCCATCTTCGTAGCGCTCGCGGTGGTGTCCACCCAGTACCCGGCGCTGGTCATGAACGGCAACAGCGCGAACTTCTGGTGGATCCCGGCGTGGTTCGGTGGCTTGTGCGTGGTGGGTGCGGCGCTGTACTACATCCCGAGGTTCATCCGCGCCCGCCGTGGCATTAACGTCAGCTTCGTCTACAAGGAGTTGCCGCCAGAGTGACGCCGAACGCTTCCGACGCCCAGGAAAACGGCATCCTCACCGACATCCGCGCTGAAGCGGGACGACTGAGCGCCAGCGCGCTCCAAGCCGGATTGCCAGCCCGCCTGATCGGCGGGCTGGCAATCTGGCTCCGCTGCCCAAGCGTGCGCACCGGGCCCTTTGCCCGCAGCTACGACGACATGGACTTTGCGGTCGCGGCCCGCGGAAGCGCAGCGTTCAAGGATTTCCTGGCGGCGGAGGGCTACCTGCCCGACCGCTTCTTCAACGGCCTGCACGGCGAGACCCGCCTGTACTTCGCCGCGCCAGACGGCAGATGGTCTATCGATGTCGTCATCGACGAGCTGACCATGTCCCACCGGCTCGACTTCCGGACCCGGCTCGACGGGCCATCACCAACGGTGCCGCTTGCCGACCTGCTGCTGAGCAAGCTTCAGGTGTGGGAGATCAACAGGAAAGACCTCGGCGACACCCTCTGCCTGCTCGCCGACCATCGCCTTGGCGCGGACGACTCGGATCCCGAGGCGGTCAGCCTCCAGCGCATCACCGCGGTGCTCGGAGCTGACTGGGGCTTCTGCCACACGGCCGAGCGCAACCTTGGCAAGCTGGCCGAACTATGGACCGAAGAACCGCTCCCGGCGCCCGCAAACGACGCTGGCGAACAGATCGAGTCCCTGCGTCGCGCCATTGACGAGGCGCCGAAGACCCGCGGCTGGCGGATGCGAAACCGCATCGGCGAGCGGGTGCGCTGGTACGAGGTCCCGGAGGAAGTGGGGCACTAGCCTCTCGCTGCGCGCTAAGGAGCGAATGCCAGCAGCCGGCTACTCGGGTGCTGCAGACGGCGCGCCTGCCATCTTGGCTAGCTCGGCGTAGTCGTAAGCCGACTCGGGCTTCTGGCGTACGAACCCATCGAGCATCTTGGCATCCTCGCCGACGAGGATCCGCCAGGCACCGTGACGCACGCCGTCCAGGATGATCTCCGCCGCCCTGGCCGCGCTAAGCGGGGCCTTGTCCCGAAAGTCGGCGTTCATCTGCACGACGAACTTGCGCAGGTCGTCGGGCGACGGGCTGTCGGGCAGCAGGCCAGCGCTGATCAGGCCGGCCTGTGCGGCCGCGGGGAGTAGTTCCTGGGCCTGAGCGTCGGTCATCTCCTCCAGGTCCGGGATACCGTGGGCGCGGAAGCTATTCGCGACGATGTCGGTGCCGACATGCCCGGGCATCACGACAGCGACCCGGACCTCGGGAGCGTTCGTGCGCAGGTCCTCGATGAGTGCCTCGGAGAAGCCCCTCACGGCGAACTTGGCCGTGCTATAGGCGGTGTTCGGCATGCCCGGCCCGAGGGTGGCCCAGAAGCCGTTCACACTGCTGGTGTTGATGAGGACCCCATCACCGCTGGCGATGAGCAGCGGCAGGAACGCGCGGGCACAGTAGTACACGCCCCACCAGTCGATGGCGAATGTGCGTTCCCACTCCTCCCGCGGATCCTTGACGAATGTCCCGGCCCCGCCAACCCCGGCGTTGCTGAAGACCAGGTCCACATGATCAGTCTGATGCTCGGCAAGTAGCTCATCCCGGAAACGAAGCACCTGGGCCTCGTCGGAGACGTCGCAGTCGTGACTGCTTACCCTGACCCCGGACGGGGCGCTCTCGCGCGCCATCATTGCCGTCTGTCCGACGGCCTCGGCGTTCCAATCGCACGTCGCGACGGAACTTCCCTGCGCCGCAAGCTGACGGACAAGCTCGCGGCCCATGCCCGATCCTCCGCCGGTTACCACCGCGAGCTTGCCCGCGAAGTAGCCGGTACTGCCCTGCCCGGCGCCCTCGGCAGCCGATGCGCCCTGTGCCATCTGCTCCACCTCCACTTGGCCTGGCTGGCGTGGACCAAGCCCGTCACTAGCCTGGCGACACGCCGCCTAAGGCGCAAACCCAAAGTTCGGTCCCGGGCGCGCGACGACGCCGCAAGCGTGGCGGCTAAGACTGCAAGTACTTCATCGCTGCGATGACCCGGCGGTTGTCACTGTCAGAAGGAAGCAGCCCAAGCTTGGCGAAAATGCTGGCGACGTGCTTCTCGACAACGCCCGGTGAGATGACAAGGGTCTCGGCGATGGCCGTATTGGAACGGCCCTGAGCGATCAGCGACAGCACCTCGCGCTCGCGCGGCGTCAGCGAAGATAGAGCGTCAGCACGACGACTGGCGGTCAGCAGCTGCTTGACCACCTCTGGATCGAGGACCGTACCACCGTGCGCGACCTGGCTGATTGCCTCGATGAAGTCGCCCACGTCGGCGACCCTGTCCTTGAGCAGGTAGCCGACGCCGCCGCGCGCTCCCGCCAGCAGTTCGGTGGCAGACCTCGTTTCGATGTACTGGGAGAAGACCAGCACTCCGACGCCGGGATGATCACGCTTGATCGCGTGAGCGGCCTGCAGTCCCTCATCGCGGTGAGTCGGCGGCATCCGGACGTCGATGATCGCGACGTTGGGCTGAAGCTGGGCAACCGCCCGCAAGAGCGAGTCGCCATCAGCGACGGCTGCGACGACTTGATGGCCGCGCCGGGTCAGCGTCTGGGTAAGGCCATCTCGCATGATCGCCGCGTCCTCAGCGATGACGACGCGCAGCGGCCCAGGCTCGTCGTTCCGGTTCATCAGGCATGCCCCGGCAGGCTGACGGTAATGCGAGTAGGGCCGCCGGCGGGACTGTCAATCGTGAGCTGCCCGTCGACTGTTTGCACACGCTCCAGCAGGCCTTCAAGTCCGCCTTCCGGGCTGAGCCTGGCCTGCCCCAGGCCATCGTCGGACACCGTCATCCCGAATCTGTCGCGGTCGCTCGTGACGCTGATCTCGGCTTTGCTGGCACCAGCGTGCTTGGCCACGTTCGCGAGCAACTCGGCGGCGCAGAAATAGGCGATCGCTTCGATCGCCGGTGACGGCCGATGCTTGACGTCGAGCGCCAGACCGACCGGTACTGCGCTTGTCTCGGCCAGCGAATCCAGCGCCGGGCCGATGCCGTGGTCCAGCACTGGCGGATGTATACCCCTGGCTAGGTCTCGCAGTTCGGCGAGCGTCTCCTTGGCATTGCGGTGCGCGGCGCTGATGAGCCTCTGGGTGCGGCCGCCGTCACCGGCGAGATCAGCGGCCGACTCCAGGTTTTCTTTGATCTCGCCGAGTGTCATGGCCAGCGCCGCGAGCCGTACCTGGGCGCCGTCATGAAGGTCCCGCTCGATCCGGCGGAGCCGCGCCGCCGACTGATCCACCGCACGGGCCCGGCGTACCTCCAGCTCGCGCGCGCGCTCGGCGGCCGCGGCTATTCGCGCCTGGGCGTCCCGCTCGGCCTCGAGCTGGGCGGCCCTCGCCTCCAGCGAGGCGTAACTCGCGGCCCGGTGCCGGTAGGCGATGGACTCGCCGACGACCCAGGCCGTCAGCGACACACTGCCCAGCAGCGCGGCGGCGGCCAGGATCGAGTCCAGCGGGTGCCGGGAGTTTGCCGGTCCCCACCGCTCTATCGCGATCGCGGACAACGCTATGCAGACGGCCAGGCACGCCACCGAGGTGCGCGGCGCCGTATTCGCGGCGACTGTGTACAGCAGCACAGCGAGCACTATGTCAGCCACGGTTGGCTGCCAGGCGCCGATCAGGTAGCCGCCCCCAGGTGACAGGCCGTACACGACCTGAGTGGCCGCTACGGCCACCGCCACAGCGAATGCCTCCACCGGGTATTTCCGGCGCGCAAGCACGGTGGCGGCGAGTGCCAGGCTGACTACTCCGATGAGCGGATCTGCCGTCGTTTGGCCCAGGCTGAGGAGAAGGATCGCGCCTGCGAGCGCGACGTCCGTTTCCCACGGATGGCAGCGGAGCCACGCCCACGCGTCGTGCATGAGCACAGCGTACGGCCCGGCGCGCCGCGATCCGTTCGGCTCGGACTGCCTCCGCATGTGCTCAGGCGTCCCTGCGGCGCAGCACAATTGCACCGGCTACTAGCAGCGCGGCTGTGTAGCCGGCAAAGACGGCGAGCTGAACCCACGGAGAGAACATGTGTGGGATACCGCCTTGCGGGTTGGTGTAGGTGATCTGGGGCACCAGGTACCCGCCTGGCAGCCACCGCTGGGCGTCGTTGAGCCAGGGCGTCGGCAGTGCCCTGGATAGCTCGGGGATCAGGAACAGGCACCCGTAAGCCGCAGCGATGGCGCCGGCCGTGTTCCGCAGCACGGCGCCGAGGCCCAGCGCGAACAACCCGGCCAGCGTGACGAGCAGCGCAGCCTCCGTCACCGCCCGCAGCACCCCCGGCTGCGATAGCGTCGCTCCCGCGTGGATGCCCGTCAGGAACCGCTGGCCGATGAAAAAGGACAAGAAACTGGCCGGGAACGTAGCCGCCAGGGCGACTGCCGCGAGCACCATCGCCTTGCTTCCGTAGACGATTCCCCGCCTCGGCAGCACGGTCAACGATGTCCGCATCATCCCGGTGGAGTACTCCGAGGTGATGGTGAGCGCGCCGAGCACCACGATGACAAGCTGGCCGAGCAGTGCCAGGCCGCTGACGCTGTTCTGGGTCGGATCCACGGCTCCCCTGGCCTGGGCTGACATTTGCGCCCAGTGCGCCGAAGTGCCCGCGCAGAAGACAACAGCCCAGATGATGCTGGCCAGCAGCATCACGCCGATCGAGGCGTAGGTCGAGCGGACTGAGCGGATCTTGGTGAATTCTGACCGGATCGCGCCCGTGAAGCCGGCTCGCCTGGCCCGGACAGGCCGAACGCCGCGAAGCGCTCCGCCAGAGGTTACCGCTGCCATTGTCATGCCTCCGTTCCGTTGAATGCCGTCGGCCGGCCCGGCTGGTTCGCCTGGTAATCCAGGCTGTCGGCTGTAAGTTCCATGAACGCCTGCTCGAGCGAAACCTTCGACGTCGACAGGTGATGCAAGCGGATGCCATGAGCGAACGCAAGGTCGGCAACCTGGTCCTGGGTCAGGCCGCGAACTTCGATAGCGGCCTCGCCATCGGCTCCCGCGGTGTCGGTCGGGGCGTTGGCCGTCCCGCCTGCCGATGCGATCGCTGCGGACAGTGCGCTGGGTTGCGGCGTGCGAACCAGAACTGCCTGGCGCTGGCTGCCGGCGATGAACTCGCTGATCCCGCAGTCGGCGATGAGCCGGCCCCGGCCGATCACGATGAGGTGATCGGCGGTGTTCTCCATCTCCGACATCAGGTGGCTGGATACCAGCACAGTGCGGCCCTCAGCCGCGAGCGACTGCATCAGGGTGCGGATCCACCGGATGCCTTCGGGATCCAGGCCGTTCACCGGCTCGTCGAACATGAGGATCTGCGGGTCGCCGAGCAACGCCCCGGCGATACCGACCCGCTGGCTCATGCCCAGCGAGAACCCTTTCGAGCGCTTGTGCGCGACATCGGTCAGCCCAACAATGCCCAGCACTTCGTCAACCCGGCTGGCGGGGATGTTGTTTGTCTGGGCGAGGCACAACAGGTGGCTGCGAGCACTACGGCCGCCGTGCATCGCTTTGGCGTCGAGCAGCGCCCCGACTTCGCGCATCGGGCTGGCGAGCTGTGCGTAGGGCTTACCGCCGACGGTGACCGTCCCCGCGCTCGGCTTGTCGAGGCTGAGGATCAGGCGCATGGTTGTTGTCTTGCCGGCGCCGTTCGGGCCAAGGAAGCCGGTGACAACGCCGGGGCGGATGGAGAAGCTGAGATCGTCGACCGCGACGGTCGAGCCGTAGCGCTTGGTGAGACCAATGGCCTCAATCATGGGGTGCTCCCTCGATAGCGTTCTGGCTGCTCACGCTACGGATGCGGGCGCTCTGGCCCCAGCCGGCTGACTCCCATCCTGAGCTGGGGGATTTCCCCCATGGGCTGCCGTTGACCGGCCCGTTAGCGCCTGGCCGGGCGTGGAGGACGTAGACGCCGCATGGCCGCGCAGTCGAGTTCACTTACCAGGCGCGGCTGGACGCCGGCGTGCCGCACGCGGAGATCCCGCGGCTGTAGCGCTTCATCAGCGCCTTCGTCATGGGCTGGGCGCTGTCAGAGGCAAGCGGCCGCTTCGCGGCGAGCCGGATGAGCGGCCAGGAACGCAGCTGCTTGGCCCCGACGAGATGCCAGAACGCGAACGACTCACTATCACTGCCGACCTCGTGCGCGGCGCAAAACAGCGGATCCAGTGTGGTTCGCAGTTCTGCACTCAGGCTGCACGGGCGATAACGGCGGTGACGAGCGGCACGCGGCCGAGCGGCGGGCGTGGCGGGCGGCGGCGCAGTGGCAATATCAGGTCCAGGTCGAATACTGGGGCCCACCCCTGTACATCCAGGCCGGCAGCGGCCAGCATCTCGGTGAGCTCGCTTCTGGTGTGCATCCGGCCGCGCCGTCTAGCCAACCGCGTGCAGGTCGGCTAGGACGAAGAGGCCACCCGGAGCCAGCACCCGCCTGACCTCCGCCAGCCCGTCACGCTGACTGGCCCAGTGATGGAACGAGACCGTGCTGATCACCAGATCGAACGTCGCGCCGGCAAACGGCAGCCCGGCCGCCGTTGCCTGGACCAGCCCGGCAGGCAAGCCCGCCTGCCGGGCGGCGCGCAGCATCCCCGCCGCGGGATCCACACCAGCCAACGCGGCGCCAGGCCACTGGCCAGACACCGACCACAGCAGCGCCCCAGTGCCGCAGCCGATGTCGAGCACCCGCTGGGGCATAATGCCCAGCCCGACCGCCAACTCCAGCGTCCGGGCGTGCACTGGCCCGAAGAACCGCAGCTGCAACCGGTCCCGGTCATACTCCGGCGCCCAGTGGTCGAACCGGCCCACATCCCGGTCCGCGCCGCTGCTCACCGTCGATGGTCCTGAGCGGACATGCCGCCATCATCCCCGGCGGGCACCAGATCTGCTAGCGATGATGTCAGGTGCGCGACTGAAAAGATCGAGCATTGACAACGCGGATCGTGTCAGGATGCTCGCCATGTCTGATCGCGCGCTGAGCTTCGGGGCGGTGGCGGAAGCATACGAGCGCTTCCGGCCGGGGTATTCCGTAAGGCTCTCCGACCTGGTGATGACGTATGCAG
>Ga0335072_10005750_pt1 | contig 18221 bp, 14 predicted proteins | sample Lox_Sample_21_FD_206725 | JGI IMG/M metagenome (GOLD analysis project Ga0335072, IMG submission 206725) | Soil microbial communities from Loxahatchee National Wildlife Refuge, Florida, United States - Lox_Sample_2.1 | ecosystem: Environmental > Terrestrial > Soil > Wetlands | place: USA... | reverse complement strand
CGGCCGGCTCGGCGCTGTCGACGGCCGGCTCGGCGCTGTCGACGGCCGGCTCGGCTCAATCGACACCGAGCTCGGCGCTATCAACACCCGGTTCGATACCACCGATGCCAGATTCGACCAAGTGGACGCTCTCCTGGCCGAGGTTCTCTCCCGGCTGCCGCAGCCGCCTCAGTAATCAGCGCTTGCGGCACTGCGCCGCGCGGCAGCCGGGCCAGCCAAGCGGCCGTCGGATCAATCCCAGCGGCGTGATCCCGCACCTTCTAGTATTGGCGCCGGAGCGGTCTATCGGCGCAATAGTCTTCCGTCATGGCGATCGCGCAACCGCAAGTCGAGCACCACTGCACTGACTCCGCCGAGGCGTCCGGGAACATCGACGTCCTCATCACACTCGGTCGCAAGCATGACAAGCGACTCGCCCGCATGAGCGCCCGGCTCGATGTGCATGACCGCCGTTTCCAGCGGATCGATCAGCGTTTTGATGACGTAGACCGGCTCTTCCGTCAGGCCGACGAGCGATTCGACCAGATGGACGACCGCTTCGTCCAGGTCAAGCAGCGGCTGGACTTCATCAGCGGCCAGCTCGCCGAGCTGGTGCGGAAGCCAGCTTCCTAGGCCCGGGCCGGGCGACCAGGTTCCTGCGAAAGGCCTCCCTATGCCCCGCGAAGAAGAGCTCGCCAACCCGCAGAGCGCCGAAGTGGCCGAGGGTGGGCGGCCGGGCTTTGACACCAGTGTCGCGCACAGCGCGCGGGTGCACGATTACTGGCTGGGCGGCAAGGAGAACTACGCCGCTGATCGCGCGGCGGGCGATGCGGTGATTGCCGCCTATCCGGGAATCGTGATGTCGGTGCGCGCCAACCGGGCGTTCCTGGACAGGGTGGTCCGGTTCCTGGCGGCTGAGGCAGGGATCAGGCAGTTTCTCGATATCGGCACCGGCATCCCGTCAGCGAACAACACGCACGAGGTAGCGCAGGAAATAGCGCCCGATGCCCGGGTCGTGTACGTGGACTACGACCCGGTCGTGCTCGCGCACGCCCGCGCGTTGCTCGAGAGCTCGCCAGAAGGCGCCACAGATTACATCGACGCCGACTTCCGGGACTTCGACACGATCTTGCAGCGGGCTGCTCGAACCATCGACTTCTCCCGCCCGGTGGCGGTCATGCTGATCGCATTGCTGCACCTGATCGACGACGACGACGACCCTTACGGCATCGTGAGCGCGCTCATGGGCGCCGTCCCGGCTGGCAGCTACCTGGCGTTGTCGCAGGTCGCGTCCGACATTCAGGCGGAGCAGATGGCCGAGGCAGCCAAGCGCTACAACCGGATGGCGCGGGAGACCCAGCGGCACCGCAGCCATGCCGAGGTGTCCAGGTTCTTCGATGGCCTTGAACTCCTCCCGCCGGGCGTGGTTCCGGTCCAGCAGTGGCGACCGCGGTCCGAGCTTGAGGCTCAAGCGAAATCGGCCATGTGGGGCGGCCTCGCGCACAAGGACTGACCGTCGTTACCTGGGCAGCCAGACTCGCCCGCAAAGACCCGCCCGCCAGCGCCTGCTCTCAGGCAACCTCCGCCAGCGCCTGGGCGAACTGAGCCTGATACAAGCGCGCGTACGCTCCGCCAGCCGCCAGGAGCTCAGCGTGCGCTCCCTGCTCGACGATCCGGCCGTCTTCCATCACCAGGATCACGTCGGCGTCGCGGATTGTGGATAGCCGGTGCGCGATCACGAAGCTGGTCCTGCCTTCACGCAGCGACGCCATGGCCCGCTGGATCAGCACTTCGGTCCTGGTGTCGACCGAACTGGTTGCCTCGTCCAGGATGAGCACGGCGGGCCGGGCCAGGAACGCTCGGGCTATCGTGATCAGCTGCCGCTCCCCCGCGCTGACGTTGGCACCGTCGTCGTCAAGCACGGTGTCGTACCCCTCGGGCAGCGTCCGCACGAACCGGTCGACGTAGGTCGCCTTGGCCGCTTCGACTACCCGCTGGTGGCTGGCGCCGAACGAGCCATAGGCGATGTTCTCCTCGATGGTGCCGCCGAACAGCCACGCGTCCTGTAGGACCATGCCGGTCAGCCCGCGCAGCCCGGCGCGGCTCATAGCGGCGGTGTCGACGCCGTCAAGCAGGATCTTGCCCGAGTCGATCTCGTAGAACCGCATCAGCAGGTTGACCAGAGTCGTCTTTCCGGCCCCGGTCGGGCCGACGATAGCCACAGTCTGGCCCGGCTCAACGGCCAGCGACACGTGCTCGATGAGCGGCCGCTCCGGCGAGTACCGGAACGACACGTCGACGAACTCCACCCGCCCGCGCACCCCGGCTCCTCCCGCCAGGCGGGCCGGCTCGGCGGCGTCCGGCTCCTGCTCCGGCGCGTCCAGCAACGCGAACACCCGCTCGGCCGACGCGACGCTGGACTGCAGCAGGTTCGCCATGCTCGCGACCTGAGTCAGCGGCTGGCTGAACTGGCGGGAGTACTGGATGAACGCTGTGACTGCGCCAAGCGTGAGCGACCCGCGAGCGATCAGCAGGCCACCGACGACAGCGACCAGGACGTAGTTCAGGTTGGACATGAACATCATCACCGGCTGGATAATGCCGGAGATGAACTGCGCCCGGTAGCTGGCGTTGTACAGCGCCTCGTTCTGCTCGGTAAAGGCCTGCATGGCCTTGTCCCGCTGACCGAACGCGGTCACCAGCGCATGGCCGGTGTACATCTCTTCGATGTGGCCGTTCAGCCCGCCCGTGAACTTCCACTGCTTGATGAACTGCGGCTGGGCGCGCTGGGCGATCTTGCGCATCGCCACCGCGGACGCCGGCACCGTCACCAGCGCGATCAGGGCCAGCTCCCAGGACACGATGAACATCAGCGTCAGCACGCCGACGATCGTGAACAGCGAGGTAACCAGCTGGCTCAGCGTCTGCTGAACGGACTGCTGCAGGTTGTCGATGTCGTTGGTAACCCGGCTGAGGATCTCTCCGCGCGGCTGCCGGTCGAAGTAGCGCAGTGGCAGCCGGGAGAGCTTGGCCTGGACTTGCTCGCGGAGCGCGAACACCGCCCGCGCCACGATCGTGGCAACTAGCCGCCCCTGGAACAACGCGCAGATAGAGCTGCCGACATTGAGCGCGACCACGACCGCGAGGATCTGCGCGACGTGATTGAAGTCGGTGCCGCGGTGGTCGACGACCCCGTAGAAGACGACGTTGATCGCCTCGCCAAGCATCCGCGGGCCCAGTACTGCCAGGGTGACGCTGCCGATAGCAAGCGCGACGGCGACGGCGGTCAGCACCCGGTACGGGCTGAGCAGCCCGAGCAGCCGCCTGCTCGAGCCCTTGAAATCCAGCGCCTTCTCCGTCGACATGCCGCCCATGAAGCGCGCTGGCCCGCCCATAGTCGCGGCCGGCGCCGGGCCGCGCTTGGGCGTCGCCCGCTCCCCCGTGCCCAGGACCTGACCTGCACCGCCGCCGTCGTCGTCTGACCCGGCCGCGGGCACCGGCCCGGTCCCTGGCGCCGGCGTCGGCCCCGGTCCCGACACGGGCCCGTTTGCTTCGTCTGGATTCGGTCCCCCGCTCACGCCGCGGCCTCCTGCTCTGTCAGCTGGGAAAGGACGATCTCCCGGTAGGTCTCGCTCGCGTCCATCAGCTCGGTGTGCGTGCCGCGCGCGACGATCCGGCCGGCGTCCAGCACCAGGATCTGATCAGCGTGCCTGATCGTGCTGACCCGCTGCGCCACTATGACCATGGTCGCGGTGGCGACTTCTGTCGCGAGGGCCGACCGGAGCCGGGCGTCGGTGGCGTAGTCCAGCGCCGAGAACGAGTCGTCGAACAGGTAGATCTGCGGCTGGTGGACTAGCGCTCTGGCAATGGCCAGGCGTTGCCGCTGGCCGCCGGACACGTTCGTACCGCCCTGCGCGATCCTGCCATCCAGCCCGTGCGGCATTCGCTCCACGAAGTCGCGGGCCTGCGCGATCTCGAGGGCATGCCACAGTTCGTCGTCGGTCGCCTGCTGATTGCCGTAGCGCAAGTTACTAGCTACCGTCCCGGAGAACAGGTACGGCTTCTGCGGCACCAGGCCGACCGCAGCGGACAGCGCTGCCGGATCGAGCTCGCGCACGTCAACGCCGCCGATCAGCAGCGCTCCGGCAGTCACGTCAATCAGCCGCGGGATCAGGTTAATCAGGGTGGTCTTGCCACTGCCGGTGCCGCCGATGATTGCCGTGGTCTGCCCCGGCAGCGCGGTGAACGAGATCTCATGCAGGACCGGTTGTTCCGCCCCCGGGTAGCGGAACTCAGCTGCGCGCAGCTCCAGCTGCCCGGCCGGACCAGTTGCGGGCACCGGGCGAGCCGGCGCCGACAGAGCAGGCCGGGTGTCGATGACCTCCATGATTCGCTCCGCGCTCACCTCGGCACGCGGCACGAGCATGAACATGAACGTCGCCATCATCACCGACATGAGGATCTGGGCCAGGTAGGTGATGAACGCGGTCAGTGATCCGATCTGCATGCTTCCGTCGGCGATCAGGTGCCCACCGAACCAGACCACGGCGACAGTCGAGAGGTTCAGCACCAGCATTACCGACGGGAACATCAGCGCCATCAACTTGCCGGCGCCGAGCGCGGACTCGAACAGCTGCGTGCTCGCACCGGCGAACCGGTCCCGCTCCTCTGGGTCCCGCACAAACGCCCGGATAACCCGGACGCCGGTGATCTGCTCCCGCAGCACCCGGTTGATGTTGTCCAGCCGCTCCTGCATCTGCCGGAATAGCGGGCGCATCCTGGAAATGATCAGCGACACGATCACGCCCAGCAGCGGGACCGCGACCACCAGCAGCGAGGACAGCCGCACATCCTGGTTGAGCGCCAGGATGATGCCGCCGATGCACATGATCGGCGCCGACAGCAGGAGCGTGAACGTCATGATCGCGAGCATCTGGACTTGCTGCACGTCGTTCGTAGTGCGGGTGATGAGCGACGGGGTGCCGAGGTGGCTGACCTCCCGGTCGGAGAACCTGAGTACCTGGCTGAAGATCCCGTGCCGCACATCCCGGCCGAGCGCCATGGCCGTCTTCGCGCCGAAATACACCGCGCCGACCGCGCACGCGACCTGCACGAGCGTGATCGCCAGCATCACCCCGCCAATACTCAGGATGTAGTGCGTGTTGCCGGTGATCACGCCCTTATCGATGATGTCGGCGTTCAGTGTGGGCAGGTACAGCGTCGCCAGTGTCTGCGCTAGCTGGAGCAAGAGCACCAGGGATAGCGGCTTGCGATACGGGCGCAGGTACTCGCGCAGCAATCGGATCAGCACCGGGGACTCTCTCGTGGAATCGGGATTTTAGAGATCGCGGGCGGGAACGGGTAGTCACGCGAACCGCAGCGAGCCTGGCCGCGGATTGCTAGCCGGAGCCGGCGAGTTCGGTCTTAGCAGGCAGCACACTCCGCATTCCCTCGGCGAACTGCCTCAGTGACTGGCGGATCAGCGGAGTGACCGGCACTGGCGGATCGGAACGTAGCCAGCGCTCCACTGCCGCCTGCATCGCCGCCTGGACAGCGCCGGCCATGATCCGCGGGAACATGTCGCTCCCCAGGCTGGTTCCTAGCCGCTCCGCGATCGCCGCGGCAAGGTGATATTGCACTAGGCCCTGAATCTTCAGATACTCCCCGACGAGTGCTGGAGAGGTGACGACCAACCGGATCCGTTCGATCCACTCCCTGTCCGGGGTGTGGCTGACCGGCGGGAATTGAGACAGGACCGCTTGCGTCACGGACTCCCACAGCGGCTCACCTGCTGGCCGGCCACGCAGGGCTTCGCCGATGCGCATCGCCCGGTCCTGCTGCAACGCGCAGATCGCTTCGTATTTGCTGGCGAAATAGTTGTTGAAGGTTCGAGCTGAGACGCCCGCTGCCTCGGCGATGTCCTCGACCAGGACGTTGTCCAGACCGCGCTCGACGGCCAGGCGCACTGCGGCTTCACCCAGGGCACGCCGGGTCGCGACTTTCTTGCGCTCGCGCAGTCCCGGCGGCACCTCCGATGACGCCACCGGGCACTGAGCAAGCTGCTCGAGTGAACTCGTCAGTGCATGCGCGGCGGCCACGGCAGCAAGCATACCTAAACTTTCGTGTCACGCAACTTTGCCGGACACGAAAATCGATTGACACTACCGGTCTGGCACTGTATAGGGCTCGGTGCTAGCTGGCTGCCGACTCTTCACCCGCACCAGCGCTTCACCCGCACCAGCGCTCCGTCGCGACCTTATCCGGCTATATGCGCGGTTCCTGGGTCACGTTCTGGGTGAAGAGTCGGCGAACCTCCTCCGCCCCTCGGCCACTTTGCGTGTTTTGTCACGATGCCGGGAGCGCCAGCGGGTCCGCAGCCAGGCTCTCGTCGCCTTCCAGCAATGCGGGCGCCCGGTCCAGCGCTTGCGGTCGAGTGACGCCGAGTATCAGCGCGTAGGCGACGCCGAGGACGATAAGGCCGAGGGTCAGCCACGGGAGAATGTTGTACGGGCTCGGCTGGCCCGGCCGCAGGTCGCCCCACACCGGGACAGCGAGCACCGCGACGCCGATGATCGGCACTACCACCCAGAGCCAGATGTTCTTGCGGATGCCGCGCGCACGGAACTTCGCCCATTCCACGACCAGCGCCACGTTGGCCATCAAGTACATGATGATCAACCCCAGGATGCCGTAGGTCCCGAGGAATCCGGAAGCGGAGGACGGCGTCGTGAACGCCGTCGCCACCACGCCGATCAGGACGCTCGGCGCGACGAAGGCCACGGCCGCGATCGCCGGCGTGCGGAAGCGCGGGTTGATCGTGGCGAGTGCGCTGCTCCACAGTCCCCCGCGGGCGCCGGCGAAGATCACCCGCGAGGTCTGGGTGTTCGCGGCGACGTAGGAGCTCGTCACACTAGACAGGAAGACCCAGGTGATCAGCGGCGCGACGAACGGTATGAAGGCCCGGGCGGCAGTGTGGAAAGGATTGGGGTCAGCCGCGAGCGTGCCTGTGTGCCCGATGCCGAATGCCGTGACGAGCGCATACGAGCCGAGCACGTAAATGATGCCGCTGATCACGACGGCGCCGATCACAGCTACAGGGACCGCGCGCCGCGGATTGCGGGTTTCCTCTGCCAGCGGCGCCGCTGCCTCGAAGCCGCCGAATGCAAGTACCGCCAGGCTGAAGGCCAGCAGAACGTCGCTCGAGTGCCCGCTCGGCCAGCTGAACGGCGTCGCAGACAAGCCGCTGGCACCACCGCGAGCGAGGATGGTCAGGCTCATCGCCAGGAGCAGCAATACCTCGAAGACGTAAAGCACGACCGTAATGCGGACGCCGAACTTGAGGCCGACGACAACGGGAGCCACCACCAGCGCGCCGTACACGATCGTGGTCAGCTGAGTGATCCCCCAGATGTGCGGATCGCCGAACACGTTTTGCACGATGTAGCTGCCGACGAAGATGTAGATGCCGCCGAACGCGATGATGTAGCCGAGGATGGTGATCACGCCGATGGCAACCGCTACTTTGGCTCCGATCGCCCGGGTGATGTAGGTGACAAACGACCCCGCGCTCGGGTAGACGCCCGCGAACTGGGCGAGGCTGCTTGCAGTCGCGACCATCCCGACCATGCTGATCAGGAAGATCAGCGGAGCCGATGCGCCGGCCAGCGCGACCATTACGCCAGTGGTGAAGAACAAGTTGAAGGCGGGCGCCACCTGCGCGACACCCGGCATGATCACGCCGAACAGGCCGATCTGGCCGCGTTCTAGTCCCTGGCTGGGTTGTGCTGTGGTGGCCATCGCTAGCCCTTTCCGTGCCGTCGGACGAAATCAAGGTAGGTCTTGTTGAACTCGGCGGGGTGCTCCCAGCAGCAGCCGTGGCCGCCCTTGGTGGTCGCCCAGTCCGAGCCGGGGATCGCGTCGTGGATGCGGCGAGACAGCGAGACCGGGATGAGGATGTCTTCCTCGCCGGCCAGCACTAGCGTCGGCACCGAGATCCGAGAGAGCCTGCTGGTGGTGTCGTGATCCTGGATCACGGCAAGCTGGGCCAGGTAGGCGTGCACCGGCTGATCCATGTAGCGCATCGCGGTCTCGAACTCGGCGAGCTCGCTGCCCCGCTCTTCGAAGAACGGGACGGTGAACGCCCACAGTGTGACGTCACGCATCACGAACGGCACGCCAAGCACCGGCGCCATGTCCGCCCACATGGCAAACATCCGCGAACAGAACGGACCCGGTGCCGCATAGGTACAGGCGAAGGTGACAGAACGCAGATCGCCGGCGTAGCTGAGCGCATACTCCTGGGCGATCATGCCGCCCATCGAGACACCCATAAGGTGGAAGTCCGTTACGCCGAGAGAATCAACGAGCGCCTTCGCGTCATCGGCGAGCTGACGGCTCGAATACGGGCCAGCTGGCTTGGAGCTCGCGCCCACGCCCCGGTTGTCGAACCGCAGCACCCGGTATCCAGCCGCGAGGAAGTCGGCCACCTGCAGTTCCCAGGTGGTCAGGTCATCAGCAAGGCCGTTGATCAAGACGATGGTTTCCTTACCATCGCCTTCCAGCCGGTAGCTCAGCTCGATCCCGTTAACTGTCGCTGTGGCCATTCAGGTCTCCTTCAGCTCGAAGTCGGATTCGGATTCGGGCGTGCAGTTCGCGCAGCATGTCCTCGGTCAGCGAGAAGTGCTCTGCCGCACGCTGCGCGGCAGCCTCGGCGTCACCGGCAATGACCGCCGCGGCGAGGGACGGATGCTGGTGCAGCGCCCGGCGGCGGACTTCGGGCGTGTACGGCTCAGCATCGAAGCCGAGACTGACCTCGCGCCGGCTCTGCGCACTGAGTTCCGCCAGCCGGGCATTGTGCGTGGCCTGTGCGATTGCCTGGTGCAGCGCGTGGTCGGCCAGCCGGGACTCGTCGCGGTCGGCAGCGTCGGAGTAGTCCTCAACCGCTCGCTGGATGCGCGCGATGTCGCGCGCATCCCTGCGCTGCGCCGCTGTCCGTGCGATCTGCTGCTCGACAAGGCCCCGGAAGTCCAGCAGCTCCGTCAGGTCAGCCCAGGCCGGCCCGAGTGTCCGAGCGATCATGTCGTCGAAGTCGGGGCCGCGGTCCGCGCGCACGAAGGTGCCCCCGCCACGGCCCCGCCTGGTCGTCACGTACCCGGAAGCCTGCAGCCGCTGCAGCGCCTCGCGAACCGTAGTGCGGCTCACCTCGAGCATGCTGGCGAGATCGCGCTCGGTCGGCAATCGCTGGTCAGGCACGAACTCCCCGAGCGCGATCGCGGTCACGATCCGCTCAGCTATCCGCTCACCTGCTGTCCGCAGCGTTATCGGCGTCAGCAGCGTGCCGAACGGCTCGCTCGCCGCGGGGTCCGCCACTGCCACCGCCTCGCACGAACTCAGAGGGCTAAAGGACTGATCTATAGACCAATCGTTTCAGTGTGAGACCGGCCACGTCAACAGGCCGGCGCAGGCGGGCCGGGCTCGGGAGTGCACCCCGGTCGCCACCTTGAGCTGCGACAAGGCCCTGCGGGAGCGCACCGCGACGGCAGCCTGGCTGTCGCGGCCAGCCACGGGCGCCGATCCGAGCGGCCAGCTTCGGACTGGCGGATTTGCGACAACACAGTTCTCACGTCGAGCTTTGCAAGGCCACTGTCGGAAATTCGCTAGCCAATGCTGGGGTGCTCGCCGATGCTTGAGTCATGACCGAGGACCGGATCCACGCCGACCAGGAGCGCTGCATCCGCGCCGTCCAGTCGAAGGACGGGCGCTTCGACGGCTGGTTCTTCACCGCCGTGCTGACGACTGGCATTTACTGCCGGCCAAGCTGCCCGGTGGTGCCGCCGAAGCCGGACAACATGCGCTTCTTCCCCAGCGCTGCCGCGGCCCAGCAGGCTGGCTTCCGTGCTTGCAAGCGCTGCCGTCCGGACGCGAGCCCGGGCTCGCCGGAATGGGACGTCCGCGCGGACGTCGTGGCAAGGGCGATGCGGCTGATCGCCGACGGGGTCATGGACAACGGCGGGGTTTCGGCCCTCGCCCGTCGCCTTGGCTATAGCGTCCGCCAGGTCGAGAGGCAGTTGCTAGCCGAGCTAGGGGCCGGTCCGCTTGCGCTGGCCAGGGCCCAGCGCGCGCAGACGGCCCGGCTCCTGATCGAGACGACCGCGCTGCCGATGGGTGACGTCGCGTTCGCAGCCGGCTTCGCGAGCATCCGTACTTTTAATGACACGGTCCGTGAAGTGTTCGCCCTATCCCCCAGCCAGCTCCGTGAGCGAGCCAGCCGTGGTCAGTCCGGGACCGGGTGGCTCTCGCTGCGGCTGCCGTTCCGGGCTCCGCTGCAGCCAGACAACTTGTTCGGTCACCTCGCCGCCACGGCCGTGCCCGGGGTTGAGGAATGGCGCGACGATGCGTACCGGCGTACCCTCCGGCTGCCGCACGGCCACGGCATAGTGGCGCTTCGGCCGGGACCTGACCACGTCAGCTGCCAGCTTGCGCTTACCGACCTGCGCGACCTGGCCAGCGCGATAAGCAGGTGCCGCCGTCTGCTCGACCTAGACGCCGATCCGGTGGCAGTCGATGACCTGCTGTCTGGTGACGAGGTGCTGGCTCCGTTTGTCCGCAAGGCCCCCGGCCGGCGGGTGCCACGCACGGTCGATCCGCACGAGTTCGCGCTTCGCGCCGTGCTCGGCCAGCAAGTGTCCATCGCGGCAGCACGGACCCACGCTGGCCGGCTGGCCGCGGTACTCGGCGAGCCGGTCGATGATCAGGGGGGCGGGCTCAGCCGGCTGTTTCCGTCCGCCGCCGCACTGGCCGCGGCAGACCCGGCCGGGCTCGCTATGCCGCAGTCCAGGCGGGAGTCGTTCGCCGCGCTCGCTGGTGCGCTCGCGAGCGGGCGGATCGACCTGACCGTGGGCGGTGACTGGCAGGAGGCGCGCGTACGGCTGGCCGGGCTGCCCGGTGTCGGCCCGTGGACAGTAGAGACGATCGCTATGCGAGCCCTGGGCGATCCTGACGCATTCCCCGCGTCCGACCTGGGCGTGCGCGCTGCCGCCAGGCAGGCTGGGCTGCCCGCCGCGCCGGCCGCGCTGACCAGCCGGGCTGCGGCATGGCGCCCGTGGCGCTCGTATGCCGTGCAGTACCTGTGGGCGACCGGCGACCACGCCATCAACAAGCTTCCGGCCGAAGCCCGGCCCTCTCACCGGATAACTCTGTCGCCGGATAACACAGCCACCCGGCAACTAAGGGAGGACACATGATCAGCTCAGCCGTGCGCGTGCACGCCATCCTGCCCAGCCCGATCGGGCCGCTCACCCTGGTGGCCGAAGCCGGCCAGCTGGTGGCCCTGTACCTCGACGCCCAGCGGCACCGGCCGGACGAAGACTCGCTTGGCTCGCCTGGGAACCCTGGCGCCGCGCCGTTCGCTGTCGCCGCCCGCCAGCTTGCCGACTACTTTGCCGGGCAGCTCACCGAGTTCGACCTGCCTCTCGCCCCATCCGGCACCGACTTCCAGCGCCGGGTCTGGGCCGCGCTGCAAACCATTCCGTACGGCCAGACCTGGTCCTACGCCCAGCTGGCCGAGAAGATCGGCCGCGCGTCAGCAGTCCGCGCGGTGGGCCTTGCGAATGGCAAGAACCCGATCGCGGTGGTCATACCGTGCCACCGGGTCATCGGCGCAGACGGCAGCCTGACAGGCTACGGCGGCGGACTTGACCGCAAGCGCTTCCTGCTCGACCTGGAGTCCTCAGGCCCTAGCGCGCAGGCCGGGACAGGCGCGTAACCTGCAGGCGGGTCCCGGCCGCGTAACGATCTCGCGGCCAGGACCCAGGCCGGCGCACGGTATCGGGCGCGGCTAGCGGCCTGGCGCACGCATTCGGTTAACTACAGGCAAGTAGCGGGCATCTACCGGGACTCTGCCTAGATCAGCGTTACGGTAGATCGTGGCCTCGGTAAGTCGTGGCTGCAGCGTCGCATAGCAACGCTGACCGGGCCGGCGTCCAGATCGAAGATGACCATGCGTGACCTTACCTACAGGCCAGAGGAGTTCAGCAGTTTCGTCGGCCGCACATCGGAGATCAACGAACTGCGTGAGCTGATGCGCGCTATGCGCGCGGTTACCCTGTGCGGCGCCGGCGGCATCGGCAAGACGAGGCTGGCATTGCGGCTCCTGGCTGCGATCGCCGCCGAGTTTCCTGACGGTGCCTGGTTCGTGGAGCTAGGCGAGGTGCGCCAGCCCGAGCACGTTGTCGCCCGGGTAGCCGCAGCGGTCGGCGTGCACGAGGAACGGGGCAGGCCGCTACTTGACACGCTGGCCGACTCACTTCGCCACCGTCGGGCGATTCTCGTGCTGGACAACTGCGAGCACCTAGTGAACGCTTGCGCCGCCCTGTGCAAGCATCTGCTGGCCAGCTCGCCGGGCTTGCAGATTGTCTGCACCAGCCGCGAACCGCTCCGCGTCGCCGCCGAGGCGGTGTGGCAGGTGCCGCCGCTTGCGCTGCCGGCAGTCATGCCGTCGCCCGGCGACTCCGACGGTCTGGCGGAGTTCCGCAACTTCGACGCGATCCGGCTGTTCGCGACGCGAGCCGCGGCGGCCACCCCTGCTTTCACGCTCGGCCCGGCGAATGCTGCGGCGGTCGCCACGATCTGCCGGGCGCTCGACGGCCTGCCGCTCGCCATCGAGCTGGCCGCTGCCTGGGTCCGCGTGTTGTCCGTCGACCAGATCGCGGCCCGGCTTGATCGCCGGCTCGCGCTGCTGACCAGTGCTGATCGAAGCGTGCCCGCCAGGCAGCAGACGCTGCGCGCTACCTTCGACTGGAGCTATGACCTGCTCTCCGGTCCGGAGCAGATCATGCTGCGCCGGTTGTCGGTGTTCCCGGGCTGGTCGCTCGACATGGCGGAGCAGGTCTGCGCCGACGACAGCCTGCCCGCGGCCGACATCGTGGACCTCCTCACCGCTCTCGCCGACAAGTCGCTTATCGAGCTCGAACCCGAGGTACTCGGCGAGGCGCGGTACCGGCTTCTGGAGACCGTGCGCGAGTACTCCGCCGGGTGGCTCGCGCTGGCTGGCGAGACCGCCGTCATGGAACGTCGGCGCCGGGAGTACACGATGCGCGAGACAGAACAGGCGGCCGCCGTCGGCATGGCCCTGGAGCCCGGTCCCTGGTCGGCCAGGGTGGACGCGTTCCGGCGGTTCGAGGTCGAGAAGCCGAATCTGTATGAAGTCCTTGGCAGCTGCCTGTCCGATGGCGACGCTGAGACGGGTTTGCGACTCTGCTCGGGGTTCCGGCTCGTCTGGATCGTGCATGGCACATTCGCCGAAGGCGCGGCATGGATTGACAAGTTCCTCGCGCTCCCGGAGGGGACGGCAGTCCCGGAAACGGTGCGCGGCAGAGCACTCATCAGCCGCGCGCAGCTCGCCCTGGCGTCCGGATCGCCGGAGGCGGACGAGCAGGCCAGCGCCGGGCTGGAACTGTGCTGGGCAGCCGGCGAGCAATTCTGGGTCGCAGCCGGGCTCAATCTTCTGGCCGAGATCGCATTGCACGCCGGGCACCCCGACGCGGCGGCAGAACGGGCCGACGAGGCGCTGCAAGTCGCGCGCTCAGCCGGCGACCGCTGGAACGAGGGCTATGCACTCGGCACCATGGCCGCCATCGCGGGCTACCGGGGCAACTTCCGCGCAGCCGAGCGACTCGGCGAGGAAGCACTGCTGGTGATGCGCGAGATCCGGCAGCTCTGGGGCTCGGCGCGAGCGTTGCTCGGGCTCGGCGATCTGGCTCAGCAGCGCGGCGAGCACGGCGTCGCGCGAGAGTATTACCTGGAGGCACTCGCGGTCTTGCGCGAAGTCGACGCCAGGCCGGAGATCGCCCGCTGCCTGGCCGGTCTCGGCCGGATCGCGCTCGACCAGTGGGACCTGGTGTCGGCGCGCCAGCACCTCACGGAGAGTCTGCGGCTCAGCTACGCGTCGGGCAGCCGGATCGGCATGGCACGCGGGCTGGAAGCGCTCGCCCGGCTGGCGGTGATGGAGGGTAACCCCGCGCTCAGCGTGCAGCTGGCAGGGGCGATGACGGCCCTGCGGGCGCAGACGCACTTGCCGCCGGTGCGCGGCGCACGGACGCAGCGTTTCCTGGATGCCGCGGCGGGCCTGGGCGAGCACACAGTCCGCAGGTTGTGGGCGGAGGGTGAGGCTATGACGCCGACTGAGGCGGTGCGGCTAGCCCTGGGCGCGCCCGCCGATGTCGTTGGTCCCTCGGTGACCGGCACCGCGGCGGCTGGTAGCGCTGCCGCTGCCGGGCCGGCCACGGCGCTCACGCAGCGAGAGCACGAGGTGGTCGCGTTGCTCGCCGCAGGCCTCAGCAACCGGGATATCGCCGCGAAGCTATTCATCAGCCCGGCGACTGCGGCCCGTCACGTCGCTAACATCCTCGCCAAGCTCGGCTTCAGCTCGCGGAGCCAGGTGGCCGCGTGGGCAGCCGCGCAGCCGGCCAGTCAGCTCGCCCCGAACAGCGCGCTTACCGACTCGCCCTCGTGAATGCGCCGGATCGCCTCGGCCAGCGCCGGCGCGATCGAGATCACGTGCAGGCCCGCGCTGGCCGCGTCGTCCGCGGTAGGCAGCGTGTTGGTGCTGACAATCTCCCGCACCAGCGGCTGGGCCGCGATCCGCTTGAGCGCTCCGTCGCTGAACAGCCCGTGCGTGCACGCGATCCGCACCGACCTGACGTTCTGCTCCCGCAGCCGTTCCAGCAGTTCGATGATCGTGGTGCCGCGCGCGATCTCGTCGTCGAGCACGATGACGTCGCGGCCCCCAACGTCGCCAATGATCGAGCTGATCGTGACCCGCTCGTCGTTGTGCCGTTCCTTAGCTCCCGCGGCAACTGGCAGTTGCAGCAGCCTGGCCAGCGCCGCGGCGTTCTTGGCGTTGCCGAGGTCCGGTGACACGACGACGGAGTTAGACAAGTCCAGGCTGCTGAAGTGATCCGCGAACTCCCGCAGTGCATGGAGGTGGTCGACTGGGACGGAGAAGAACCCGTGCACTTGCGGGGCGTGGAGTGTCATGGCCAGCACCCGGCTCGCCCCGGCCGTAGCGAGCAGGTCGGCGACTAGTCTTCCGCCGATTGAGATGCGCGGCATCGACTTCTTGTCCGACCGCGCGTATGCGTAGTACGGGATCACCGCCGTCACCCTGGCAGCAGATGCGCCGCGCGCGGCGTCCAGCATCAGCAACAGTTCGACCAGGTTCTCCTGCACTGGCGGGCCGAGCGGCTGGATCACGAAGACATCCCGCTCCCGGCAGTTGGCCTGCAACTGCACTTCCAGACAGTCGTTCGCGAACCTGGAGAGCCGGACCGGGCGCAGCGGCACACCGAGGTCCGCGCATATTTCCGCTGATAGCGCCGGATGTGCGCTTCCGCTGAACACCACTATCTCCCGCACCAGCCCAGGCTACGAGGTTGGCGCGGGTAGCGGCCACCGAAGGCGGCAGACCGCTGACCCCGCCCCCGCGACCAGCCCGGCCGGCCCGGCTAGACCGGCCCGGCTAGACCGCCGCGGCCAGCAGTGCAGCGGCTTCTGCCAGCCAGCGGGCAGGATCGGCCAGCGCCACATGGGTGCCCTCGGCCAGGGCAGCGAGTTCCACGGCGCGTACCCCGGCCGGCGGCGTGACCGCGACCCGCCCGGCGACAACCGCGACCGGGACCGCGGCCGGAGCGGCGGCGGCCATCGCGCGAACCGCGCCCACAACCTTCCCGGTCTCGGAGCTGGCGTCGTACTGCCCCTCGCCAGTGATGACCAGGTCAGCGCCCTGGAGCGCGCCCGGCAGGCCGGCGATCACTGCAAGTTCCGCGGCACCAGGCTGCAGCTGCGCCGACCAGGCAGCGGCAAGCCCGTAGCCACAGCCCCCTGCCGCACCAGCCCCGGGCTCGGCCGGGTCACCGCCGAGCAGGCCTGCCAGCCGGGCCAGGCCTGCCTCTAGGGCTGCCACCTGGGCCGGGCTCGCACCCTTCTGCGGGCCGAACACCGTCGCTGCACCAGCCGGCCCGAGCAGCGGCGCGCGTACGTCGGTGAGGCAGGTGACACCGCCCTCGGGCGGCGGGCGCAGGCCGGTCAGGTCGATGCCCGCCAGCTTCCGGAGTGCCCCGCCGCCCGGTGGCAGCAGCGCTCCCGCGGCGTCGGTGAACCGGGCGCCGAGCGCTGCCAGCGCGCCCGTTCCGCCGTCGGTGCACGCCGACCCGCCGAGCGCGACGACAATCTGCCTCGCGCCCGCGTCCAGCGCATCCGCGATCAGCTCGCCGACGCCGTAACTGTGTGCTGTCATCGGCCTGAGCTCGCTGAGCTGGGTCAGGCCGGCGGCCGTGGCGAGTTCGACGACGGCGACGTTCCCGGGCAGTTCAAGCCAGGACGCCAGCACCCGAGCGTCAGCAGGGCCGCTGACCTCCACCTGGTGCCAGCGGGCATCCGCAGCGTCCGCTGCCAGCACGGCCAGGGTCCCCTCGCCACCGTCGGCCAGCGGAAGCTGGATTACCTCGTCGCCTGGCCGCACCTCCAGCCAGCCGGAAGCCAGCGCTGCAGCCGCGCCCGCCGCGCTGATACTGCCCTTGAACGAGTCAGGCGCCGCGACGACCCGCATGCCGGTCACCCCTGGTACGGCGGCAGTTTGAGTGCGTCCCTGATGGCCTGCTGAACCTCGGTCTTGTCCGGGCGAGCGTCGATCGTGACCACGTATTCCTTCCGGCGGAAGATATCGAGCACCGGGTTGGTCTTGTCGTGATACTCGCGGAGCCGGACGGCGAGTGCCTCCTCGGTGTCGTCCTCGCGCTGGACGAGCTTGCCGCCGCAGACGTCGCACCGGCCTTCCTCGCGCGGGCTGTTGTCAATCAGGTTGTAGTCCATGCCACAGCCATCGCAGAGCCGCCGCGCCATCACCCGGCGCCGTACCTCGCTGTCGGGCAGCACGAGGTAGATCACGCCGTCGATGTCGTAGCTCTCCAGAAAGAACTCAGCCTGACGCTCGTTCCGCGGGAAGCCGTCGATGATGAAGCCGTAATTCCAGTCATGCTGCGTAAGCCGGTCCTTTACGACGCCTTCGGCGAGGTCGTCGCTGACTAGCTCGCCAGCCGCCATGGTCCGCCGTACCTGGGCGCCCAGCTTGGTGTGATTCTGCACGTTCCACCGGAAGATGTCGCCGACGGCGATGTGCACGAGATCAAGATCAGTAGCCAGCATGGCACTCTGGGTGCCCTTCCCGCTGCCCTGGACGCCCATGATCACGTACTTGCGCATGGGCGTAACTCTAGTCGGCGCCGGGTGCCCCGCCCTCTCCGCGACCACCGCCAGCGAAGCCCTGGCCTGCGGGAACGAGCGAGCGCGCCGAAGCGGTTAAACGTCAGCACGCGGACAAGACGGGAGCGCGGTCAGTGCATGGCGGCTGGCTGGGCCGCGGCCGACTGGTTCGCAAAATCCCTGGTGCGGATCGAGGCGAGCGAGATCACGCCCGATGCCAGCGCGATGATGGCGGCAACCAGCAAGATGTCATTCAGGCCGGTGGCGAAGGCTGCCCTGGCGATGCCGCCCACAACGGCCTGCGCAGACGCCGGCAGGTGACTGATCACCGACCCGATCTGCCCGGACTGAATCGCAGTCGTGACCTCAGTGGCCTTGCCCGACATGCCTGGCACGGCCGCCACCTTGGCCAGGACGTCGTCGCGCACCCTGTTCGAGAACAAAGTGCCCAGCAGCGCAATACCGGTGGCAATCCCGACCTGGCGGAAGGTGGAGTTGATCCCGGACGCCATGCCAGCCCGCTGCGGTCGCACCACCCCGACCGCGGTCGATGCCAGCGGCGGGTTGACCAGCCCGACGGCCAGGCCGCCCACGATCATGCCCGGAATGAGATGGGTCCACTGCGAGCCTGCGGTCAGCCCGCGCATCAGCAGCAGCCCCACGCCGACCAGCAGCAGGCCGGGGCCGATGAGCAGCCGGACAGGCACATGAGAGGTAAGTCGCCCGGCCACGGCTGCGGTGACCATGATGCCGCCGGAGATCACCATCAGCCGCACTCCGGTGCCGAGCGCCGAGTAGCCGAGAATGTCCTGCAGGTAGAGCACGAGGTAGAGCAGCACCGAGAAGATCGACGCGCTCACCCCGAACGCCGCCACCGAACCGCCGCTGAACGTCGGCAGCCGGAACAGCGCAAGGTCGAACATCGGATGCCCGATCCGCGACTCGACCAGAATGAACGCGACGAGCAGCACCGCAGCCGCAGC
>Ga0335072_10005749_pt1 | contig 18223 bp, 14 predicted proteins | sample Lox_Sample_21_FD_206725 | JGI IMG/M metagenome (GOLD analysis project Ga0335072, IMG submission 206725) | Soil microbial communities from Loxahatchee National Wildlife Refuge, Florida, United States - Lox_Sample_2.1 | ecosystem: Environmental > Terrestrial > Soil > Wetlands | place: USA... | reverse complement strand
GTCGTGCACGCCGTCGTTCCCGGTATGAATTCGTACTTCCAGCTGTCCGTCAAGCAGCCAGTCGCCGCCGGGCACGAGCGTCGTCTCGACCATGGCGGCTAGCCTGCGTGCCGCGTCGCGGCGGACGGCATCGTCGGTGAAGCTGGCAAAGCCCGGGTAGCGGTCGAGCAGCGCGGCGGCCGCCGCATACTCAAGGCTGAACTTCCCCTGCAGGCCGGTGTCGGGCCGGTGGTGGATGAGCGGCACCACGGTCGCCTCCGGCGTGCGAAGCTCGATGCTCCGCACCTCGGCCGCGTCGATCCGGGCTGCGTCAGCGAGCTCGGCCAGTGCGCTGATCGGGCGCTGCAGCGCGTAACAGCACGGGTAGATCTTGACGGCAAGCCCGTCAGGTACCGCTGGCCCGCTCGTGTCTAGCGAGCTAGTGCCCCCGGCGACGAGCGACAGCCAGGCGTCCAGCACGGAGTCGTCCGCGCTCGCGCCGTCCGCCGCCAGCGTCGCGGCCCGCAGGCCCGCCTCCACGGCGAAGCCGACCTGAAGCGATTTCGCGTCGGTGCCGAAGGCCCGCTGCAGCCCGCCTGCAGCCGGCACTGCGAGCGCGATTGCGTTGGCGATCTGGCCGGCGTCAAGGCCGAGTGCCACGGCTGCGCCACCGGCGGCGGCCGGAGCGCCGGCCGTGCAGGTGGCGTGCCAGCCGGCTGAGTAATGCGGCCAGCCGAGGGCGGTGCCGAGTCGCGCCATCACCCCGGCGGCGGCCAGGTAAGCCCGCGCGCCGCCACCGGTGGCCAGCGCAGCCGGCACGCAGACGGCGCTGACGTGCGTCGTCGACGGCATATGCAGGTCGTCGAAGTCGAGCACGTGGCCGGCGGTTGCCCAGCGGCCCGGCTCGCTGAGACTGGCTGCGATCTTGGTGACCGGGTGGTCCCGCGCGGCGAGCGTGACCGCCACCGTGTCAATCAGGGATCGGTCGGCGAGCGCGAGGTCTGCCGCTGTCGGGGCGAGATCGTGCGCCCACTGGGCCAGCACGCGGGCTGTCGAGGTCATCGTCGTCTCCGGCGGGAGCAACGGCCGCTACCGGATGCGACCGGCTCAGATCACCATACGGTGCTGGCAGGCTGTGCCATTCGCGGGGCGACGGGCGCCATCAGCGGATCGGCGCGATTTCCCTGGTCGGCGGTACGGGGGCCGGTTAGCGAGGTGACTACCGAGTCAATGATCACGCGGAAGTAGTCGGGCCGCAGTACTGCCACGGTCACAGCGGTCGCGTCATCGTCGGCCGGCTCGGAGTACCTGACGGTGATGCCGATGGCAGAATCGCGGGCTGACAGCCGCAGCACCCTGGCCGCCCACGCCGGCGGCTGCTGCATCTCGATGCGCAGGGCATGCGGCACAAGTACCCGCTCGTCGGGATGTGGCACATCCCCGGGCGCTGCCGGGTCCCCGAGCACTGGCGGGCAGGCTGGCGGCATCGGCAGGATGGCGTGGAGCGAGTGCGTTTCCGCTCCGTTCAGTGCGGCCAGGAATGGCTCGGCCGCCGGGCCCGCGAGGTAGCTGGTGGTCGCCGCGGCCGGCTCGTCGTCAACCGCCCAGAGCTTCTGCAGGATGCAGGCTTGCTCGCCGGCAACGATGCCGAGCGCGGAGGAGACGTCGGCAGGGACCGGGTGCCACGCTACCGAGTGGCTCTTGCAGCTCAGCTGCCCCCGCAGCGGTTCGACGCGAGCGACCAGTCCGTGCTGGCCGGCCAGATCGAACATGTACTCTGCCGGGCTGATCCGGTATGCCTTGCCATCGGGCAGCACGCGAATGAGATGCCGCGCTGCGAGTTCGTCGATGGCAGCCGCGACCTGGCGCGTAGTCACCTGATAGCGCCGGGCGAGCACGCTCTGCCTGGGCAGCATCCAACCGGGCTTGTGATGCGCGACAGCGGCAGCAATCCGGTTGGCGAGCACCTGATCAGCGTGCATCACTTCCGGGCCGCGCGGATCCTCGCTTACCTGGTTGCCGGCTGCGAAATTGCTGCCGACCGGGTCGCCGTCGGCCGGCTCCGCAGTGACCGGGTAATCCGGGTAGCCGGGGCTGACCGGGTAATCCGTGCTGGCAGGTTCCGTGCTGGCCGACCAGCGTGGAGCTGGGTCACGTCGCCGCATCCGCCGCATCCTTCCCATCGCGAAACCCGCTCCAGAGAGCAACCCTATCCGGGCACGCTGCATCCGGGCACGCAGTAAGGCTTTGCGTTACCCGCCGACAGGTCGGGTAACGGGCGGGTACGCCGTCCTACCGGGGCGGTTGCGCCGGCTCGTCGGCCTGCCGGTCAATGGCTCTGGCGAGCGCATCGAGCGCGGGTATCGCGGTCGTCAGCGCTCGCCGCTGCTGCGCGGGCAGGGTTGACAGCGCCAGGTGCAAGAGGTCGGCGTTGGTCGCCTGCCAGGCGCGCACCGCTGTGCGGCCGGCCTCGGTCGCGGTCAGTTCGATCGCCCGCCGGTCGCTGTCCGCCCCGGCCCGGCTCACCATCCCGTGGGCCACCAGAGCGTTAACGATTGTGGTCACTGTGTTCGGGCGCATGTGGAGCAGCAAGGCGAGCTGTCCGGGTCGGCTGCCCGGGTTCTCCACCAGCGCGGACAGCAATTCAAGCTGGGCGACGGCCAGCGGGTTTTCCGGGTCGGCGACCCGTGCGCCACGGCGCAACGCTCGTCGGAGCCTGGCGATGCCGTCGGCGAGAGCATCCGGCTGGACGTGGCCGCCTGCCGACAGCCCTGGCACTGCTGCGGCCATAGCTCGCACTGGCAGACCTCCTGGTCAGAGATTAGCTATCAGTATAGTAGGGAAACTCCGCTGGCCGGGCATTGATGGACTAGTCATTTCGGGTGGTTCCGAGATAGCCATCACAGCACAGACCGTGGCCGCCCGATCACCGGGATTCCTTTGGCCGTCTGAGTTTTCGAACTCTGTGACCGGTTTATTGACCCGATAGCCCGCCTGGGCTATTTGCACGATTCTGCCGGACACCGGATCTTCTGCCTGCCAGGATTTCGCAGGTCAGAAGCGTCAGGCCCGACGAGGCAGCTTGCCCTCCTGCCGAGTAACTGGGCGAGGAACCAGCGTAAGGCAGGTAGTGAACTCTCACTCCTCATCTAAGTGGAACAGCAACGACACGGCCCGGGCAACGGGGCGGCACCGGGCCCCAGCGAGAATTCGCAAGAGTATCAAGATCATCACAGCGGCCGCGGTCGCAGCCGGAGTGGTCGGTGCGTTCGTCGGCTATAAGGCGGAATCCGGGCTGCAGGCAGATCCGGTGGCGAAGACGGTGGCTACCTATCATCGCCAGACACTGAGCGCGAAAGGCGTCCTGGCTGCGGGGTCCGCGCAGCCGATCCGCGTACAGCACTCTGCGAGTGCCAAGAGCGGCACGAGCGATAAGACGGACACGAGCGGCAAGAGCGCCGGCAGCAAGAGCAGTTCGAGCGATAAGCCAGCGGCGACGGCCAAGACGCGACGCTCAGTGAAGGCAGCGCGCCGTCGGCGCTCGGGCAATGCATCGGCGCCGTCAGCGTCGTCGCCCACGGCGTCGCCGTCGCCGTCGCCGTCAAAGAGCAGTTCGGCGAGCCTGAAGGCCGACGTTCAGAAGGACATCGCCGACGGCAACTATGAGCTCGCCGTTGGTCAGTACCTGGTGGAGAACGGCTACTCGAAAGCGGGAGCCGCTGGCGTTGTCGGATGCATCGACGGCGAGTCCGGGGGCAACCCCGAGTCTGTCGGCTCCGGCGGCGGGGGCCTGATCGGCTGGACGCCGATCAGCGCGGCCGCGCCCAACCCGAACATCATCACGGGCAACCCGGCAACGGACATGATGACTCAGCTCGAGGACCTGTTGTACTACAACTCCACGGAGATCGGGCAGTCGTTGGTCGACCAGCTCAACGCCATCACTGACCCCGTCCAGGCCGCCGACTTCTTCTCGCAGAACTTTGAGAAGCCGGCCGTGCTTGACTCCGATGTAAGGCCCTCGACCGCCGAGCAGATCTACTCGGAGCTGGGCGGCTAATGACGCGATAGCCGGCGGCCGCGGTTGCGGCCGCGGCCGCCGGCTTGGCACTGGATATGCTCCTGCTGTGCCCCCGTAGGCAGGAAGGCGTCGGCAGTGCCAGATCCTGAGGAGGCCCGGGAAGCGCCCGAGGCGCCGGGCGCACGGGGAGCATCCGCCGGCACCGGCACGGCGTGGGCGCGCGGTCCGCAAACGCCGCTGCGCAGGTACTTGCGCACCGAGACGGGGAGCGCAGCCGTCCTGCTCGCCGCCACTATTGCGGCGCTGGCCTGGGCGAATATCGCTCCCGCGGGATACGCCGCCACCTGGTCGACGGAGCTGTCGGTCAAGATCGGCTCGGCCGGCCTGGTAGCCAGCCTGCACGAGTGGGTGAACTCCGGGCTGATGGCATTCTTCTTCCTGGTCGCTGGGCTGGAAGCGCGCCGCGAATTTGACATGGGCGAACTGCGCGACCGGCGGCGGCTGGCCCTGCCGCTGGTCGTCGGCCTCGGCGGCATGGTGGTCCCGATCGGCATCTACCTCGCCATCAACGCCGGCCGGCCGTCCGCGAGCGGCTGGGGCGCAGCGATGTCTACCGACACCGCGTTCGCGCTGGGAATGCTTGCCCTGGTCGGATCCGGGGTGCCCGACCGGGTACGCACCTATTTGCTCACGTTCGCGATCGTCGACGACGTGGCCGGCATCATCATCATCGCGCTCGCCTATAGCAGGCACATCGACCTGACCGCGCTGACAGCCGGGATAGTCATCCTCGCGGCGGTGGCTGCCGCGCGGACACGCGGCTTTCGAAACGGTGCCGTTTACCTGGTGCTCGGGGTCGGGGCCTGGGTCGCGTTCTTCTCTTCTGGCGTCGACCCCGTGATCGTCGGTCTGGTGATGGGCATGCTGGCCCTGGCCTATCCGGCGGCGCGCATCGACCTGGAGCAAGCATCGGAATCCTTCCGGCTCTTCAGGGAGCAGCCCACGCCGGAGCTGGCCAGCCAGGCTCGGGAGAGCGTGCGGACCGCGATATCGCCCAACGATCGGTTGCAGCAGCTCTTCCACCCGTGGACCAGCTACCTGATCGTCCCGCTGTTCGCGCTGGCGAACGCCGGGATTGTCGTCAGCGCCGGCTTCCTCGCGCGTGCCTATGCGTCCCCGGTCACGCTGGGAATCCTGCTTGGCTACGTCATCGGCAAGCCGGTTGGCACCGTGGCCGCGGCGTGGCTGATTAACAGGATCAGTCGCGGCCGGATCCAGCCCCCGATTGGCTGGGCCGCCGTTACCGGCGCCGGCGCGATCGCGGGAGTCGGCTTCATCGTGTCCTTGCTAATCGCGTCACTCGCGTTTCACGGCAGCGTGCTCGCCGAGGCCAAAGTAGGCGTGCTGTCAGCGGCACTTGCCTCCTCGGCTCTGACCTGGATCATCTTCCGGCTCACGGCGCTGCTTCCCAAGCGGCTGCGGCTGCGCGCCTTGCTGGGCACCGCGCAGACCATCACCGACCTTGCCGTTCCGGTGTCCGCCAAGAAAGACCACGTGCGCGGACCAGCCGATGCGCCGGTCACACTCGTGGAGTACGGGGACTTCGAGTGTCCGTTTTGCGGTCAGGCGGAGAGGGTTGTACGTGAGCTGCTCGCCGACTACGGCGACGACCTCCGGTACGTGTGGCGGCATCTCCCGCTCACCGACGTGCACCCCTACGCCCCGCTCGCCGCCGAGGCCACCGAAGCCGCCGCTAAGCAGGGCATGTTCTGGGAGATGCACGACCAGTTGCTCGAACACCAGGGTGCGCTGACTGCCAAGGACCTGATGCGGCACGCCGCCGAGATCGGCCTGAACATCGAGAAATTCACCGCCGACATGCGCAAGGACGCTGGGGCCGGCAAGATCGCTTCCGATGTTGACTCCGCTGACCTTAGCGGCGTCTCGGGAACGCCGACGTTCTTTATCAACGGCAAGCGCTACCACGGCGCATTTGACATCGACACGCTCTCCCGCAGCGTTCGCGTCGCACGGGCGCGCGCGCTCATCAGCACGGTCAGTTCAGCCACCTAGGCGCGGTGCACGCGCTCGACCGCAAGCCGGACTGCCATGGCGCCTTCGCCCACGGCGGTGGCTACCCGCTTCGTCGAGCCACTGCGCACGTCCCCGACCGCGAACACGCCCGGCTGGCTGGTCTCCAGCGCGGAGCGCCGCCACAAGGTCTGCGGTAGTGACGCTCCGATCGGCGCTTCGGCGTCTTGCCCGGTACGGACGAAACCGTTCTCATCGAGCGCGAGCAGGCCGCTGAGCCATTCTGTGGCCGGCCCCGCGCCGATGAAGACGAACAGTGCCCTGGCTGCGATGACTCGCCGCTCACTTGCCTGGTCGGTGAGTGCGACGGCCTCCAGCGCCGCGTCCCCGATCAGCTCGCGTAGCTGGGTTCCGAGCAGGATGGTGACGTTGGGAATGCGCCTGATCTGGTTCACCAGGTACCGCGACATGTGTTCGCTCAGGTCATGCTCAGCGACAATCATCGTGACGTGCGCCGCGTGCTCAGAGAGGAAGACTGTCGCCTGGCCTGCGGAGTTGCCGCCGCCCAGCACGACCACCGGATCGGCACGGCAAGCCAATGCCTCTGCCTGCGATGCCGCGTAGTAGACGCTTGTCGGCTCGAAATGCTCGAGCCGCGGCACATCGGGGCGCCGGTACCTCGCCCCGGAGGCGATCACCACGAGCTTGGTCGTCACCGAGCTGCCGTCGCCGAGTCGCACTGTCCAGTGACCGCAGTCGAGCTCAGTGGACACGGCCTCGGCCGGCACGGTGAACCGCGCTCCGAACTTCCTGGCCTGCAGCTCTGCCCGGATGGCGAGCTCGGTCCCGGACAGCCCGGACGGGAATCCGAGATAGTTCTCGATGCGTGAGGAGGTTCCCGCCTGGCCGCCAATTGCCGCGGCATCCAGCACGAGCGTGTCCAGGCCCTCTGAGGCGCCGTAGACCGCAGTGGACAGCCCGGCGGGCCCGGCCCCGACGACGAGCAGCTCGCACGCGGTTTGCGGCGCGGTCGGAGCCGGCAGGCCGATAGCGGCCGCAACCTCAGCGTTGCTGGGGTTGCGCAGCACCTGCCGGCCGTACAAGATCACGATCGGCGTCTGGCTGGGATCCACCTCGAGAAGCTTGAGCAGGTCTTCGGCGGTTTTGTCGTGCTCGAGATCGAGCCACTGCGCAGGTACCCTGTTGCGGGCTGCGAACTCCCTCAGACGGCGAGCGTCCGGCGAGTAGCGCGAGCCCACGATCCGCATCCCGACGCCGAGCCCGATCAGGATCGAGCGGCGGATGAGGAAGGCCCGCAAGACCAGGTCGCCGATCGTCGGGTTGCGCGCTATCAGGTCCCTGAGACGATCCACGGGAACGACCAGTACCCTGCCAGCCATCGCCGGCACCGCGCTGAAGAACGCCGCCTCGCCGGTCAGCAGGCCGAGCTCGCCCAGGAAGCGTCCGCGGCCATGAACGGCGATGGTCCGCTCGGCAGGCGCGCCGAAGCCCTCGACACTCGCCACATACCCGTCCAGAACGGTATAGAGGTCACAGTTCCTGTCACCCTCCGCGAAGAGCGGTTCCCCGGGCCGGATGGCACGCTCGTCCGCGACTGCGGCAAGCGCGGCAAGCTGAGCGTCGTCGAGTCGCGGGAACGCGCCGTAGGTGTCGGGAGTTTCTGCCGGTGCCCCAGGCTCAGATGAACGTTCCTCAGACATAGGTCTCGTCGACATAACACCAGCGCCAGTCCTCGCCCGGCTCGAACGACTGCGCTATCGGGTGTCCGATCGCGTACGCGTGGCCGCGCGCATGGCGAAGCGGCGAGGAATCACAGCATCCGACATGGCCGCAGGTCAGGCACAGCCGGAGATGGATCCAGCGAGTCCCGAGGCGCAGGCATTCCTGGCAGCCCTCCGGAGTCCGGGGTGCTACCGGTCGCACCAGGAGGAGGTGCGGATCGCGGACTATCGTCACGGCCGCCTCCGCTTCTAGCCGGTTGACGCGATGTGATGTACGACTAGGTCGATTAGGTCAAGGCTCTCCCCGTTCGTCAGCCCTGCACATCAGCAGGGCAGCTAGTACTAGATGTCCTGGCTACCTGATCGGGGGATGCCAGGTCGGCGACGGCCCGCCATGCTGGCCGGAATGGGCTGCTGGTACCCCCGGAAGGCGCGCGCGTGAGGTCATGCGGCTGACGCCGCGGCCAGCGCGGCCGCCCGGACCTGGCCAGCTTGGCGGGGCAGCCCGTGCGGTCGCGCAGCGAGCGCCGGAGACGATCACGGTCGTCCGTTACCGCGCGCAGCCGATCCTGGTAACTATCGCCCGACTCACGGCCACTGCGGTCTTTGCCTACCTGCTCGCGTTGCTGCTGGTGCCAACCGTCACACCCCGCCCGGTGCTCGCGCCACTGACGGCGCTGCTGGTAGCGCAGGTCACGCTGTACCACACCATCCGCAGCGCGATCAGCCGCGTAGTTGCCGTGGTATCCGGAGTCCTGCTCGCGCTCGGCTTGTCTGCCTGGCTCGGCTTCAGCTGGTGGAGCCTCGCGATCACGATCGCGATCGCGCTGGCAGTCGGCTACGCGATGCACCTGGGCGAGACCGTACTCGAAGTGCCCATCAGCGCGATGCTCATCCTCTCGGTAACCACGGAACGCTCCACCGCCTACGGCCGGGTCGTGGAGACCATGATCGGCACGGCCGCCGGGTTGGTCGCCGGGATAGTCTTCGCCCGCCCGAAAGTGCAGCCCGCCGCTGAGGCCCTTGAAGACCTGTGCGACAAGATGGCCGGCCTGCTCAGCGAGATGGCCGAAGGATTGCGTGACGGATCTGTCCACGACCACTCACCGGGATGGCTGGCGCAGGCCAGGTCGCTGGACGAAGACATCCACCGGGTGGACGAAGCACTTCGGCATGCGGAGGAAAGCGTCCGGCTCAATCCGCGGCGTCGGCTCCTTCCGGAGATCGGCACCGACTTGCGCGGCGGCCTGGAGACACTGGAGCATGCCGCACTAACAGTCCGGCTGCTTGCCCGTCTGCTGGCCGACAGCGCGCGGGTAGCCGCTGAGCAGGTTGGCCCGGTGCGGGATGAGCAGACTCGCCTGCGGCTCGCCGCCGTGCTGACCGAGCTTGCCTCAGCCGTACGGGTTTACGGCCACCTGACCGTCGAGCCTGATCCAGACCGGCGCGATGTGTCTGAGGCCGACCTGCAGCGGCATCTTGGCGATGCGGAGGCGCGGCAGGACCAGCTGAACGAGCTGCTGAGCACCGATCCGGCCGCCGATCCAGCCGGCTGGCCGCTGCGTGGTGAGCTGGTCAGCCACCTGGACAGGCTGCGCACTGAGGTCAAGGTCGGCATCAGGGCCGATGGCCAGTTCCGCAGGCTCCGGCGTCGGCGGCGATCCGGCCGGGCTGGACGGATGGCGAGCCGCCCGTGATCGGGAACACCGTGACTGGCAGATGAGCCGCTCGTAGCCGCCGGATTACACTAGGTAAGCGCGAGGGAGCCCTGGGTCTCGTCAGGAGGCCGTAACGATGGCCAACAGCGAGGACGCAGGCGGCGGCCAGTCCGCGGCGCTCAGGAAGTTGCTGATGCTGTCGCGGCTGCTTACCCAGCAAGAGGATCAGGCCCGCATCCTGCAGTTGGTGGCGAAGGCGGCCGAGTCGCTGACCGCTTGCCGGACGGAAGGCATCCTGCTTGACCAGGAATGGCAGGATATCGGGCGGCACGAACGTCAATTTTCGGCCGCCGGCGTGCAGTGTTCAGCTTTGCCCCCCCACGGCGCGCGGATCGACTCCGTTCGCTTTGGGCCGACCAGCACCGGGACCAGGACCGGCGCCTGGGCCTGGGCCTACCCGATTCCGGCTGCCAGTGGCGGGGCCGGCTGCCTCATCGTAAGCGCGGACTGCGAACTGGCCGAAGGGGAGCATTTCCTGCTTCAGTCCCTCGCCGAGCATGCCGGGGTTGCGCTGGCAAGCGCACGGCTGCACGCCAGGCAGCGTGCGCAGGCAGCCGAGTTGCGCGCGGCAAACCTCGCGCTTCGCCGCAGCATGGAGATTCATGACCGGCTGACCCAGGTGGCCCTGCGTGGCGAGGGTGAGGAAGGCATCGCCAAGGCGGTCTACGAGCTCACCGAACATCCGGCCGGCATCGAGGACTCGTTCGGCAACCTCATCACGTGGGCTGGTCCCGGGCCGTCCGACTCGTCCGCGCAGAGCAGCGCGGAGGCCCGGAACCGGCTGCTGCGCCAGGCGATGGACGCTTCTGGTCCGGTCAGGGACGGCGACCGGCTGATCTCGGTCGCCAGGCTGTCGGGTACCCCGGTAGGCGTGCTCGTCCTGGCCGATCCGGACCGGACCGCAGGAGAGGCGGAACGGGTGGCCATCGAACATGCCACCACGGTGCTGGCCATGGAGGTCGCGCGGCTGCAGACGGTCAACGAGTCGCGGGCCCGCGCGCGCAGCAACCTCGTGCTTGAGCTGGTTATCGGCGAGGAGGGGCCCGGCGTTGTTAACCGGGCTCAGGCGCTGGGCTACGACCTCGGCCGGCCTCACCGCGTGGTCGCACTCGAAGGTCCTCCTGGCGCTGGTGAGGAGATAGAGGTCTTCCTGGATGCCGTCAGGAGAGCTGCCACCGCGCACCGGGTAGGGTCACTGCTTGCTGCCAGGCTGACAGACGTGATCTTGCTGGCGGACGCGGAAGCCTGCTGGCAGGGTTTCCGCGCCTCGGTGGCTGCTGAGCTGCACGGCGCGCACTGCTGCGTCGGCGTGGGCGGGCGGTGTCATGAGGTTGGCGACTTCCCTCGCTCTTACCGCGAAGCGCAGCTTGCTCTCCGCATTCAGAAAGCGGTCGGCGGCAGCGATGAGGTCACGCTGTTTGACGACCTCGGCGTGTACCAGATACTGGCGACTGACACCGATGCCTCCGCGATGGAGTCGTTCACCCGTGACTGGCTCGGTGCCTTGCTGGACTACGACCGGGTGCGCGGTGCCCAGCTCGTCAGGACCCTGAGCGAATACCTGGACCGTGGCGGCAGCTACGACTCGACTGCTACCGCGCTCTCAGTGCACCGCAGCACGCTCAAGTACCGGCTCAGGCGAATCCGCGAGGTATCCGGCTACGACCTCAGCAGTCCGGACACGCAGTTCAACCTACAGCTGGCGACTCGGGCATGGCGGACATTGCAGGCGCTGCGCCAGGCCTGACCAGGCCCGTTGCCCGCACTTGTCCTGGCAGGACAACGGGTTGGCCCGGACGGGACGGTGCGCGCCGGCGCCGGCATCGCCAATGCTGAGGCGATCACTGCAACGAAGCGAGGAGCATGCAATGAGCTTCAGCGTTGACTCGCAGACGTATGTACGTGATCTGGAAGAGCAGCTGAGGCTGATCCTTTTTGATCCAGATGGCTCGGCTGGGGCCGATGCGGCGGTACTGCTCGTCCGCGGCGCGCTAACCGACGGCGATCGCGGCAAGGCCGCCTGGCTGGCCCGGTCGACACAGCAGCTTGCTGAGGCCTGGCCGGGCAACACCGACCTGGCAGCCGCGGCCGCGCACGCCCGCGGCCTGGTCGAGCAGGATCCAGCTTGCCTGGAACGAGCCGCGAGCACCTACCGGGCTCCGCTGGCACGGGCGAAGGCGACCGAGGACGCTGGCCTTGCCTGGGCCGGCCGGGGCAATCAGGACAACGCGGTGGCATGGCTGCGTGCGGCATATGCGCTGTATGAACAGCTAGGCACCGTCGGCGCGATGGCCCGCGTCAGGTCACAGCTACGTGCCGCCGGAGTGAGGCTGCACCACTGGAAGCGCGCGGACAAGCCCGCGTACGGCTGGGAGAGCCTGACCGAGACCGAACAACGGATCGCGGACCTGGTTGCTCAGGGACTCAGCAACCGGCAGGTTGCGGGCCGGTTGTTCCTGAGCACGCACACCGTCGCGTTTCATCTCCGGCACATCTACTGGAAGCTGGACGTCAACTCACGGGTGCAGCTTGCCCGCCTGGCAGCCGAGCAAGCTCAGATGGAGTCAGCGTTAGCCAGGATCGGTCGCTTGGCAACACTGGCACTACCCGGTCTGTGGATGTGCTCGCTGGCCAGGCAGAGGAACGTGTGGCGAAGGAGGAGCCAACCACCCTCGTAGTGCAGGAGGCCTGTCATGGCGATGCTTCCCGCTCACGGCACGAGGCGGTCACTGATCAGTGCCGACCCGACCCGGGAAATCGAGGACATCTACGAGCGTATGGGGCAGCTGGTCAACGCCGCATTCGGGGACCTTGGCGCGGTCCGTGCAGATGTGCCGTGGATGCCGGCCGCTGACCTAACCGAGACCGACGACGCCTACCTGGTCCACGTCGAGCTGCCAGGGGTGCAGAAGAACCAGCTGGACGTGGAGGTATTCGACCGGGAACTCCGGATTGACGGCGAGATCAGCGAGCAGCCGAATGGCCGGCGTCATCGCAGCTCGCGGCGAACCGGCCGGTTCGAGTCCCGGACCGTCTTCCCCGGCGACATCAAGGCGAGCGGCGTCAGTGCCGAGCTTGCCGACGGCGTGCTGACCGTCACCGTGCCGAAGTCGGAGGCAGCTAAGCCGAGCCGCGTCGAAGTCACCGCCAAGAAGCAGTCCGCTGGCTGAGCCCAGGAGGTTAGGAATGGCGAAGGCAGTCGGGATCGATCTCGGCACGACCAACTCGGTAATCGCGGCAACGGAGGACGGGAAGCCGACGGTCATCCCGAACGCGGAGGGATCACGAACGACGCCGTCGGTGGTGGCGTTCACCCCGCAGGGCGAGCGACTGGTCGGTCAGCTTGCGAGGCGGCAGGCGATCCTCAACCCGAAGGGGACGATCTACTCTGCCAAGAGGTTCATCGGGCGGCGCTACAGCGAGATACAGAGCGAGCTGACGGCCGTCTCGTATGACGTAGTGCCCGGCCCGGACGACATGGCCCGGTTCAAGATCGGTGACAAGCTCTACGCGCCTGAGGAGATCTCTGCCCTGGTGCTGCGGAAGCTGGCGGAGGACGCCGCGAAGTTCATGGGGGAAAAGGTCAACGAGGCGGTCATCACGGTTCCTGCCTACTTCAACGACGCCCAGCGCCAGGCAACCAAAGACGCTGGCCGCATCGCGGGGCTCGAGGTACTGCGCATCATCAACGAGCCCACGGCCGCAGCGCTGGCCTACGGCCTGGACAAGAAGACCAACGAGACGGTCCTGGTGTTCGACCTCGGCGGCGGGACCTTTGACGTGAGCATCCTCGACATCGGCGAGGGGGTCGTCGAGGTCCGCGCGACCGCAGGCGACACCCACCTCGGCGGGGATGACTTCGACCGCCGGCTCGTCGATTACCTCGCCGACGAGTTTCAGCGCGATAACGGGATCGACCTGCGAGCCGACCCGCAAGCTCTGCAGCGCCTTTTCGAGGCAGCCGAGAAGGCGAAGGTCGAACTGTCCGCGGTCACTCAGACGACAGTCAGCCTGCCGTTCATCACCGCGGACGCGACCGGGCCGAAGCACCTGAACACCACGATCATGCGCTCGACGTTCGAGCAGATTACGGCTGACCTGGTGGAGCGCACCGTAGGCCCGGTCAAGCAGGCTCTTGGTGATGCCAAGCTCAGTGCCAGCGATATCGACGAAGTCATTCTGGTCGGCGGGGCCACGCGGATGCCAGCCGTGCAAGACCAGGTCCGCCGGCTGACCGGCGGCAAGGACCCGAACATGACCGTCAACCCGGACGAGGTGGTTGCGCTCGGCGCGGCCACCCAGGCTGCGGTGCTCAAGGGCGAGGTCAAGGATGTCCTGCTCCTCGACGTCACGCCGCTGTCGCTCGGCATCGAGACACTCGGTGGCGTGATGACGAAGGTCATCGAGCGCAATACTACGATCCCGGCGCGCCGGGCGGAGGTGTTCAGCACCGCGGAGGATAACCAGCCGGCGGTCGATGTCGTCGTCCTGCAAGGGGAGCGGGAGCGCGCGGCCGACAACCGGGTTCTCGGCCGGTTCAGGCTCGAGAACATCCGGCCGGCGCCGCGCGGAACGCCGCACATCGAGGTCATCTTCGACATCGATGCCAACGGCATCCTGAATGTCTCCGCGAAGGATAAGGACACCGGGACTGAGCAGCGGATCACCATCAGCGAGAGCTCGAACCTGGACACCGCTGAGGTCGAGCGCATGGTCCGCGACGCCGAGCAGCACCGCGAGGAGGACGTGCGGCTGCGCGAGCTCACCGATGCGCGCAACGAACTGGACACGCTCACGCACCGGGTGGAGAGCCTGCTTTCTGGCCGCGGTGACTCGCTTGGAGTGCATGAGAAAGCGCGAGCGGAGAACATGGTCGCTGAGGGGCGACAAGCGCTGAAGCAGGACACGCCGATCGAGCGGATCCGGATCCTGAACGCCGAACTGGCGCAGTTGTTCCAGAGCCTCAGCGCGCAGCCAGCGCCGAATGTCGAAGAATCACAGCCGCTGCCGAGCGACGAGGACGTCATCGACGCCGAGTTCAGTACCGATGAGTGAGCGTGGCAGAAGTCCAGGATCCGGCCAGGGGCCGGTTCAGGCCAGCACGGGCGGCGCTAGCGACGCGATCCCTGCGCAGGCGAGACCGCCGGAGCCGGATAGTGGTAAGCCAGTTAGTGCTGAGTCACCCCAGGCAGAGACTGGTGCGCCCGAGTCTGCCGCGCCAGAGATAGGGCCGGCCGCTGCGCAGCGGATCGCCGAGCTTGAGGACCTGCGCCTGCGCGCGCTAGCCGATCTGGAGAACCTGCGGAAGAAATGCGCCGGCCAGGTCAGCCGGGCTGAGGCAGAGACCCGGGCGAGGGTTTCGCTGCAGTGGCTACCGGTCGTCGACAACCTGGAACGAGCGCTGGCGCACGCGCAGGCCGATCCAGGTTCCATCGCCGACGGAGTCCAGGCCATCCGGAATCAGGCAGTCAGCGTGCTCGCACAGCTCGGATACCCGCGCCGCGACGATGATCTCGGGGCCGAGTTCGATCCAGCGCGGCACGAGGCCATCGCGTCGCGCCACGACCCGGGCGTTCCCGAGGGCAGCGTCGTCGAGGTTGTCGCGCCGGCCTACGGGGAGGGAGACCGCCAGCTCCGGCCTGCCCAGGTAGTTGTCGCCAGGTCGAGCTGATGGCGGTCGACAGCTGATGGCGGGCGACCGGGACTTCTACCAGATCCTGGGCGTTCCGCGCGAGGCCAGCCAGGACGATATCCAGCGTGCTTACCGAAGACTAGCTCGCACGCTTCACCCCGACGTGAACTCCGACCCGGCGGCTGAGGAGCGATTCAAGGACATCTCAGAGGCCTACGACGTCCTGTCTGACCCGCAGACCCGGCGCCGGTACGACGCGTTCGGACCCGATTTCCGCCAGGTCCCGGAGGACGTCGACCCGAAGACCTGGCGGCGCGCGCAGGCTGGCGCGCGAGCTAAGGCCGGAGCCGGCGGGCGAGCGGGCCGCGGCGGCTTCGGCTTCGCTGCGGGCGATGAGGTCGACCTGGATGACCTGCTCGGCGGGCTGTTCGGCGACCGCGCCCGTGCTGGCAGCCGTGCTGACCGCGGGTGGGGGCCGGTTCCCGGCGCTGACCAGACGGCCGAGATCGAGATCTCGATCGAGGAGGCATACCACGGCGCGCGCAAGACCATCTCGCTGGCAAGCCCCGGGGGCACGCGGAATCTGCAGGTGACCATTCCCGCCGGGGTCACCGACGGCCAGCGGATCCGGCTGAGCGGCCAGGGCGGCCGCGGCAGCGACGGGGCCCGGCCTGGCGACCTGTACCTCGTGGTCCGGATCGCACCACACCGGAATTACCGGTTGGACGGCCGCGACCTGCACGCGGACCTCCGGCTGGCGCCATGGGAAGCCGCGCTTGGCACGTCGGTCGCTGTCCCGACACCCGGCGGCGAGGCCAAGGTGACGGTTCCGCCCGGCACATCATCCGGCCGGCGGCTCCGGCTGCGCGGCCGCGGCTTGCCTAATCCGAAGGGCATCCCTGGTGACTTGCTAGCCGAGGTCAAGATCGTGGTCCCGTCAACGCTCTCGGAGGCGGAGCGCGAGCTGTTCGAACAACTCGCCGCCTCCTCTGACTTCCACCCGAGGAGCAGCTGATGGCCTTCGCGCTGGTCCGGGCCAACGAGCTCGACCTACGGGCGTTCGCCGCGGCAGCGGGGCTGCACCCGGAACTGGTGCGCAGGCTCGTTGCCCTCGGCATGCTCGACGCGTCCTGCGACTGCTCCGGCGACTTGTGGTTCGCGCCGGGCCAACTCGCCGTGGCGGCCAGGATCCAGCGGTTGCACGCCGGCCTCGGCCTGAATTACGCCTCCATCGGACTCGTGCTTGACCTGCTCGACCGGATAACGGAGCTGGAGGCGGCGCTGCGGCGCGCCCGGCACCTGGGAGGGTGACCATGGACCCGAACAAGCTAACCCAGAAGTCCTCCGAAGCGCTGCACGATGCGCAGACCAAAGCGCTGCGTTTCGGCCATGCCGAGGTCGACGCCGAGCATCTGCTACTGGCGCTGCTCGAGCAGCCCGAAGGCATCGTGCCGCGGCTGCTCAGCCAGACTGGTGCCGATCCAGACCGGCTGGCGAAGAACCTGGAGTCCGAACTCGAACGGCGGCCGCGGGTGAGCGGGCCTGGCGTGGCACCCGGCCAGATCGCTGTCACACAGCGGCTGTCGCGGTTGCTCGATGATGCTCAGCAAGAGGCTGGCCGGCTCCGGGACGAGTACGTATCCGTCGAGCACCTGGTGCTGGCCATGCTGGCAGAGGGCGATGCGACGGGTTCGGGCAGGCTGCTGCACGACGAGGGCATGACCAGATCGGCGTTCCTGCAGGCGCTGGCGAGGATACGGGGCAATCAGCGGGTCACCTCGGCAATGCCCGAGGCAGCGTACGAGGCGCTGGCTAAGTACGGTCAGGATCTGGTGGCGGACGCCGCGGCAGGTCGGCTAGACCCGGTTATCGGCCGCGACGCTGAGATCCGGCGGGTGATCCAGATCCTGTCCAGGAAGACCAAGAACAACCCGGTGCTGATCGGCGATCCCGGTGTCGGGAAGACCGCCATCGTCGAAGGTCTTGCTCAGCGCATAACTCGCGGCGACGTCCCCGAGGGGCTGCGGGATAAGACGATATTCAGCCTCGACATGGGCTCCCTGGTAGCAGGCGCGAAGTACCGGGGAGAGTTCGAGGAACGGCTCAAGGCTGTCCTCAGCGAGGTCAAGGCGGCGCAGGGGAACATCCTGCTGTTCGTCGACGAAGTGCACACGGTCGTCGGCGCCGGTGCGGCCGAGGGTGCCATGGATGCCGGGAACATGCTCAAGCCGATGCTGGCCAGGGGCGAGCTGCACATGATCGGCGCGACAACGCTCGATGAGTACCGCAAGCACATCGAGAAAGATGCCGCGCTGGAGCGGCGGTTCCAGCCTGTCCTGGTCGACGAGCCGTCGGTCGAGGACGCGGTGTCGATCCTGCGCGGGCTGCGCGAGCGCCTCGAAGTTTTTCACGGAGTGAAGATCGCCGACAGCGCGCTGGTCGCAGCAGTGACGATGAGCTACCGCTACATCTCCGACAGGTTCCTCCCGGACAAGGCAATCGACCTGGTGGACGAAGCATGCGCGGTCATCCGCACGGAGATCGACTCAATGCCGGCCGAGCTCGACGAGCTCACCCGGAGGGTCATGCGGCTGGAGATCGAGGAGGCTGCGCTCGCCAAAGAAGACGACCCCGCGAGCGTCGCGCGGCTGGCCGACCTGCGCAAGGAACTCGCTGACCTCCGCGCCGAGGCTGACGCCCTGCGGGCTCAGTGGGAAGCCGAGCGGCACGCGCTTCGCCGGGTGCAGGCGCTCCGCGAGGAGATAGAGCAGGCGCGGCAGGAGGCCGAGCAGGCCGAGCGCAACTACGACCTGAACCGGGCCGCCGAACTGAGGCTCGGCAAGCTGCCAGAGCTGCAGCGCCGGCTCACTGCGGAGGAGGAGAGCCTGGCAAGCAAGCACGGCGGTCAGCGGCTGCTGCGCGAGGTCGTCACCGAGGATGAGATCGCCTCGATCGTCGCCCGCTGGACCGGCATTCCGGTGAGCCGGCTGCAAGAGACCGAACGCGAGAAGCTGCTCCGGCTCGACCAGATCCTGCACGAGCGGGTGGTGGGCCAGGACGAGGCTGTGCAGCTCGTCACCGACGCCATCATCCGGGCACG
>Ga0335072_10005748_pt1 | contig 18225 bp, 16 predicted proteins | sample Lox_Sample_21_FD_206725 | JGI IMG/M metagenome (GOLD analysis project Ga0335072, IMG submission 206725) | Soil microbial communities from Loxahatchee National Wildlife Refuge, Florida, United States - Lox_Sample_2.1 | ecosystem: Environmental > Terrestrial > Soil > Wetlands | place: USA... | reverse complement strand
CAACGACTTGAATATGATCCGTCTCCTTCTACAGCACGGCGCGGATCCTACTAAAGGGGGCAGGGGTTGGTCTCCTCTCTCAAGTGCAATTAAGTATAACAGCCCGGAAGCAGTCACCTTGCTTCTACAGTGCGAGATCAGCGACCTAGAGACTCGCAAGGTTTGGTTAGAGAGAAGCTTGTTATATGCTTCCGCAGCAGGACGTCGGGACGCTGTCTTGCAGCTACTCCGTGCAGGCGCCAACATCAATGCAATCCAAGAGGAGGGAATCTATAAAGGGGCGACCCCCCTTCTACTCGCTATTTTCAACGGCGAGGTAAAGACCGCGCAGTTGTTAGTCCGCCAGGGTGCTCGACAAGACATTGCCGAGGAGAGCGGTCATCTTCCCCTAAGCTCAGCTGCAGAGCTTGGCTATGATCTTCTGGTTCGTGACCTTATACGCGCTGGCGGAGATCCGAACACGAAGACCGGGCCTAACGAGGATACACCTCTAATACTAGCAGCAGGAAAGGAACATGAGAAGGTTGTCAAGGTTCTCCTTGCCAACGGCGCAGACAGGGAGATGACCAACAAATTTGGAGATACGGCAGCCGATATAGTGGAAGAGATGGGACATGAGAAAATGATTGAGTTGTTGGAAGGGTAGAGTTACAGCGGGAGGTGTGCTAGCAATAAGGGGTAGCGAGAAATTTAGCCGGATTGATTATCAAGAAAGCTCCGAACAACAAATGACCTCACGGAATTTATATGTCACAGACCAATAATAAGGTCTCTGAGTGTCTCAAACTGTTGCCATAGCGATGCCGGATTCCGGTTTGAGTGACTAGTGTCTCATTGGAAGCCCCCTCAGCACCCTGCCACGCTAAGCACTCAGCCTAAATAGGCACTCCGCTTGACGCACCGATGATCATCCCACGTCATTAGCTGATCAATCCAATATTTCAGTTGCTGATAAACCGCCCTTTTCTCAAAACCTCACTCTCAAAAGATATATAAGACCGCTAGAAAAGTACATTGATTTCTTTAATCTAAAGTTATACCATCTGTTCAGAGAGTTTTATCTTTCAACTGTAGATATTATGGCTCCTCTCAACGTCGGCTGCATGGGCTACGGCTTCTCAACTAAATGCTTTCACCTACCTTTCGTCCTTCCAAATCCTGATTTGAAAGTTTACGCGTTCTTGCAACGGGCCGAAGCGCCAGCAAGCAAGGAAGGAAGGTGTCGAGAAAGGAAAGCATTGTACGGTCGACTTTCCAGAAGCGAAGCATTATCGAACCGCAGATGAGTTTTTTGCGGACAAGAACATCGATCTTGTACTTGTATGCACACACCATGATACTCATGCCAAGTTTGCGGAGCGGGCACTACGGGCGGACAAACATGGTATGTGTTTGACAACGACTTTACCGATCTGAAGAACTTTTGACTGACTTTGCTGAAAGTGGTCGTTGAGAAGTCATTTACAGTTAGTTCGGAAGAAGCGGAGCGAGTCATTGCTACAGCCAAAAAGAGCGACAAGATTCTTACTATTTTCCAAAGTATGCAAAAAATTCCACCTTTCATACGATGCTTTGTTGATGACGACGTCATCCCCAGATCGTCGATACGACTCAGACTTCCTCACGCTGCGACACCTCGCCGAGAAATCCGCGTTCGGCGAGATCACAGAATGTGAAATGCACTACGATTTCGACTTCCCCTTCTGGATAAAGGGCTGGAACTCTCCGGATTTCTCACCCAGCCATGGCATGATGTACGGAATCAGTATTAATGAATAAAATACGGTATTTAACGACCCCTAGTTACGAGCAGAGGAAGCACGCTAATGCAGGGTCTAAAATATAGCTAATTGTAATGGCGCTAGTGTGCTTAGAAACGAGGGCTGAGATTAAATCATTGATTGTTAAGGCCTGAAACTGATTTCGCAGTTTACTGTAGCGAACTAGTTACTAAATCGTAATGCAAGATCGCTAACCTATAAAATTCTAATCGCTTTGCACTTTTAGGGGATTTAGGCTTACAGTCGCTAAATTTCTAGAACGTTGTCACTAATATTACAGCGCATTTAGTGATCGCATTTGCTACTAAGCCTTCTCTTTTCTTTATAAATCATTATCGCATAGCTTGCAATGTACATTAGAAATACAGGGCAGCTAAAGCTACATAAACTAAGGACTTTAGATGTTGCTACTGAGTATTGCGATGCGCATCCAAACAACGTTGTCGTTAGTTTGCATAATCGGGAGTTCACGGGCCACACAAACATACCCCCGGGGGTAAATGTATTGGGAATCTTCTCTACGTTGTCTCAGATTACGACCCGATAAGCAAACGAGAGATAAGCAGCAGGTTAGCAAGTAGTTGAAGTTGCGTAAAACAGCAACCAAAACCTGCTGAATTTGGCGGCCAGAGCCGCAGTACTCAGACATATACTATTAAAAACCGGACTTTTAAAATCGAGTCAACTAAAAAATCCAAACTAAAGTAGAGTAAACAAGATCTCTAGCACCTGCTAAAAAAATGATACGTTTACTTCTCCTATTAGCACTAATCACTACAAGCCTAAGCTAATGCTTATAGGCATTTTCAGGCCGGATATATGGCCATCCCCATCCAGAACGGAAGAACTCCTACATTAATAAAGACATCATAACTCTGGATATTGTCCGCAAGGTCAGCATCGTCGTGCTCATTAAGTTTAAACACCTCAATCTTCGGGCTCGCGGCGTCTGTAAGCATATATAATCGCCCCCTATCAATTGCCGCATCAATACCTCCTGTCATTGGGGCAGCGCTGTAGTGGATGGTGCCTCGAATATTGCCAGTCGGCGTATCAATAACCGTAATATTTGGCTGTGCTCCATCAATGATGTAGGCGCTATAGGCGTGGGGTGAATATGCAACCCAGCAAGCTGCAATTTGACCTGGGATGACGATGGGCTTCTCTACCGTGATTTGTAGTGAAGGAGCTACATTGAGATATGCTGCGCCGTCGGTACCAGGTATAGGATTTGTGATAAGAAGGGTGGAGTCCGAACTGAGGAAGTTGAGGCTGAAATCACCGGTGATGCCGGGGGTGAGCGAAATGATGCCTTGTGTTGATACTTTTCCGCCCTCGATTGGATAGGCAATGACGTATCCGGGGGCTGCACCGTTGCTCCTAACTGAGACAAAGAGACTAGTGGATGAGGGATTGAACACTATGTCTTGGGTTATGACCAGGGGACCAGGTGGGGGAGATGCTGAATCCGTTGGCTGTGCTATGGGGCGCAAGGGGCCAACTGGGGTTAGACCTTTGTTCTCATCAACGGTATAGCACGTGACCCCAGCGACTAGACCGCCATTTGTGACGCAAGCTACGAGAGTAATCAGCGAGGGATGTGGGTTAAGAAATGCTGACATTACATACCTGTCTTCAGCGCGCTTGAGTATGCTACTGCAACCGGTGTGTCACCTAGTGTGGCGGCAGGAGAGCCGACAAGCGTTGGATGCCAAGGATCTCCGTCATCGATCTTGAACATTGAAACAGTGTTGCTTTGCGAATTGACTGTAAAAAGATATCCCTAATGCAATATTCAGCAAATTTCAATGACATGAGAAACAATAAGGGACTTTGAAGCACATACATCCTCAGAAACGACAACAGAGTCTTGCGAAACCACTGCCAATCCAGCCAGGCCAGTACCTGCCGTGGATGTACGAACAGGGGAAGAGAGGGTGCCATCCTCCGGGGATATCTTGAGAGAGATAATGAAGTTACCAGTTGGGTCGTTGTCAAGGAAGTATGCAGCGCGGTTGTTTTCATTTCGAGCGGGAAGATACAAAGACCATGCTAGCCCAAGGTTCATCACCAAAAGACAGCCATAGCAAAGAGACAACATTTTGGATACGTTCTATTGTAAGCCCCTGTAATGACTGATAATGAGATCTTGAAATTTTAGGAGAAGTCGAACCAGCACCAACAATGAAAGTTAGCCAATATATAGACAAATTAAGCTTGCTCCTGTGGCGAATTAGCCAATATGTACTTCTAAAGATGATCATCCAATTTTCTGCCTTTAACTAGAGCTCCGAAGTGCATAATCATGAGAAATTTTCACGTGTACAACGGCCCATCCTGAGCCTATCGCGATATTACCGTCGTATATGGGACAGGGAAAGGGAGGTCTATGCAGGGCGAAATTTGGACGATGATTGTCCTATTACGTGTGCCATTGAATTCTGAGCGGAGGTATTAGATTAAATTTCCATATTTTTCTCACGTTGCATTTTAGCAATCAATATCGCCACCTTATCCCTTTGCAGGTGAATTTTCGAAGATGTGGTCAGCTAAACTACTTTGGGTAAAGCGTTCGACTGGTGTGCTTTGCATGCCTCACCACATCTTCGAAAATTCACCTGCAAAGGGATAAGGGTGACTTTTGGGGTGTTCATGTTGAACCGAGGCTCCGGCTAGTCAGCAATGAAAAATAGCGCGATTTGGAATCCTCACTCTCAGAAGAGCCAATAAAATGTTAAGCTCCGCAGATCTGACGTTATCAGACTTCGAAATACCATTCCACTTTAACATTCAACATCATGGGCATAAGGTTAACTATGTCGTGCACCTCGATGATACAATTGAATTCCAAGTTATTTGCACTAATAGACTGACCTCGAAGTCTCCAGGTGCTGGGTAGAATAGATATGGGAGATCTATGAGACCAGTTTAACGAACCTAATACTCCGCAATTGATACCTAGAGTTTATTCTATCGGTTCAAAACTCATTATTTCTTGTCCAATTTCCTTCAAAGTTGCTTCAGCGGTGAATAGCATGATTCGGAATCAAATCTCGTTTAAATTTGAGAATATATGGCTGCGCGAGATACCTTTACACCCTGGCTGTCATCCTCCGTCTGTGGTGTATATGAGCATCAAGGGAGTTATCGGCTCCGTCAGCTTACCGGTCTCAGAGGCTTTCAGGTGATTTTATGATTATTACTCGGTATTCGAATATGGTTTGGCCTCTTCGAAACTTGCTGGGACCCACGGAAAGATGTTTCGGATCTTACCGGCAAGTAGCTGGTCACGGGCAGAAGCACTTGTGATGTCGATTTACTCGCCTTACCAATTGTTGAATGAAATGAAGCTTATCAATTACGATACTGGGCCCATGGCCCAGTATTTATGCGCTAATGTACTCCATTTGTTGTCTAAATGAGTCACTGTTCAGTGACCCCTTGTCGCATGGACAAAAGGCTGAGGGAATACATCTTGATTGAATTGAGTAATGAATCTCTATGGGACGTATACTCGTATTTATCTACAATTGTGGTGACAGTCCAGCTGTCGCCACCTGGCTAGTTGTCACCTTCATGATAGCTGAAGGCTCAGCTCGTGATGCTCGATTTGCCTCTTAGTACTGTTGGAATACAGCTATCGTGGCTGTTAATCCATGGTTACACAAATCATATCGGACCGCTGGACGTCCTCGGACTCCTTAGGAGTTTAAGGACTACCGGTTGCAGACTACGGACTACGGACTTCAATCTGTTCGGAAGTCCTATGAAGTCCTAGAAAGTCTTATGCTTATATAGAGGGTAAAGAACCCGTTAGTTGAGAATCATTAAGTAAAAGATAGAATCATAAAGCTGCGCACTTAATCACTACTAATTTTCTGTGACTCCAACAAGTACAGCTGTTCATGGGGCTTACGGACCACTAGTAGATGTAATTTCAACATAATGATAATAGAATGGTTGCTGGAGTGATTACTGTTGCCACAGTGACGCATGTCCACGTAACACTCTTACAGGGCGGAAACTTCAACACTAATCGACTATTGTAGTGCTGGAATTGGCTATAAAATTTGCTCAATTTTGGTCGCCAACAGCTGCAAAGTCTACCTCGGAGCACGGTCGAAATAAACGGCCAAAGATGCCATCGCAGAGATCGAGAAGGAGCATCTTTTTGTTAAAGAGAAGAAGAATTTTGTACGGTCGAAAATGGACCATACGAAGCTGAGGGATGTAATTGCAGCGGCAAAGAAGTTTATGGTCTAAATATTCCGAGTATGTAGTGTGGAGGGATAGAATGGGTATGCCGTCAAAGTACACGATCGTCAGGGCAACGGGTAGGTCAGCGTACAAGCTCGAAACAACTGTAATCTGTGTCCGTAAAGAAATCTCTGTCCAAAGGTCCGTATATCGTCCGTAAATCTAGTCTGTATCCGTAAAGCCCGTAAAACACCCGTAAAACCTGTCCTGCCCGTAAAAGATAACTGTAAAGGAATGATTATGCTCAAAGGTAGTCTACGAGCTAGCTAAATACATTGATACCTTAGTGCGGGCTCTGATCATGTAGGGGACCACTGTAGGGCGAAACTGGCCTGTAATTCGAATGCCCACGCTATAGCTAATTACATGAACCTCGGCCTAGCCGAGTGCTAATTACTAAGCATTCCTAAGGCACGAAATGACACCCTCCCGTACTAAGCGAAAAGCGCACCCGAGCTTTCTCACGTGATTGGCCCGTGCGCACGTGACTAGTGTAACACAACAACAACTCTATTTCACTTCTCCTTTTTCGTGAAGCAATCGTCCGAGAAACGTAAGGACGATCCGCTCCAGTGTCTAGCAACACCTTAAGGTTTAGAGGCGGTCTTCGTTCGGAGACCCTTTTAACCACAAACATACTATCTCCAATGCCGCTCAAGTAGCCTTTCTTTGAGTCTTTGGGGGAAGAGGAGGAAGGGAGTGGCCTAGTTTCAGGCTCTGGGAGTTGAGAAGCTCGCTCGAGAGCATCCACTAACTGCTTCTCTGGACTGGTGGATGCTAAGCTTTTCCCGGTTCCTTCCTATCCGTACTTGTCTTTTCGGACGAACTTCCTTGACTCTTCCCGTTCGAATCCTTTTTAGGAAGTCTTTGACACGATGCTTCTTAGACCCACAAGTAAAGCAAGCTTGATTGTTTCTCAATTGACTTTTTTGGCTCTTTCTGGCTCATGTGTTTTCGCTCGCTTAAATAACACCACGGAACCCCACCACAGTAGCCTCTTGTTCATATCCAGGAGAAAACGGGGCGCTCGCTGACGCAAGCCTTCACGAATCTAGTAAGCAATGAAGCGCGGTTGCCAGAGAACGCTGTGCTCTGAAGACATGGCGTTAATTTAGGCATTTCCATCAAGTTAGGTGGCTAATGTATTCTGAGGATAGGATACTAATTATACCAACTAGTCACATCGGACAATTCGTCCTTGCCGACGCCCTCTTCCCAGTGCCCACGACAACATCTAATCTTCCGGAATCTAGTGTCAGGATCTGTATGGTATGCTTGCAAGGGATGATAGGTATTCCAACATGAACTCACCGCTGACAGTTCTACAGATGTCATCTGACCTACAAGTCCTCCACGAAATAGTCCCCCAAATCCACTTTTTTGCGACCGTCAAAGAACTTGGCACATCCTGGCCCGACTTCTCCCCTCAAATACCTTCCTCTCCCGCTTGAAACGCTACACCAAGATCCTAAACGAGTAATTCAAAGGCGAGCTCCAACGATGCTTAGACGCATCAGGCTGTGATTCGAATTACCGCAGTATCTCCTTCTCCTACTCTTTCCATACTGCGGAAAGCATCAACCAACTTTTCAAGCTCGTCCGCCGATGGATGCAGTCCCGTTTAAATTATTAATTGGATGGTAGTTGAGGATACAGGATTTTCGTCCAGAAAGGCTTCCCACCCCAAAACATCATCAGCAAATCTAGTGCGTGCGAGCTTATAGTCTAGTGCGTCTAGAAGGTCTTGCAACTGCAAAAATGTAGGCAAAAATTGGTCCTTTTGTGATGAGGCCTTGATCATGTGCACATTTTGCCTTAGGTGATGTAATTGGCTGCCCCTACATTATCTATTTGGTGGTTTAATTCACGTGATGCGCTACTCAGCCTTGCGACTCAGTGTCGAGGCAGCAAAAAACAGCGACTAAACCCACTGAATTCAGCAGCCAAAACCGCAGAACTTTGACACATTGTATAATACACATAATCAAAATATAAAATATAAGCAAGAATAAATTACATCAAGAACTTGTTAAAGAGTAGCTTGCAATTAGTTGATATGTGACGGTTCGTCACATGCACGCAACAACTACTGTCCCAGAAACCACTAAGGGCAGTTAGCCAAGGACGGTTAGCCAGCTTGTGTATATAAAGACTTACCATCCCCTTTTCCTCCCCTTTTCTTCTCTCCTCAGCTTAGTATCTTCGAATAGTGCAACCTACAAAGCTCCCTCCATCCTCCATTGAATAGCATTCTCTACATGCCGTCACATGATAACGAGTTACTGAATAGTTGCTAGCTAGCTTACAACTAGTTAAGACTGCAAAGGTATCAAAACTAATAGTAAGAGCACTTTCTAAACAATCTAAAGCTTAACTAGTTAAGTTATAAGCTGTAGAATAGTTTATAATAATTAAATGATCTATGTACAGTACAATAGAAAGCTAACAGCCAGTTAGCAATTGCTCTTCTCTTATCAAGCAAACAATGCAAACTACAACCAAATTCCGTGCTGGGTAAAAACAAAGCGCTAGCGAAAAGCCACCTCCAAAACTACCCCCGACATAATCCAACCCATTCGTACGGGGGAATGCCCACGCTATATAGCTAATTATATGAACCTCAGCCTAGCCGAGTACTGATTACTATGCATTCCTGAAGCACGAAATGACAAAAGGGCGCGATTAACCGCCGTTTCCGGATGCAGATTTGGAGTCCGGTAGTTTACTCAATAAGCTTTATATTCACCATTTTTATCATTTTCCATATTTTCTCTCCAGTTTCTTCATAATAGAAACGGCACTTGACTGATAACCTCCACTGAAGATACAATGATGGTTGAGATAATGATACCTTTCGTATATTAACAATCTAACAACAGTTCAGGGCTAGAGAATACTCACAACTCGTACAATTGCATTCTATCCCCATATTCATCAACAGGCTCATCCTTCGGCTTCAAATTCATATTCCGAAAAGAACGCATCTTCATATCCACTAAACGTCCGCATGATTCCTAATTCGTTCTCACTATGCGCATAGCAACTCGGATCATAAACCACCTCTTCAACGGGACTGTTGCTAATACCCCCCCTGCTGTGATTTCCAGACTATAAATCACTATATACTACTACTAGCACAACACCCTTACATGATTTAGGTGACTATCGCCTAATAGGCGAGGCACAACTGCTAACGCAGTCTTCTTAACTCCTCGTCCTTTCCCTGGCCCTTCTTGTAAGACTGTAACATAGCTCTCAGCCGCTAATTAGCAAAGAAGTCGGCCTAGGAGCTAGAGTAGTTATTAGGCTGCCCCGTGGAACTATAACACGTTGTTACAAGGAAGCTGAACTAAGGATACCTAAAGCCTTCTAGGATAGGTGCTAGAGCTGTTTGTAACTTTGCTAGCTTTGCAGCCAAAGAAGGCCCAGAGCCGGCAGTAGAATAGTTGGATACAGGGCAGCCAAAGTTAAGGAAGTTGGCGGCAAGGAAGTAGCTGTGACTTGCTGAGAGGGCGCTGTGTGCATAGCTAGTTGGGCAGAGATGGGGTACGACGTATGTTCCCCTTTTAAGTAGAATTAGATAACTTAACAGCATACGACTAGAAGTAATATTTAGGAGGGAGAAGTCTTAAACGACAGACTTAAAGCTCAAGCTCAAGCTGAATTATTTGTAAGAGCCTGTCCATGCAAGAAGCTAGCTATCTCTTAAGCATCTTGCTATTAAAATACTATACTCACCTGCAAACATTGTTTTGGCATTATATCTGTTTCCTGTTTTCATAAAGTAAGCTTCTCTTTGCTGTAGACTTAGCTTGTCGACTTGGCCATCAAGAAGAAGCTGAATCCACTATACGATGCTATACTAGTAACGGCAATATTAAGGGATAATACCTTAACAGTCGCTAAATCTAATTTGGGCGCTATGAAGTCGAAGTTTGCTGAGAGGCATATTTACAGCTTATACCTAAGAGCGTCACTAGGGTCTCTCATCCTACTTCCTAAGACCCTAATAACAAACCATTTTACCCTAATTAATATTCACTTGTACCAAGGAGATTTAAAGTAATACATGTAAAAGCAGGTCCCTAGTATTTCTCCTAAGAGGAAGGAGTCTTATGCTGTGCATCTTCTCTTAGAGGATTTGGACTTCAAAATCAGCTATTCGAGCAAAAGTGTTTTTAATATCTATAAGATATCAAACCCGGTAGCATTATAGTTTGTAGGCAGGTTATAACAAGACAGACGCTATGGCAAACTTGCTAAGCGGTAGGAGATGACCTCGACACGCCCCCTAGGTCTCACTCGATTGCCTGAGTCTCTAATCTTTTGTCCCTGTAGCGAGATCATATGTTTGCTACTAGAAAGTGTCTTTTTGCTTAACGGCACGTACTTTAAAGTACAACGTCACAATCGCCAAGCCCCCTACAAACAAAATATATCGTCGCCAACTCCTACCGTCAACAGTTAGCAGCTTCAAGATTCCCAACCGCACCCGCAGTCGTCACAATGAATGGCCACTTTCCTTCCGTTGGGGAAGCGCTCTTAAAGGAGCAATATGAACATGGCATATAGGTCATTGATGGAGAGAAGGAGTTCAAGTATGCCACTAACTTTACAGAAGGCTGTATAAATACTAAGATGACGTTATAGTCCCAACCCCAATAACTACCTCCAACAACTAAGACAGCACATGTGGGCTTCAATTATCATCTTATATCAGTCTTTGAATCGCAGTCAACTGGCAAGTCAACGCTTAATTACCTTTCTGACACGGAGTTTGGTGTGATGTCTGAGGAGGACAGGCGGCAGACCACGAAAGGGGGTCCTCCAGTGCAGATATTAGCTTTCCTTAGGTGGCCAGAGAAACGAATTCGATTCTACTCCGGCTGCTAATGATGGGATGAGCTGGTTATTACTGTGCTATTCTTTTTTTGTTTTACGACCCATTTTTTTTTTGAACGTGCCAGAACAGTTAATGTTCTGGCAGATAACGTTCTGGATTTTGTTGGAATTATGGTTCAAAGAGAACACATGCATGGTATATTATGGAGGGATAGGATGGATGTGCCGTCGAAGTGCACAGTCGTCAGAGCAACGGGTAGGTCAGCGTACAAACTCGAAGCCACGGAATGGCTGGCAATAGGGACGGAGGCAACGCTCAGCGCAATGCCTGAAACACATAAAAGAAAATGACAGTATTCCATGTCCGTAAAACCTCCTATAAAAACCCGTAAAACTGATCCTTGTCCGTAAACCCTCCGTAAAAACAAACAGTCCGACCCGTACGACCCGTAAATGATAACTATAAAGATGATGATGCTCAGAGATAGTCCAGAGCTAGCTAAATACACAAATACCCTAGTGCGGCCCTGGTCATGTGATTTTCATTAGGGACCACGAAATCCCATCGCAATATGCATGTGGCTTTAAGGGAAAAGCCGAGCATTTTAATTCGATTTTGGCATCTGAGTTTCAACTGCTCACAACTATATTATCTTCACATAGGACGAACTATTAATTGGATCTTGAGCGCCAACGCCAATAGAAACCGCTTCAGCGGGAAAGTGTTCCAACAAGATAACACCTTACTTAGATCATTGCAGGTGACTCAAACATGCCTTCGTCTTGCCAAAGTGAGCTTTCCATCATGATGGACATTCACCAACTGCAAAAACTGCTTCGCGAACTTCTTTTCCTGCTCAATCTCAGTCCGCCAATCCAGACTCGTAATGGCGGAGAGTGTGATCGAAGCACTGTTTAAAATGATATTGAGGACTTGGAGGGCTTAATCATTTAGTCAGTCTTTGCATGAAATAGCGAAAATGGAAGACAAGAAGAAACCCAGAATTTGACTGGGGAGCAGAGCACTCACACTTCAGCGTCGCTGCTTCCAGAGGGTGCAGCGTGATAGTAGCTCCGATTGATAATGACAGTGCTGCGAGGCAGATTGAGATGAACACGGAAAAGCGCTTGAAGTTCTGGCCCGACATGCATTCGCGCTTTGAGGAAGAGTCAATCTCCCGTGTGAAGCGCGAGGAGAAAGGAGTAACGTACTTCTGAAGAGGTAAGAACTGGCGCGTTTGTTCTTGAATCCATATATCTAGCGCTGGCCATTTTTGTTGGTTATGAAAGAACAAGAACCTCGTTTGTGTGATGTGGAAGGCTTTTGATAAATGATTATCAGAAATATTCAAAATCAAGTAGTAGGAGAAGAGTAGAAGAATGATCATGAAGAAATAGCAAGGCGCTCTAAGCGGTGATATTTGAGAATCCATCGCGCCGTCAGCTTATTTTAAGGTTCTCGATTTCACGGTATCAACATTTTTCTTGATGATTGGAGGTCGTAGACGGATTGTGAAACCCGGTGGTCGAAGGCGCTTAGCCGAATCGAGTTATTGGGCCATGAGGAGCGGCTATGAGTGGCTGAAACTGCTATCCTATCCTACATTCTTACCCGCTCAAGAAACCTCGATGACTGGACTTTCAGATATCTTATCTCGAAATATTGGATTGAGTGTCACTTGAGAGGTTTCTAGCTATCGCCAATTGCATAAAGGTGGTACGAAGGTGAAAATAGAGTATCCGGACACATTGTCACGAAGCGAAAAACTTGCTAACAATCACCACAATCTCAAGACATAACATATTAATAAAAATTTGCGAAATTAATAATTTGGATTCACTAAGTAAATCTAATTTCAAATCATAATTTTGAGCTGATTCCATATTGTGGAATTATGTGTAGCTAGTTATGTAGCGATTTTGATGTTCCGGCCAAAGTGTCCGGATGCTTTATACTTTCGCCTTTGTAGTCTTCATTGTTCCTTGCCAAAATATTTTTGAATCAGAAGTCAAGGCCTTTTCTAGTCGCTCGAACATCGATTATCCAGGGGTTCGATTTATCTTTAGTAAGCAATAGGGTTTTATATGTGTCTAATGCAATAAGTCCTTGTATTCTGCAACAGAGCAATTCAGTGCAGCGATCTCACGGCCTATTGAAAGAGTAAGATGAGTTTGGACTATTCTGTACACTCTAAATTTATACCTTATTTTTGTGGCATATGCACCGTGCAAAGTACTCAAATTTCATGAATTCAGTGTAACAAGTTGTTCTCGAATACTTTTGTTCAAAACACTTTTTGAGGAGGCACAACGCCACAGGCTAAATTTCTCCACAAAGGATAGGCTGATTTTGGTGGCTGGCGATGCAGCTGAATCGTCCGTCGCAACTTGAATTGCTATAGCCTAAAATCAAAACGGTAGCTAAATATAACTTATGCTGTTGCCTTCGAGGCAACGAATTGTTCCTATACAAGATCTCCCTAAATACATGAGTGAATTCTCAGTAGAGATCAGTCATTATGCTATTTCTTTTAAAAAGCTCTTACTTATTTGACTTGAACCGATTTTAGGACGTTGACCGGAAACTTATATACGAGGTAACAATGTCATCCGAGGAGGTTACTCTGCCCCAGACATGGCCCGTATCCATCAGTTGCGGTGAGCTGAAAATCCACATCTGGCATCACACGATATCAGGATACGTGGGCCAGATTGATTGCTGGACGTATCTGTCAGAAGGCATGCGAAAGGTGAACCAGCCAGAGCTTGTAATTACTCTCCGTCGTAGGCCTTCAGAGCCAGAGCATGAATACTCCCTCGAACCACTCGAATGGTTCAAGATGGTCTATTTATGGGGACAGGAAGGTCGAATAATAGATGCTTACCACACCCACGAAGGCCAGTCAGAGCATTGGCTAGGTAGCAAGAACTTGGAGGTAATCACGCATGGCATGCCAATCCCAATTCCAGGCTTCGGTCCAGGCTTTTTTCCGCCGCATCGCTTCCATGGAATCGCTCTTACCAGGGAAGAAGCGAACATCGCAAAGGTATTTGGCTACACAAGAGTAATTGGGCATTACGGAATTAGTCAAAGATGGTTCCCATACTGTCCTTGGATCGATCGCGACCGAGATGATTGTATCAGCATGGCGCAGATGGAGAACAGCATGAGGTCTAGAGAGTTCCCTTGTAAAACGATTCGTGGCCTTAGTGCCCGTTGGGAAGGAGATTATATTATCCTTACTATACCGCTTGGGAAAGAGCAGGAAGTAAAAGCTGTCGTGAAACAGACAAGTCCCGAAGAAGCTTGGGCCTTCGATTCTAGTTTGCATCCAAACGCGGATAGTTGCCCCTATTGGCAGGCTGGACAGAGTCAGATGTCGGTTTTTAGTGCTTGGTAAGTGTATATTCTGGCCCCATTTTCTTTCTTCATATTCTGTTGCTTTTGTGTCTTTTGAGGCCGTTCCAATTGACTCTATTTACTAGCCCAAACTTGTGCTGCAAAGGTCTCGCATTTCTCGTATTCTGCCCGCAACAATCCGAAGATAGCTGGAACATCCTCGAAGACGGCTCAACCTGTGATAATCCCTCCCATATCTAGCTTACACTCAACTAATCAACCCACAGTATTCCTCCGCGACTCCACCTGGCTTTCCATCCGCGAAGCCCTCATATCCGGACAAGACATCACAACCCCAATTGGCAACATCACCTTCTGCACTGAATTCCTCAGCGACAAGCTTAGTGACCCCGGTACAGGTCTTGACTTGTCAATCACTGGTGGTATTTACAAACGATGGTTTCCCAAAAGGGCGGGCTGGCTCAAAGACTCCCATGTGAAGTTTGAGAAAATCATGGTCCGTGACGTCCCGGGTCCAGATCCTACAACAAGAGAAGAAATAATTGATTACATGGAACGAATTGGTGAGGCGGTGGAAGCCGTCACTCCGAAGAAAGACCCAGGGACAGGGAAAAGACTGATTGTTGTGAGGTTTGAGCTACCGCAGATGAACAAAGAATGGCTTAATTTGAGAGTTAGTCCTAATCAAGATGGACTGGATATAAAAGCACTTTGGAATGCGCTTATAAATATGCCGAAGCCCGATGTCGAGGAATATACTATGCTTCAAATGTTTTTTGGCGTTTGGGGTTGAACAAGGCAAATGATGGGATAACGACAACACTCTAATCCCAATTCCAGGCCTGCGTGCTTTATCTTTGGACATTTTCCCTGAAATTTGTTGGAAACAGGAGTTCGTCTCCTTTCTCATCCACTACGTTGGGTTATACCTTAGGATCTTAGGCTCAATACTAATTTGAGTGATTGCGGGGTTTGAGCACCTACTCCTTTTTACTATAACACGTCCACTCCTTATAGAACCTATTTTATCTATAATAACGAGCATAGCACTGAACTGAGCACTATTTATGCCAATAGTAGCTACCTCTAATCGACGATAAAGCTTATAATCAGTGTGGGAATAATTTTTGTAATTTTATATGATATCGAAGATACATCCATGAAGAATTATAAAGGGAATTGATAAATCTAGACTTCCAACCCAATTAGGCAAAGTCACGCAGTGAATTGAATGTGCGCATTTACGTTGAATTATCTCCACACTGCCACCATTCTACACTCTTTTACCAAGTTGTGGCTGTCGACAGCATAGCATCACTAGCGTCACTGGCTCCTCCACCTGACGAAGCAATTCATAAGGATCTAAAGGCTGCTCTCCGAGAAAATGCTGGATATTATGAATACTGTATTACTGTTGCATCTCAAGAGCAAAGTGCTGTATATATGTGCAGTAAAGGGGCAATTACGATAGCAAAGGCAAAAAGCAAGGCGTCCACCAGTTTGGACGTCGACAAACACTAGTAATATAAAGATAAGCCGTCGTTTCAGTGTTGTTGTAAAGAAGTACAATTCTCCTAGCCAAGAGGGCTACAAAGTTGAAGTCTAAAACAACAACTATAACTCTGTTGGGACTTTACGGTTCAGTACAGCTGACGGCCGGCCCTAACGCCATTGCTGCTTACATAGATCATGCTTTAGCGAGCCTACAGGGATGCTGTGGGATTTTATTCGAGAGCTTCCACGGAGTCTGTGTTCTCATGTGTTGTCTAGAGGGCTTAAATTGAAAACAGGTTAACGTCTAAATCCTGCTTTGGCACCCGCATCGTAACTCCTTTGGCTATTGGCTCTCGCCAGAGTGGCAGAGAGATTAATGAATTAGGAGGTTGGGCTTGGCGAAGGGAGAGGTGGAAGGTTTAGGAGACGAAAATCAAGAGAGCTGAGGTGGCGCAGTGTTTATATATATCGCTCTAAATAGTAAGTGTCAAATGCTGCCACCAAAATGACGGACAAGCTTTAGGCGCAGCCTTTGTCTGTCGTGGATCGCTTTTACTTTGAAATGACTTCCTGATTTCCGCCTCTCCAGGAATCTCCTTGGTGGATCTAGGAGCTTGTCGTGAATGGGATGGTTTGATTTGTTGTTCACTTGGCCCTCATAAATCCAGCATTTCATAAACAATCACATGTACGAAGTATTTCACAATTCTAATGACGTCGGATACGAGACGAAGCTCCGAATACTTAAAATCTATGGACAAGGAGAACGACTATATCAAATACCATCACCTCTGTCCACTTGAATCCGCGACTTCTGCAAACCACTGCCTCAATAATGTAGCCAGAGCACCCGGTAACTCCTTCACATCGCTCACAATAAGATAATACTGAAAGGGGAATGTGTCCAGATACCTCTCAATCTTAACATTCAACACTCCTGTTGCCTCATCCTTGACAAACTTTGCCTCTTTCAGGTCCATCACGCTCTCTCCACTCTTCTTGTTCTTCAAATCATCTACAATGACGAAAACCATCATGATTCTCTCCTCGATTGCCTCTCTTAAGAGCCGACGAATGGATTCATGTTCGGAAGAATCGCAGACTCCGTCTGATATAATGAGCTCAAGCTGCCAGAGATCGGCCGGGTTGCTTGAAGCCTTAATTCTTGCCGTGCGGAAGAGTTCAATGCTCTCTCTCACCAACTTCGTGATATCTGTATGATCTTGATTGAAGCCAAAGTTCTGGAACACCTTTGGCCCTGCTTCATTGCTGAAAGGTGTCTCGAATTCATGTGCGACTCTGACATTCTCACCAAATCCGACAACGCAGATCTCGCCGACCTCAAGCATGCTCAGACTCTTGGAGACCATGACGAGCGTCTCGAAAGCAAGCGAGCCGCTGCCTGACTCGCCCATACTCTTGCTGTCGTCAACCGCAAGCATGATCTGGTAGCTGCGCTTGGAGGGGATACTGCGCCGCATCCAGATCTTGTCGCGCTTGTATTGAGATGCAATGTATGGAATGATACGTTTGATGTTAAGGCGTTTGCCGGTTCTAAAGTCACCACGCATTTTGGTTGCCTGCGTGGGAGCGAGAATGAGGCGGAGCTGCTCCGTTAGAGATAGGGAGAGTTCACGAGTTAGTGATTCGTAGTGTGTCCATAGTTGGTGTGCATCAGTGGCGGAGCGTGAGACGGCGAAAGTATTCAGGTCGTCTATGTGCGTACTTGAAAGCTGCACATCTACTTCTTCAATCTCTTCTTCGAGGTCGGGTTCTTGGCCTCGAAATTGATCTGATTCTCCTTCCCGTTCAGCATTTGCTTGCCTAATTATAGCACCTGCATGTCCTTCATGTGCTTCAATAGGCTTCTGCTCTTCCTCTTCTGCTGGTGTCTGGGCATCTATATCGTCATTCTCAATGCTGTCTGCTTCTACTTCTTCTGGCTGAAATGCCAGAGGCATTTCTTCGGTCTCGGTATCGATGGCCATTGACTCATCAAGTGCATATGCTTGATCCTCTGAAGCTGTACCCAAGGCCTGGGTATCAGCTTGTGCCTCTTCATCCTGTAGATGCTGAAATTCTGCATTTTTCATGTCAAGCTCCATCGGCTGTTCTTGGAGCTTCTCTTGTTTTTCTAGAGCATTCCTGATTTTCGTTTGTTGTCGATGCCATCTCTCTAAAGCGTCACCTAATTTTTTGAATGGCTGAGCTTTAACACTAGCCGGAGTCTCCTCATTCTGACCCTGAGGTGCTTCACCGCTCGTTTGTCTGCCAATGTCGCCTTTATCCGCAGCTGCTTCTCTCTGTTCTGGTGTTTCCACTCCCTTTCCACCGTCCTCGTGCTGTGCCTTACTTATCGAAGCGGTGTTATCAACCGCTTGATTCTCATCTTGATTTTCACCTGTGCCTTGAACCTCGCTTGGAACGGTATCGTTAGGGTCCACCTTCGCATCATCTGAACGGTCTCGAAGGAGCCTTTCTTGGTCTTCA
>Ga0335072_10005746_pt1 | contig 18230 bp, 15 predicted proteins | sample Lox_Sample_21_FD_206725 | JGI IMG/M metagenome (GOLD analysis project Ga0335072, IMG submission 206725) | Soil microbial communities from Loxahatchee National Wildlife Refuge, Florida, United States - Lox_Sample_2.1 | ecosystem: Environmental > Terrestrial > Soil > Wetlands | place: USA... | reverse complement strand
TTTGCCGAAACTGAGAGTGGGGAAAGAGTTTGTGCATACGCGGTTTGTATAGTAGAGATGTAGGATATAGCTCCTGCTCGAGTCTACCTTCTTGTGACTCTGTCCTCCACCCATCGATAGTGATGCGTACATGTGCATGTAGTGGCTTGCCAGGTCTAGACTGATGAGACCTTGGAAGACGATGCTCCATCTCGGCCATGCAGACGCAAGGAAGACGAGAAGGCAAGCTGTGGTGCAGCGGTCGGTGACCATGTCAAGTACAGAGCCGAAGGTAGTGGATTGGTTGTAGCGTCGTGCGGCAAATCCGTCGAGCGCATCCAGCAGGCAGGATATGCTGTACAGGCCGGAGCAAGTTCGCGGATGGAGGGGCATGTAGTAGAGAGATGCTATGGCGAGAAAGATGCGTGAGTAGCCTAAGATCCCAGGTTAGACTTCTTAGGGACCGAAGACACAAATACAGTAACCTACCGATTAAATTGGGAATAAATACGAAGATGTTCTCTTGCTTGTAGGTTGTTTTCTCAGCCCTTGTAATGGTGCCGTTCAGCTTCGCATGTCCATTTGCGAGGATGTCGCCATTGGCGGTAGATTCTGCCTCCATCATCTTCTGCTTTCTGGTCTGAATACCACTCATTTCCGTCGGTGTATGCGCACGTGACAGCAGTGAAGCGAAGCTGGAGCTTCGTGACTTGAAGGCCTGCTTTGGTAGATGGGTTCCAAGTACGTATTCGGGTGTGTAGGGTTGCGAATCAAATCAGAGCGCTTTAGAGCCCCTTCAAGCCAGGCTGGGAGGTAGGGAGACCGCTCGCAGTAGGGCACTGGGCTCCAAAGCATTAGTTCAACTACTCCTCGAGGTTGTGACGGCGCGGCAGAATTGCCCACCTTTAGTGATTTTATTGCAAGCTCCGACGGATCTAGAGCGTCAGAGATGCAAAATCAGCCGATACTAGACATCAAACAGACACCCCACCTGCCGTAAGTTTGCCGTGAGGAGTTAAGTACTCTCGATCGACGACAGAAGATAAGAGGAAGTGATAAGGGTGGATAGCGGACGCATTTGCTTTTGGAAGTTGCACCCAACGATAACCTCTAGTAAGGGGGGGCGACACAGACGCTCAACAATATGTCTGCCTAGTCTGCAAAATTGGATATAAAGGAGCGTGATGTTGCAATCAGATCCGTCCTCTAGGAGAATGTCCAACGGGTGGGGGCTGCTGTCGAGCAAAAGATTCAGGGTCCCGCTACTTCCGCCTTCCCGTGTCTTGATTCGTCATTGTGCATCGTAGGTCTTGGCGGAAGCCCTATGTAAGGAGCAGAGCGGCCGCTGCATATGATTGAGAGAGCTTATGTTCTGGTGCAAATCTGCAATTATGTACAATATCTATCGATGATCACCAGGTCTCTCATTTTCATGTCTTCAGATTCGAAATCAAGTCAAGTCACCGGAGGGAGTGAACTCTTTGCCACCCCCCTCCATGCCTTTTGGAACTCCTCGAGTATCTAGGTTGTTTGCCGTTACACGAGACTTCACTTATGGATTCGATCTCGCCGTGGAGGAGAACCAATTTCAAATGGGCAATCGAGAGACGGCATTGTCTTCAATTCGGTTTTGCGACCCCCTAACTGAGGATCCAGCTGACATTAAGGTGTAAATTGTATCTTTCAATCACTGCCGTCGATTCCGTGGCCCACTGGCTTCCTCTCGTTTCCAATTCCTACTCTCTCTCGTTCCAATGCTCCCTGTCCCCCCTTCTTGCCTTCTTTCCCATCCACCCAACCTCACGACGAGACACGTCGCATTGTCACCTTCGGTAGATACCTCCGTAGCAAAGCTCACTACATCTCGTGCAGCCTGTTCAGGAGTCTTGGCTTCTTTGACAATATCCACGATCTCTTGGTCACTCAGTGTCCCAGATACGCCATCAGACACCATGACGACGAATGAGTACTGAGCAGCTCCAAGCTCAACACGATTGATCTCCGGCTCAGCACTGACTCCGAGGCGCTTAGACGCTATGTCCCCAAATGCCCGAGTATTAGCTAGGCCAGAAATACGCTCTTCGCCAAACGAATCTGTTACGAAAGTCAGCATAACGTATAAGGCGATTGCTCTCAACTGGTGATGATGGGTGGTGATCCGAAGTCAGCGGTATTCCAGCCCCACTCACAGTAGAGCAGATGATCACCCTGGTGTCTCCCACATGAGCGACTAACATTGAAGACGGCGTTGCCGGGTTCCAGAACGGCGTCGGGGACGGTGTAGAGAGCATTGCAATAGTACAAGTGCTTCCTCCTTTGAATCGCTTCGGTCCTCCAATCTCTCTGGCGTGTTGATGCGGCTTGCCAAGGATTTCTTCTTCATTCAGCGGCCGCTCCGCCTTGGTCTGATCATCATTTTGGTCCTGCTTGGCGGCCTGCGCGGAGACGAAGTCGTAGTCCGCTTTCAGAAATGCATAAGTCATAATCTCTTCAATTGCTGCTCCACAGCCCGTATCCTTCCCGCTGGCTTTTAAGGACTCTGATCCTTCTCCAAGCGCTTGATAACCTCCGTAGAGGGAAAAGTAGGCCGGCTTGAACCGCCGAAAATAACCACCAACTAGTTGTTTCCAATTCTGGATGAGTTTCTTCTCCATCGCTACCATTTTTGTTTTATTCGCCTCCTGAATAAGTGGTGGGTCGCCTGGGTAGGGTGGATGAGACTGTTCCCTCGCACCCTCCGGTCTTCCGTCCCGAGGTTCTCCTTCCGTCCTCGTGTCGGTTTTCTTGGTGGTCTGGATTGGCTCCAACGCTTCCTTGCCGAGCTTGAGTACTCTCTCATGCCCCTCTGCCGCGACTTCTTTCTTCTGACCAGAAGCCTTTTGAAGACTTGACTGCATCTCAAAATCAGTAGCTGTATTCTCGATATACTCGTGCAGTCTCTCGCGCAAGAATCCACTGCATTCTGCCCCACCATGCCCATCAAAGACACCGAAGTAGAAAACCTGCGGATCGCCACTGGCGCTCTGTGCAGAGGTCCCTTCTCCGTTGGTTTCATTTCCACTCCGTCTTCGCGTCAGGGATATCGGTGGTCTCTTCGCGAATGCGGGTACTTCTATAACGCCGGCTTGATATGCATCCTCATTATACGGCCTGCTGCCGCGTGAGACTGACGCTCCAAAATGGTGCTTGGCGCTTTTCAACGGTATCCGCACCACCGTCGTATCCCTCGAAACTCCGACCATCTGGGATGGGTGTGAGGCAGGAGCAGACTTTGTGGGTTCATTGTGGGGCGTGGAGTTTGCGCGCGGGAGCTTGTGCGGTAGGCCTGTGCTCGAGCGGGAATCAGGATGTAGTGATGAGGAAGGCAGATGGGTCACAAAGTATTGGTGGAAGTGTCTACGACTGGCGTGGCGCCCTCGGAGATATGTCGATTCATAGGGCACCTGTCTTTGTCGAACGAACGTCGAGATGAATTCTGTAGGATGTGAGATAATCAGCTAGAGCATTGAGAGTGTCTTGAACGAACTGTAGGTGTCGGCAAGAGTCCAATCCGCTCTTGCGCCGCCGAGAGCCATGACTGAGACAAGGCCTTGCTGACGACACTGTCGCAGCCATATTACCAGCGACCCACGCTCCACATTAAGGTGGTCGGCCGGTGTGAGGTGTATGGAGGAGACTCCCCGTTTTCGGCCCGTTGGGTCTGCTTGGCTTTCATCATTTTCAGCCACTCACTCATTTTACGGATATCCTTTTGGGAAGATTCTTCTTCCTATCCTAGACTGTCACCTTAACAAAGGTGTCTTCCTTATGCTAGTGATGATTAGTATTCCAATTGGGTAATCGCTAATAGTCAGAACTGTCCTTTCTTTGCCAACAAACTCATCTGATATAATGGTGATTTTGCCTCGGCAGTTAAATTTGGTTGGCCGTTATATAATTTCACGTATCCAGCACCATCTCTCAACACATTTTACAACCACCTTTCCCACATCATTATGCCTGTAACCACTATCCTCCTTCTCCGGCACGGGCATCGTATAGCCTGGGCCTTGGATCCAGCGACCGGAAAATACACATCCAACCACCCATATCCTACAAGACTGCCAGCCGACCCCCCTCTAGCCTCACACGGTGTGCGACAGGCCCAAGAAACCGCCATCCACCTTTCAGCTCTGCTTAGAGATAAAGTACGCCAGGACCGCCTGCGAGTCTACTCGAGTCTGTTCTATCGTTGTCTGGAGACGTTAAAGCCGACTATTGACAAGCTCAGAGAGGTTGAAGGAAATGCTCACGCCCCGTCATTACTGGTGCGAGGTGAAAGGGGTCTAGGAGAGTGGTTCGGAAAGGCTTGGTTTCAGCAGCCGGCCCCCGCGGATCCAGGGAGGCTCAAGCGTGACTATTTTCCTTGGATAGATGACGAATATGAATCAAGAGTATTACCGAACAGGTTTGGAGAGAGGATTCCGGAACTGCATAATCGGATAGCGACGGCCCTGGAGCATGTCGTGCGGGATGTGGATGAAGAGTTTGAGGCGATGGGCCGTGGTGAAGAGGATGTGACGGTTCTGATCTGCGGGCACGCGGCCCAAATTATCTGTTCGGGGAGAGCATTGACAGGATTAATGCCAGAAAACCCCGATACAGATGACTTCAAATGCTTTACTTGTGGCCTGAGTAAGTTTGTGAGGAGAAACAAGAAGAATGCGTCGACCAGCTCTTTGAACGATTCTATCAACGACAGCGATTGGAGGACAAACGGCGGCGTTGCTGGAGGATGGGAATGTGTCGAGGACAGCGACTGCAGTCACTTGAGCCAGGGGAAGGAGAGGGGGTGGCATTTCCATGGAGACGAGAGCTTCGATTCGTATGGGCAGGCTTCGGACATAGGGCCCATCATTTCTGATGGAAGTCTGAAGCCCAGAATAGAAGGCAGGAACGAATACGAGGCAAGAGGGCTGAAATTATGAAGACTATTTTTTCGGAACCTAGTGGTTTTCAGCGGATTCAGCGCGAGGTATAGAGTGGTAATTTCCAGGCTCATAGACCAAGCTAGAGGGCTGGAAGGACATCTGAGATAGAGACTACGCATGCTTCTTCGGTATGAATTCATTTCAGATTTTCATCGGTCGTAGTGGCATTAATGTATACACTGCCCATGCGTACTCATGTAGAGAGCTACTTTAGTGCTCTTGCTATTTTCCATAATGCGAAACAGGCATCGTCTAGTCTGGTACCATACGCAACTCCTATACCCGTTCATCACCGTTTCATAAAGGCATTCTTCAAAGTGCCGCCCGTCATAGCATAAGTTAATCAAAGCTCGATTCTCGGCTTCCAGTTCACATCTTCCACATTGGTCCACTCCTCGAGAAACGCCATTGCAAAACGAGCAGCCTCAAGCGGAGTGGTGCTCACATCGAGCGGCAGAAAGAAGTCTACGCCGAGCTTAGCAGGCGTCACTCTCTCAATACCTCTCAGTGTCGAATCCTTCGACCGTTTCCCCCATGTTTTAGGATACTCCTGTTTCAACGTGTCCAGCGATAGGATCCTTGAGCCCTCCAGCCAAGCAACCTGTAGCTCTTTCGAGTTGGAGACCAGCTCATTCCGGAAATCAAGGTACCGTTTCTTGTACTTTTCGATATCCTCGTTTATCTTGGTATTCCCGTCGCTCCCTGGAGTCGGTGCAGAGCCACTTTGTTCGTCTGGTAGAGGATCACGGGCCAAACGATCCATGTCGAGTTTGTGGATCATCTGGCGGCAGACAGCACCTAGCAGCACAACCAATCCATGAAGATGCGGAAGCTTTCTGGACGCTCGGAAGACGAAAAGGAAGTAGGGAAGGATAGTTCGCCACCCGGGGTCTGGGGCAGGTTGGCTGTGCGAAACCGCTGTCATGTCGATCATGAAGCACAGCAATGCCTCGATCAGTAGCACAACAGACACGGCCGAGTCTTTGTTTGACAAGTCTTTCGGAGGCGATGGCCCAATGGAGGTGCCTTCGTGCTTTATTGTGCGGCCAAGCTCAAAATATTTCAGATGCAAGTTGTGCCATGCGCGACGTTCTTCATCGCGAGAAGTTGGCACAGAGGTGGGAGGAGATGCTTTGGTAGCAGTGGGCTGCCTCTCCGCCGCTAGAGGTGTCGAGTATCGGCTCTGGCCAGCAGAGGGCGTACGCGCATCAAACCCCTCTGAAGATTCAACTCGACGCATTGCAGAGGACTTGAGATCCTTCTTTGGAGTTGAAAAAATCGATCTGGATTGTGGGGCGCTTTGTGTTAGAGGTGATTTGCGATCCGAAGGGGCTGGTGTACGAGGCTTTTCTGCTGAACTTGGAGGCTTGTGTCGCGGTTCTACTGATACCGGCGATGTTTCCGCTAAAGGGCGTTTAGGTAGGTGCGTGGCGTCCGTCCTGCTTTCTGGTACAGACCGAGACTGGTCTGATCGGCCAGCTTGCGCTGGGGTGGGTTTGCTGGGAAGCTTCTTGCCTCTTGGAGCGAATTTAAGAAGTGCTTCAACCCGTTTCCTGTTCTTCTTGCCATACTTCAGGATGATGGTATGACGCTGCCGCGGACCGGGACTCGACCTTGCCCCATTGGCCTTTGGAGTTGAAGGCCTAGATCCACCTCCAGCGGAGGATCTTACAACATGAGAAGACGCCCCGGCTCTCAAGCTGGCTGCCGCTCCCGAGGCATCTAACAGTGCATTCTTTGCGGATGTTTGACTGTCAGAATGATTGCGCTGTTCGTCAACATGCGGCTTATGTCCAGGGCTTTTCTTGGAATGCAGAGACGTCTCGAGGCCTGCCGTCGCAAGTATCGACCTAACGGGCTCTGTTCGGTGATGGTCGATACTACCGTCCAGCTGTGATCTCGGTGTCGTCTCGGCCGCAAGGAAGCCTTCAATTGCTGGAGGAAGCGTTGGCGATAATAATTGGGGGAGGTCAGGATTACCGTCATTGTCAGGCAGAGTTGGTGACAAAAGCTGAGGTATGTTTGGTATTTCATGATTTACTGCGGGTGCAGGCATACTTGATGTTGCCTCTGCGCCGTTCTGCTTCGATGCGTTTTGCTTCGACAAAGAGGTTCGAACTCTTTTTTCCGGCCTAGGTGACTTGGAATTCGCGCCTGGGGAGTGGTTGCCTGACTCCAAAGCGTCTTCACGAGATCTCTTCTTCAATGGCGTCGGCCCTGAGACAGTCGAATGCGAAGGAGGTAACTTCTCCTCTTCTGGGTCATGGACTTGCGCGCCGTTGATTTTGGTCACTTGCTTCTGAAAATTCTGGGCCTGACTTTTCTCCATCGCAGGTAGTCGTTCACTGTTTTCAAGTCCACTTTTGGCCTTGCTTTTATAGTCGTGCAAAGTGATCTTCTTCCGCTGTGCTGCTGTCGGAGTGTTCGCTCCACTGAAGTGCGTATCTTGGGGGGAACTACCCTCTTGCAAGATGTTACCACTTTCGTCCGCCCATTCACCTTCGGCCATCAACAGGTCACTCTCCTCCTCCTGATGGGGCAAAAAACTCATGTATTGAAGTTGTTCCTCCTCTCCGGCGAAAGGAGTTCCCAGATGCCAGGTGTTGACGAACCTTGAGCTGTGCCTGTAGGGAACATCGGTTGGTATGGAGAGAAGGTAAGGATGTTTTGTAAGGATATTGTGGGACAGATGCCTGAGCCTGTCATCCAGAAGTTGTTTCTGCCGCGAGAAGTCTCGCTCTGGGGCAGATATGTGGGTGCCTAATCTATGTGATCTATCTTGCGTGTGACTTGATGTCTCTCGGGACATGGCAGGAGGTATCGTCTGACAAAGGTCGGCAGATTGTTGTCAGTTGCGGAAGGTGAGGGGTTCGAGCTACCAGTTGCCTGCGGCGCAATTTCCGACTAGTAGTGAATGCCTTCTGATCACGACATAATTTCACGGATCAAAGGTCGCAAAAGATAAGTTCCTTCAGTGTGTGCGCGCCAGACACCAACACAAAAGTGGTTGTGCCAAAACCTAGGGTCTTGTCAGCGGCTTTGAGACATTTCATGATTGTGTAAATAAGGTCGAACTTTTTGCAATGTCTGGAGAAAGACGGTGGCTTTCCCCAGGACAGCTTGCCGACTGCTTCGGAAAGCTTCCAAAAGACAGCGGCAGACTGCGAACCACCATCAGGTCCTAGATGAGAACCAAACCAAGGAGACTTGTCTTTTCTATGACCAGCGTTGGAGGCAGTGTCTTTGGAACATCCTCCTAGGAAATTGAGTGATCTGGTGATGTAGAGCAATGAGCGGACGGACAATATCCCCCCGTACTCTGCCAGGGCGATCTAGCGCAGCGCAATCTGTGCGGAGGGGCAGGCAATGATAGGCTGGCTTGGTTCGGAGATGGGATGTCCAGCGTCGCGCACGAAAAGGGTAGAGGATATTCGGGGCTGCGCTCACCGGGGGGTCTGGAACTGCAGGCGTTGTGGAAAGCAGGGCGTTGACGAAGCGGGTTGTTCGAGGCGTCTAACGATCATCAGGATTTGACGTGGTTGGACCTGCGATCCTGCAGGTTGGCTCTCGCCTTATGGGTTAGGGCCCTTAGCCGGCAAGCCAATGCGGATGAGGCGGACGGACCCCGGAAGCTGGCCTGCTTTTTGAGTTTCAAATATGGGGCTAAACCATCTCTAGCGTACGCAGGCATCAAAAGGAAGTTCATCCCTAAAGGTACAACGAGCACCGTTGAGAGAGCGATGGAGGAGATACCTTGCCGAATACCAGCTGCTGAAGGAAAAAGACAGTAGCGGATCCTTCTGTTTTAAGTACTACAAGTCTGCTACCCCGTAGAACAAGAAAGAGAAGAACCAGGACGAGAAGGAGCAAAGAGCAATGGCACTCACATTCATGACTGCAGCGGGACGACTTCGTACCACCAAGGTAGGACTCGACGATATAGTCACGACGTACAACGCAGCAAAAAGTGTGTATAGCTGGATTGGGTGGTATGGTCCAAAATTCTAAGCCTATTCTAGCGCCAACTTCAAGAGTCTCAAATTGGTCGCAATTTAGAACTACTTCCGGTCAGAACTTGCATCTTGACCGATGGCGGCCTTGTTCTCGCCAATACTGACAATGCGCATGGGTCCTTCGGCGGAGATATCAGGACACAGCTCATTGGAAGTACCATTTGCGCTCTAGTCCACGAATGTCATTCTTGAATGGCCGTAGAGTTATTCGCTGAGTGCCTGATGCTTCAATTCTTTGACACCGCAAGTGCCTTGACGGACGCGCTCCGGAACCAACTAGTGACTGAGACCAATCTACAGTTTATACTGAACAAAGGGGCACCAAGAGGCTTGAACGACCTTTTCTTGCAAAAGATCCCGGATTTGGGCCTCGTGCTGGAAAATTCGTGTTGGCGTCCTTCGCAGCTACATCAACAATGAAACAATGACGAGCTCGTTCACGAAAGTCTTCTGATTGGAGGTATACTAAAATGGCTAGCTCAAGATCAGTCTTCCGAGTACCGAACAAGGAGCGCTTCAGTGGCCCGTGCTGTTGCTTGTCTTCAGGCCATCGGATACAACATCGGCCATATTGAGAAGTGGGATGGAACTGGATTGCCACCTCCGACTATGGCAGCTTCTTTGATGCCGAGGTCGCTTCCCCATCACTATTTCGTTGTTATCGCCATTGATCTCCGCCTTAGGATTGCCGTTATCGCTCGGAGGCGTGGCTAGGCCAGCAACAGGGATATTCCGGTGTGCGCCAGCACCAGGTGGCCGTCGAATAAAGCTAGTTCCTATCGTTGCGCCTGGTGTTCCAATTAAGAAACTGCGTACTATTTCATGATCAGACCCACTAAATTTGCACACCTGAAGTTGAGACGATGGTATTTTCCCAAGCTTCAAATAGACTTGTAAACCCAACAAGATGTTTGGAGTACGTACCACTCTGCATCATTGCTCTTCCGGTGTACTTCGCGGCATGTTGGCGGACGAGGTTGCGATAGCGAGGAAAATGTGTGAGAGCACTGTTGATGGCGCGGTCCTTTTGTACCAAGCTGCGCGCAGGTATGACGAATGTCCAGAGCAAGAGGAGCCTATCGAGATATGGAGCAACTTCGACAAGGGTTCGGAGTTGCCGGAGGCTGAGATCATGAGATAGCCATACATACTCAATCTCTCTGGTAATATGCGTGAGAAACCGAGTCGCTTTGAGTGTAATGCCGAGCCTTAGACACGCGATTTGAACACTGAGCTTGTAGCCACTGCTGGTCTTGGGTCCGGCATGTGTTATGCTCTGAGCTTTGGAGGTATCGACGACGCCGGTATTGAGGAAGTACTTGAAATGCACCTAGAGGCTGTCAGCACTGTAGGCCTCTCAATCTCTTACAGTTTCGGCCATAAAAGGGCTCTTGGAGACCGTCAACATGACGAATCCTCAATTCCGAGGCGGGGCATACCATAGCTATCGTATCGATCCCCTCAAGCTTCTTGCCTAGCGTTCGCAGTATCTGCACCTGATCCGCACCGTTGATGGCGTAGATGAGGTCATTCGGCGTGCTGAGGACCGAATGCTGATCAAGTTCGAAAGGCATGCCGTTAACAGTAATATTGATTGTCAGGTTTGAGATTTGAGTGAGGCGAGAGGCCGCGTCGCGTTGTTCAATTCGCCCATCTTTGTACAGGGCAACTCGGATCGGTTCTCCATCGAGTAAGTAATTTCTGGGTACGATTGTGGTGCCATTTTTGTACAGCTCGGTGCCAAAAGCGAGACGTGCTCGGAAAATGCGAGAATCCCGAGGACGGCTTGTCGAAGGGGAGGGCGCAGGATCGTTAGTCGAGGAGGACGCCGAGGGTTTAGGATCGTCCGCCATCGTGATGGTGGGTTTCGAGCTTTTCGAAAGCGCCGATCTAAGGATGTATGTCAATACTTGCGGAACATTGCCTGCTTGATCGTTATGGAAGGTGATGTCCAGGTGTTCCTTACTTCCCAGTATTCTGAACTCCAGTCTTGGTTGAGCCGGCGTTCTCGAGGATGTTCCAACTTGTCATCCTTCAAAATTTCACTACGAATACAATCATAGTTCTTGCATCTGCGCTTTTCATGTACTCGAGTGCGCGATAGCATCCTGCGACCCTAGAAACAGGTAGCGAGTTCTGAAGGCCCTCACGGTTCCAAACGGGAGTGCCCCGAGGACCTTACGAACTCTAATTACTACTTGGCCCAAGAGATACTCAATCTTCACAATTTGGCGTCAGTTGGGCATACCAATTCGTACGGGTCGCATCCATCATCAAGGTGTGAGCTGGTTCTAGAGCCTAGGAAGCCACAACGAGCTCATTATCTGTTGCTGCATAGCATGAAACGCGTGTGGTGATGTTGGCTAAGTAGCTGCTTAAGACGTGTAGATAATATGGAGAGCTGGCGATAGCTGATTGGATGACTTTCTTCGAGTGTGCCTGATCACGTGACGATACGAAAAGCAAACAGAGTCTGGTATCTTGGATCGCTTTGACAAGACGTCCTTACTACCGCCATTCGACGGCCGTATCTTGCTCATATCGTTGACGGACACGGTGATGAACACGTTGACAAGCCAATTCGCGCCGATCAATCATATGTTTTTGTTTGAACTGGAATTCCAACGCTGCCGCTGAGTCGCGAAATCTGTGCACGTCTGCCTAGGCTGTCAATGCACAGGTAAGCCTTTTGTAAACCATTCGTGTGAAGGTCCTCGAATTCCTTCCGCTGTATTTCTGCATATACAGTGCGCGTTCCTCCCACATGAACTTGTTGGGTAGCTTTACCCCTTACTCTCCCTACTGCACAACTTCCCCTTCAACTGGGTATCCGGGGCATAGATAGGGCCAGGACAATAGGTTCTAATAATTCCGCGAGTGCCTTGGCCACGCATACCTGGGCACGGCTAGATTTTTGGAAACCTACCGAGTTTCCCTCAATCTATGGAGACTTTCACATGTATTTTCTTGCGAGTCGATCGACGAATCGAGACAGAGGACATCGATGGAGGCGCTCTACAACACCGCTATTCATGGGGTGTCGGAGTTATAGAACCCCGAAACGGAAAACGGCTTAAGCCTGTTCTCTCTGGGGAAACAACAGTGAACAGTTGAGGCGATGCAGAACGGTAATCTGCAGGTTACCGTTAGGGCTGAATGATCGCCGCTCCGCTCTTTAGCGCCGTTTTCTCTCGGACCCTGAGAACATTGAGACGTCAGCGCTGACTGTTTTCTTGTTGTACTTCTGAACGCATCTATATTCTACCATCTATCTGTATTCCGCGGGTTACAGAAAGGTGCAGGGTTTTATGTTGAAACGCAAACTGATCCCCTCGGTATAATCCCGTTACTGCTTTTGCAGAGGCAGCATGGGAGCCTCTGAATCCAAGCTTGTCTTCAAGCAAGGCATATTTCGTCTTTCGGAAGAAAAAGCCATACCAGCGAATGACCCATACTGGACGGGAGTATGTCACCACTTCCAATCTCAACAGCTTCTTTGCAGTCCACTTGCTGACAACTAGGCATAGTTTTGGGAACTGCCAGAATCCGTGGAAGATGTCTTCAGCCTCTTCTCTCCTGCCGACATAAGACGCACCCGTGACGCCTCGATCGAGAACCTAGAAACACTCATCCTCGCAATAACATCCCGCTTGAGCATTCTCAAGAGCCATCCCTCTTTCCCAGACCCGGAGCTGGCTCCCGAACGAGACGCCCTCAACTGCATTCGTGTGTTGACTAGACTTCTACCATTCATCTATGAGGCTGAACATCTGTCGGAATGGGAAGATAAATTCTTTTGGGGTGTTCGACGGAAGAGGACCAGAAAAGGACAAGTCGCTGGAGAAGTACTATTCGATGAGTCGCAGCCTGACGACCAATTACCACTTCGAGGAGCGGATGAGGACTTTGAGGAAGCAAGGCCACTCGCAGAAGAGGTCATCGACACATTAATTGACCTTATGTTCTGCACCGGCTTTACGATTCCACATCTCCCAAATGCAAAAAGCAAGGTGACATACGCAATTTGGCAAAGTGGTGTTGGCTGCAAGACGTCAATGGGGAGCAATAAAGACCTCGAAGGCAATCGGTGTGAGGTGCTGCGCCTACTCCTGACACTGTCTAGCAAATCGATGTACATGTCATCCAGCATGCTACCAGTACAAGGCGTTAAAGCCATCACCTACATTGCGACATGCCCAGACAAGCAGGTCGTATTGTCCGTGCTGTGCTCCTTGCTCAATACTACCATCAAGTATAATGCGGCTGCGTGGCGACTACCGTATGATCACGTTGTATGGAAAGACCCCAAACAAGCCTTGGTCATTTACAGTTTGCAGTTCCTACTCGTGCTACTGCTGTATCCAATCCCAGAAGACGGGAATGGACCGCCTCCGAAGAATTTCTATCGCCATTTCTTGGGGCGGCTACACCGACCAGAGGATTTCCAGTTTCTAGCAGATGGAATGACCCGTATACTGAGTCAGCCTATGCAAGCCACAACCTCATATCTTCCTGGAAGCCAGAAGTCTGTCAAGTGGGCACCAGAAATGCTCATGCTTTTCTGGGAGGTCTTGCAATGTAACAAGCGTTTTCGGTCATTCATCATCGAGTCGAACAGGGCCCATGATTTCGTCATAATCTGCCTTTTTTATGCCATCGAACATAAAACCGATTCCTCTAAGCAGGGATTGGTTCGGATGTGCGTTTTCATCCTCCAAACGATGAGCGTTGAACCAGCATTCGGAAAGAATCTCAACAAAAAGTTCGCCGCTCAAGAGACTCTACCAGGAAGCATCAGGCTGCCAGGCTTCAAAGGGACACATGCCGACTTTTTGATCATCTCGATACATACTTTAATTACTGGCAGCAAGGGTAAGCTGGACGCAATCTATCCTGCGTTGCTCGCTGTTATCAACAATGTAGCTCCCTATGCCCAGCATCTGTCGACCATGACTAGCTCTAAACTCCTCCAACTGTTCGCCTCGATGTCCGCGCCGAGCTTTCTGTTGGCGAATGAAACAAATCACTCCTTGCTCCAATCGCTTCTCGAATCGATCAACGCTGTTGTCGAGCATCAATACACTACAAACCCTAACCTGATATATGCCATTCTGAAATCGAAGAGGCGCATTGAAGCGCTACGAGCGTTCACCCTCGAGAGTGGGCAGCAGGAAATCGAACGAATGGCTCGCCGCAGAAAAGAAATATTGAGTGGCGCATCAGAGACAGTCACCAGTCCCAACCAAGTGGATTCGGGCGATAATACAACCCGAAACGCTGCTAGTCGATCGAACAGCACATCCCTTTCCGACGTCCCCGAAGAGGAAGGCACATTCGCTATCGGGGACTCTGAGGATTCAGATGATGACCTCAACCAACCTACTCCTTCCCAGTCATCGCCTTCATTGCGTAACTCTCGCACTCCATCTGTCGCTTCGTCAGCCGATGACAGCATGCCTATCCAGCTCCGCGGCATGTCGGAAAAAGCTCGCGGCAAGATGCCCGTAGGCTCATCATCCTTCTCCCGCCAGAACAGTACAACCAGCGTGTCATCCAATAATGTTGCATCCCCGGTCCGCACGACAGGACCGACCGGCTTCACACCAACCACATTCTGGATCGACTCCTGGCTCCCGGAACTCCCCCTTCATACAATGCTAACCCTGATCAAAGCGCTCTTCCCACACCTACCAGTATCAACGTCAACAAATCGCACCAGCGCTACAGAACCCACCCATCAGCGGCCCTCAGACAATTCTTCCTCCCTCTCGTCATTCCTCTCCGACCTCCCCCACACATCCACCCACCCAGCCATCGCCACCCTTCTCTCCGACCCCTCCCCAATCCGAGTGCATATCTTCGAGTGGTCTGCCCTCTCACTCGGCTGGTATGAGTCATTACTCTGGGGCTTCGTCTACGCAGCCGAGATGGTCGTCGGCACCAACACTGTCGCCGGAAACACGACCGCGACGCCTGGCGCTGTAGGAGTATGGAACGGGACGGGTGTGAAACTGTTTCAGGTGCAGGAGGGGAGTAGCGAGGGACCTTCATGGAGCAGGCCGAAGGGTGCGGTCGATGTGGTAGGGAATAGATTAGTGCAGGGCGTGCAAGGGCTGAGGGTTGGGGCCGGAAGGGTGCTGAGTGGTGGTGTTGGTGGTGGGGCTGGAGGAGGTGGGCAGAGCATGAGGGAGGTTTGATGAAGATTTCAATGACTTTTCCTGTCTATTTTATGTTGCCGGGCACTGGGCATATTCTGGCATTGGGCGAAAGCTCCCTTATCCACGCATTATAGAGAGCATGAGCATGGCGTTCAAAGGTACTTGCCCGGGACCTTTTGGGTCAGCATAAAAAGATGTAGTCATTAGGGAGGTTTAGTTTGCGTATAGCATAGATTGGGCAACAGACTTGGACGTCTTCGGTGTTTCAATTTGCTTGAGAATTGCCAATAACGGTAGTTGCATTGGTCTCTAAAACTGCATCGTCTCGTTCTTGGGCAACCTTGCTCCTTTCTCATACAGCCATTTGTAATTCAAGTTCGGATTCCTCCTCGCACCCGCTAGCCCGCCCGTCGGACTCGGAGTATCTGGCTCTTTGTCCTTGTCCGACCCCGCTCTCACGCCTCTTTCCCGTAGACTTTGCGACCGTCCCAGTCCAGACACCGAATTCCCGAGACTGCGTGGTCGCTCACCGTCCGCAAGGTCACGGTGGTTGTTATTGGTTTTGGCTCCGACAGCTTTGTGTAGGAGTGGCGAAGCAGATGGCGAGAAGGGACTCCCGTTGCCACCACGGCTTGGGCTGCCGAATGGTGATAGTGCTGGGCTTGGGCTGAAGTTGCGGGAGGCGGAGAGAGGGGAGGAGGAGTAGTATGTTGCGCTTATGCTGCGTCTGTCTGTCGAGGGCGCATTGAGGGGACTACTGCCGGAGAAGCTGGAGCCTGATAAGCGGCGGTAGCGTGGTGGGGTGATGAAGGGACCTTTTCCGTCGCCTGATGTCGGCGTATCTGGTAACGAGGAAGGGATGGAAGGGTCGAGGCCGAGGAGGGAGCGTTGGGAGGGTGTGAGGGGGATGTCTGTTATTTGGTCCTTTGGCTTGAGGTTTGGGAAGAGATCTGGGAAAAGGGGGAGGAGGGCGCAGGCGAAGTTAAGGAGGAGATAGAGGCGGATGATGTTTATTGTGTAGAATGTTGTTGTAGTCGGGTTGGGGATGGTAAGGGCAGTTGAGGTTTGGTTGAAGCTAGAAATTGATCAGTATATGGACTTTTAGGGCCAGTGGTGGCGAGGCACGATCTTGTCACTCACGCTCTATATATGGGCGAATTGAAAAAGAAGGATAAGAATAAGGCTGTCGCATTCCAAGCAGCTCGTTTGAGATGGCGGTCGGAGAAGGTCGATGCTGCTTGGCGGGAGACAATCTCGGTGAACTTGGGGTGCCGCCAGGTTCCTGGAGACGGAGGATAGAAACTGGGCGATATCGCGGTAGCCGATCCCGTTGGTTGTGAAGTCGGCGTGTGGACAAGAGCCGTAGACATTGTGGGAGACGAAGGAGGCAATGCTCTGACTTGCATTATTTGTATCATTGGTAGCTTTGAAATGAGAGGAGCTGACTTACCCGCAAAAGAAAGCTACTTATCTTACCTTATAGGCATGAAAGCGTCAAGCTTCCAACTACATCGGCGGTTGTACATGCTGTGGTTATGTCCAAAATGGTCCCCCCATGCTGTTTACACTCCCCGAATACAAACGCGCCACGCGCTAATTAGCCGCATCGGGAAAATGCAAGAGAAGCGCGCGGTTGGACAGCGGAGCAATCTGAAATTTGGGTTGTTGGAAATCGTGAATAAGTATCAAATAGCCTGTCTAGTCAAGAATTTCCTGGAGAGAATACAGAATTATGTAGGATGTCCAAAACATGTATGGTACAAGCTTCTAAAGCTTGCTCAAAAGCCTTGGGCCTCGTCTCCAAAAGAAGTCAAGGTCCATTGAGAAATACGTTGCACGGCCTCAGCTTCCCTGTCGATGATCATCCATACTCAAGTGAGCGGTCACTCACTCTCTTTTCAACATCCCAAAGGCCTGATTGCCTACCAGTTGCCAATCTTGGGAAGTAGCTTCCCGGATGGAGAATTATCAGGCACGGCGACGCAATCAAGGCCATCACACCATCCAGTACGACGAAATCCATCCCATCCTGTATGATGTGGTTTGCCCAGCCGCCTGCCATCTCCGAAATACAGTAGCAACACCCCGTGAAGATGGTAAGAAAGGCAAGCGCGAGCCAGGCAGCGAAGAGCTGGAACTTGGTATCCGCTAGAAGGCCTTGCACCTCTGGTGAGAGTGTCGCCATCGTACTTCTCAGGGCGCGATGGAGGCGAAGCAGGAAGTCGGCTGAGGCCGTCGCAAAGGCAAGCAAGATGACGACTTGTATTCCAGCCATCGTCAGATTGCTGCCGAGAACTAGACAAGCCTTTCCCCCGAGTGACAAGAAGAAAGCCATAAGGAAGAAAGACTGACACCCTGCACGACCAGGTAAGCCCCTATTCCCCACCTGACTGCACCGGCGAGGCCTACTCTCTCACAACACCTCAGTCAACAAGTTTCACAACCACATCACCACCGAGCGATGCAGAGCGGCAATTAGTAAGATCTTTAGTTGACTCATATGCCTTCGAGTCAAATTGTTTAGTGAAGAAGACAATAAGTGTTACGGTGCAAGGTGTTACCCATCACCTCGTTTCTTATTACAGTATGGACAATATGAAACGTGGCCTATTGGAGCCACCCTCGCAATCAACCACCTTGAGCGGTATCAGGTCTCGACCCGAGCTAACCTCAGGATAGGGGTTTCGCGCTCCAATGGAAGGGGTGGGTGAGAATTTAGGTGGTATGAGGGAAGGATATCAAGGTGCGTATGATGGCAATTGGTCTCTGGGGTATTAGAATTATTTTCCAAATTCGAGGCTTAGCAAAGGTGGATAGCATGCAGAAATCGATAGACGAGGAAGCTGGCTAAGGTATGACTTGAACTCCATGTCACCCTGTCAGTCCATCGCTTAATCCCTGAGCCGTGGCGGACTCTGGGGCTTCGAGATCCCGACCAACCTCCTCACGTTCACAAAGCAAGACTCTATACCCTGCGACGTGATGGTTATGCTAGGTATGATCGCAGAGATCGACACTTCCAAATGGCAAACGGAGGAGGAAGAGCATGACAGACTGAAAAACAGCACAGGCTAGAGTGACGAGGATGAACAGGATGGCAAAGGAGAGAC
>Ga0335072_10005745_pt1 | contig 18233 bp, 13 predicted proteins | sample Lox_Sample_21_FD_206725 | JGI IMG/M metagenome (GOLD analysis project Ga0335072, IMG submission 206725) | Soil microbial communities from Loxahatchee National Wildlife Refuge, Florida, United States - Lox_Sample_2.1 | ecosystem: Environmental > Terrestrial > Soil > Wetlands | place: USA... | reverse complement strand
GACATGGGGAGTAGCCGCCAGGACAGATTGACACGCACCGCCGGCTCGCTATCCGGTTGCCGACCGGCCCAACTCATCATTGCGACGCGATCGGGATCTCAGGCCGATCATTGCTTCTGACGCGGCGCGGTCGATCCTTCACCACGACATCCCAACAATCTGCTAAACCGCCCCAGCATGTCTCGCCCCAGCCGACTCGTCTCTCCGCGCCTTTGTAAGCTCGCCGCTCTGCCGCTCGGGCTGGCGCTGGCCTGCTGCACAAAAACGGCACAACCGCCGCCGCCGCCGGCAGCCGCCATGCCACTGCCGCTGCCGCCGCCACCTCCTCTCACCCGTCCTGTCCTGCGGACGGTGTGGGGCTTCGATACCACGCCCAAGGCCTGCACGATGTCCGCCAGGGCCAGCCAGGCGAGCCTGCTGATGATCGTTCGCCCGGAAGGACCGCTCCGTCTCGTTGTTTCGCTGCCCGCACCCGCGCCACCGCATATGGCGGCACATTTCGCCGGACCTGCAGGCCAATGGACGATCGCAGGCGACGGCCTTGCCAGCGGTCAGGCGGTCTTCTACCTGCCGCGCAACGAGACTACCCTCGGCCGCATCCTCATGTTGCTCAGCGGCGGCACACTGGAGCTTCGTGCGGACACGCCGGGGCTGCCTATCCTCTCGCTGCCGGAATCCGGCGATGCCGGCCGGGAGTGGTTTGCCTGCGCCCGCCACAGTGTGACTGGGCTGTGAGCCCGGCGATATGCCGTCTGGCAAATACGAACCGGTTGTAACCACGCCGCAGTCCGAGGTGGCGCATGCAGTACGGCAAGGAAGGTCATTCGTGAAAATCCCGGCTTCGACCCGCGCCATCCTGCCCCGTCTGGTCGTCCTGCTGACGCTTGCCGTTGGTGCGGGGCTGTTGCTTGGCGGCTGGACCATCCTGGTCGGTGCCGACCTGTCGGATACCGGGCGCAACGCCTCGCAACGCGCCGGTCTGGCGGCCCAGGGGGTCGCGGCCAGCGTCGATGCGACCCTGGCGCGCTTCGCTGACCAGATCCAGGCGGTTCGACCCTCCGAGTTCACGGCGGACCGCCTGCAGCAGACCGACCGCGTGTTGCGGCTCCAGGCCCTGCTGCCCGCCGCCACGACGTTCATGCTGTCGCCCGACGGCCATTTGCTTGCCGCTTCCGAGCCGTTCGCGCGGCAGGACGCGCAGGTCGGAAATACCGCCTGGTTCCATAGCGCCGCTGTTACGCCCGCCGGCGCACTGGAACCGCAGCGGTTGGACGCGCCGTGGCTCGGTCTGAGCGACGGTGTGGTGCTTACCCGCGCCGTTGCCGATGACGCAGGAAACCTGGTGGGCGTGGTCGGGGCCGTTCTGCCCCAGCACACGCTGGCGGACCTGATCAGCCCTCACTGGTTGCCGGACAAGGTCACCTTGACACTGGTCGGTGGACCGAACGGAGTTCTGGCGGCACCGCGGCCCGGCCGGCCTGGTGCGGCTGACGCCGCCGATGGCAGCCAGCGCCTGATGCTGTCCGTGCTCGCCTGGTTCGGGCAGCCGACGAGCTGGATCGGCACTGCGCCGCTGCACACGATTGCCGCGGCTGTGACGGCCAGTTTGCCCACCAGCGTCGCGTTGCCGCCGCATATTCTGGACGCGCCGATCATCGCTTCGGCGGGAACGCTGATTGCGGCGTGGCTGATTTGTCTGTGCGGCGCGATGGTCGGCCGGCGGCGACCGCCCCTGGCGGAGCAAGCCCCGAGTGGCTTCGGCGCGGACTGGCAGGTCTCGCTGGACAGTGAAGGCATCATCAGGGCCGCCCATGGCGCGTTGCCGGTGCCGCTGCGAGACGCAATCGGCCATGAGTTGCTGCCGAATCTGGGCTTGCCGGAGGAGTCCGGGAGAGCGGCCGAACTGGCGGCCGGTCTGCAACAACGGTCCGTGGTCGAGAACCAACGCGTTGCAATGGACGGCCGCACCTGGCGCATCGCGCTGACGCCCGAGGACGATGGCGGATTCGTCTGTGCCGGACGCGACGTGACGGGCGAAGCCGTCGCGCTGGAATCGCGCGATGCCGCGGAGACGGCACTGGCGGAGGCTCGGCGCCACCAGGACCGGCTGTTGACCTCGCTTGGGCACGACATCCGCACGCCGATGGCCAGCATCATGGGCACTTGTGAGCTATTGCTCGACGGCGCGCTGGAGCAAGAGCAACGGGACTGGCTGGAACGGGTGCACGGAAGCTGCGGCGCGCTGCTGGGGATGCTCAACGGCCTGCTGGCGGTGTCGGAGGAGGAGAGCGCCGGCGCCCTGGTCTGCGAACCGGTCGACGTCAGTGCCCTGGTGCAGGACGTCGTGGACGTGTTGCGCCCGCAGGCGCGCGACAAGGCGCTGGAACTGCTGACCCGTTGCGACGACCTGCTGCGGGGGCAGTGGCTGGTCGATCCGTCGCGGCTGCGCCAGGTGGTGTTCAACCTCGCCAGCAACGCGGTGAAGTATACGCAGAGCGGCCGGGTGGAGATCCGGGCGTCTGCGGTGGAAGCCGACGGGCATAGCCGGCTGCGCATTGCGGTGTCGGACACCGGCCCCGGCATCGATCCCAGCGAGCGCGAGGCGGTCTTTGAACGTTTCCGGCGCGGGCGTGCGCACGATGGCACCCCTCAAGGCGGGCTGGGCCTGGGGCTGGCGTTGTGCCGCGAGAACGCGCGCGCGATGAACGGCACCATCGCCCTGGAGAGCGCGCTGGGCGTGGGCAGCGAATTCACCTTCGAATGCCCAGCCGAGCGCGTGCCGGTGCAGGAGCGCAACCTGCCCTTTGCCGGCCGCACCGGATTGATTGTCGCCGACGACGGCCCGGCGCGGCGGGCGCTGTCTGCTCAGCTTGCCGAGCTGGGCCTGATGGTTGAGACGGCGCCGGACGGCTACCTGGGGCTGGCGCTGGCCGAGCGACTGGAGGCGCAGCGTGGCGCAGTGGACCTGGTGGTGCTGCAAGGAAACCTCGCCGGCATGCCAGGCGAGGTCTTCGTGATCCGGCTGCGCAACACCGCGTTCGGCAGCCGTGCGGCGTTGGTCTGGATGGGCGGCGGCGCCGAGGCCGCGGAAGTGGACGCGATCATGCCTGCGTCGCCCGATCCCTATCAGGTTGGGGCGGTGGCGCGGCAGTTGCTGTCGCAGCGTCCGTCGCTGGACGTGCTGACGCCCGGCGGTTCGGCGGGCAGCGGCGGGCGCGTGCTGCTGGCGGAGGACGACAGCGACAACCGCACCTTGCTCGCTGCGGCTCTGACCCGTCGGGGCTTCGCGGTGTTCACGGCGCGGTCGGGCGAGGAGGCGTTGCGCCTGGCGGGCCGCGACAGTTTCGACGCGATCCTGATGGATCTGCAGATGCCGGGCCTGGACGGGTTTGAAACCACGCGGCGTATCCGGGCGCTGGGCGGGCATGCGGCTGCGGTGCCGATCATTGCCCTGACCGCCTGGCAGGCGGCGAAGCTGCGGCAGCGCTGCACTGAAGCGGGCTTGACCGCGCTGATGGAAAAACCGGCCAATCTGGATCGACTGACCGCCTGTCTACACCGTTCGATCGGCAGTGTAGGGGCGGGCAAGACCGCTGATGCGTCTGAGGTCGAGAGCGGCGCTTATGTCGCCGACGTGTCCCTGGCCTACATGGAGGAGATGGTCGCCGTCGTCGGCATCACCCGCGCCCGGGCGGGCGTTGGCGAGTTCCTGGCCGATGCTGCTGCCCGTTGCCGTCGCCTGGGTGACCTGGTGCCTGGGTGGGAAGTGGAAGCGATCCTGCGCTGCTGTGAGGAACTCAGCGGCCGGTCGGAGACGTGCGGCGCGTTGGCGCTGGGCGAGTTGCTGGAAGAGATTGCCGATGCGGCGTCGCGTGACGACCGCAATGGGGTGGGCGGGCTGGTGGCGCGGCTCGATGCGGTGGTAGCGCGGCTGCCGGGGGCGATGGGCGCCTGCCTGGACGATATCGAGCGGCGTTGGTCGCGCGGGAGCAGGGCGGCGTAGCCGTTGCGGGAGCGGGTCAGGCGAGGCGGGGTTCCGGGCAGGAACACGCGGCGCCGCGGCGCTCCGTGCTGACCTCCGCCCGCAGACGTTAAACGGCACAGGGCGTGCGCCGGGCGGCTTGCGGCAGAGGATGCGTCCTGCCATTACCGCGGCATGCGCTGGCTGATTCTCGCGCCCTTCCTGTTGCTGCTGGTCTTGTTCGCGCTGTCCAATACCGCGCCGGCGCGGATCGCGCTTTGGCCGACGGCCTGGTCGTTGCAGGCGCCGCTGTCGCTGATTGTGCTGGCGGGCATGGCGCTGGCGTTTCTGATCGGGGCGCTGCTGGTCTGGGCGTCGGAACTGGCGCAACGGCGGCGTGCCCGGCGCGCGGAGCAAGCCGTGCGCGCGTTGGAAGTGCAGGTACGGGAACTGAAGGCGCGGTTGCCGCAGACCGCACTGGAACGGCCGATCGCATGAGCGAGAATCGGCTGATTGTCGCGCTGGACACCGCGGAGATCGCGTGCGCTTCCGGCTGGGCGGCGGCCGTGGCGCCACATTGCGGGCTGTTTAAGCTCGGCCTGGAGTTCTTCGTGGCCAACGGCGCCGCGGGGGTGCAGGCGATCGCCGGGCGGCCGATCTTCCTGGACCTCAAGCTGCACGATATTCCCAATACCGTCGCCGGAGCCACGCGTGCAGTGCTGCCGTTGCGTCCTCGGATGCTGACGGTGCATGCGGCGGGCGGGGCAGCGATGGTTGCCGCTGCGCGTGAGGCCGCGGAAGCCGCCGGCGCGGACCGGCCGATGATCCTGGCCGTCACGGTGTTGACGAGCCTCACAGCCGATGATCTCGCCGCGACCGGGGTGCCGGGTGAGCCCGCGGCACAGGTGCTGCGGCTGGCGCGCCTGGCGGCGGCTGCGGGCGCCGACGGGCTGGTATGCAGTCCGCTCGAGGTTGCGATGCTGCGGCAGGAACTGGGAAGCGGCCCGATCTTGGTCGTTCCTGGCATTCGGCCGGTGGGGAGCGCCGTTGCGGACCAGGCGCGCGTTACGACGCCTGAGGCTGCGCTGCGGGCTGGCGCAGACTGGATCGTGGTTGGCCGCCCGATTACCGCTGCGCCCGATCCTGCGCAGGCTGCGGCTGCCATCGCTGCCATTGTGCGATGAGCAAGGTGCGGGTGAAGATCTGCGGCATCAACGATGCCGCGGCGTTCGATACCGTTGTCGCAGAGAGCGCGGACTATGTGGGGTTCGTATTCTTTCCGGCCTCGCCGCGATACGTGACGCCGGTTCAGGCTGCGTCGCTCTCGGCGCGGCACCCGGGAGGTCCGTTGCGCGTCGGATTGTTTGTCGATCCGACCGATGCTGCGGTTGGCGAGGCATTGGACGCGGTAAGGCTGGATATTCTGCAATTGTATGGGCCTTGCGATGCTGCAGCGTTGCGCGCCCGTTTTGGCGCGTCGGTCTGGCGCGCGGTGGGAATCGAGTCTGCGGCTGACCTGCCGCGTGACGCCGGCGGTGCCGATGCGCTGGTGCTGGAGGCGAAGCCGCCTCCGGCAGCGACGCGGCCCGGTGGCAATGCGGTGACGTTCGATTGGTCGTTGTTGCGGGATTGGCAGGCCCCGGCGCCGTGGGTGCTCGCGGGCGGCCTTACGCCCGATAACGTTGCGGCAGCGCTGCGTGCGACGGGGGCAACGATCGTCGATGTGTCCTCGGGCGTGGAGCGTGCGCGCGGGGTGAAGGACCCGGCGTTGATCCGGGCGTTTATTGCGCATGCGCGGGCGGGAAAGAAATGAAGCTGCCTGGTTGGTCCGGGTGTGACGGAGAGGCTGTCATACCGGGACCGAACGTAAGCCGCCACCTTCTGCCGTGTGGATGCGCCGGCTCTGTTCAGGTTTGAATTGCAAACCTGCCGTGTTCGCGGGCCGCCGTTTGGTCGTGCCGACAATGCCTGACCGGCTGACGCTTGATATCCTTGTATCGACGTTGCCGCTACATGGAATACTGCGATACGCGTCCACGTTAAGAAATGGGGAACAATGCGCCGGTTCGGATTCCGGCGTCGGTCATGGCGGCGGCGATGCGGCGCATCGATCGGGAAGTCGATGTCCGCGAAGAGGAGGGCAGGGGTGTTACCGTTCCTATCCGCCCAGCGGACTACAGGCCTGCTGATCTGATTGCGGGAAGCACAGACGAAATCCGCCACGATGAGGTGATTTCGGATCGCCTGTCGGCACGGAAATTCTGCAGTGCCCGCCGGGTAGGCGTTGATTGGCTGACGCGGCCGCTATTGCACCATGGTGATGGCGTTACGATTCTTTGCCCAGGCTTCAGGCGTGGATGCGGGATCGGTCGGGCGATCCTTGCCGTAGCTGATCGTCTGGATGCGATTCGCATTGATGCCATGCGCGACGAGGTACTGCGCATCTGCGTCGGCGCGACGTTGGCCGAGGGCGAGGTTGTACTCCTCGGTGCCGCGGTCATCGCAGTTTCCTGCGATCATGACGCGCACATTGGGGTACTGTTGCAGCCACGCCGCTTGCTTGTCGAGCGTGGCACGCGCCTCGTCGTTGAGATTGCTGCGGTCGGTATTGAAGAAGATGCGGTCGCCGACGGTCTGCACCAGGTCTTCCTCGCTGCCGGGCGCGGCGTTGCCGCTGGCGTAACCGCCTGCACCCGGGCCGCCTGCGCCGGGGCCGCCAGCGCCCATTGCGCCGTTCGCGCCGTAGGGGTTGGCGCCGCCGGCCCCAGTGTTGGTGCCCAGATTGTCGGACGAACATGCGGCCAGCGACAGGGCAAGCAAGGCGGCAAGGATGACGCTGGAACGCATGACGAGTCTCTCCGATGTGGTGCCGTGCGAACCTACTTGCCGGATGTGATCGCGCAACCGGGAAAGCGCGCGACGGAACTATTTCAGCGCATCACGTCGTTGCGTGTATGCACCGCCGTCCCGTGCGACCCGATCGGCCGTGCCTGGATGGCCGGGTCAAGCCCGGCCGTGACGGGTTGTGGTTGCCGGAGTCGCTTCTCTTGCCATGACGGGTCACACAAACTCGCCGCCGCGTAGCAGCGGTTCTGCGGTGCCGTTGGCGGTGATGCCATCGATATCGACCTGATCTGATCCGATCATCCAATCGACATGGATCAGGCTGCGATTGGCGCCGCGGGAGGCCAATGCGTCCGGGCCCGCCTTGCCGCGATCGGTGAAACAGCGGCTGTACGACTGACCGAGCGCGACGTGGCAGGCCGCGTTCTCATCGAACAATGTGTTGAAGAAGAGCAGGCCGCTGCGGGCGATAGGGGAGGAGGCGGGGACCAGCGCGACTTCGCCCAGGCGGCGCGCGCCTTCGTCGGTCAAGATCATGCGTTGCAGCACGTCTTCGCCCGTGCGTGCGTTGGCCTGGATGATGCTGCCATCTTCGAAACGTACTGCGATGTCGCGGATCAGCGTGCCTTGATACGATAGCGGTTTGGTGCTGCGCACCGTACCTGCGACGCGGCGGCAATGCGGGGTGGTGAAGACTTCCTCGGTGGGGATGTTGGGATTGCCGGTGATGCCGTTGCGTGCGGTACTCAGGCCGCCCATCCATTCATGCTCATCGGCGAGGCCGACGCGCAGGTCGGTGCCGGGGCCGCGGAAATGCAGCGCGGCATAGCGCTTCTGGTTCAGCGTACGGCGGCGCGCCATCAGTGTGGCGTTGTGCGCTTCCCAGGCGGCGATCGGGTCTGCCGCATCGACGCGCGAGGCGGCGAAGATCGCGTCCCATAGTTTTGCGAGGGCAGCGTCGGGCGGCAGGTCGGGATAGACCGCCTGCGCCCAGGCGGGCGTGGCGGCGGCGCAGATCGACCAGTTGATGACGGTGTCGGTGATCAGTTCCAGCGCAGGGCGATAGGCGAGCGACCGCGCGTGGTTGGCACGGGCGACTTTCTTGGGGTCCTGGGCGGAGAGCAGGTTGGGGTCCTCGCCCGAAATGGCGAGGCGGGCGGCGCCGGTGCGGAAGGCGGCGGCCATGGCCTCGTAGAGCCAGCCGGCGGCCTTGTCGAAGCTTTCGTCGGCGGCGTGCTGATAGCGGAGCAAGGTGGCGTGGTCGTCGGAGATCAGCGTGGTGACGAGGGATGCGCCGGCTTCATAGGCGTGGGCGGTGATGCGGCGGGCGAGCGGAAGGGCCTCGAGCGGCGCGGTCATGAGCAATTCCTGGCCCGGGTGGAAGCCGCCCAGGCCGACGCGTACCGCGACCTGCGCCAGGCGGTCGAGGCGGGTTTCGTGGTCGGTGGCGAGGGCGGTGGCGATGTCCATCGGGGCTGACTCCGTGGGGCGGGCGAGGGGGGGGTTGTGGGCGGGGATATGGGGTGGCGCAAGGTGCGGTGCAGCCAGGTGCAACCGCCGATCGCGGGGGTGAACGCCATGCGACGCTGCCGCAGTGGATGGTTACGGTGCTGGCCGGTCTTGAGACTCGCAATGGCGTCGATCAAACCGCAGCGTGCTGGTCGAGCCGGCGGAGTTGCCGGTGCATTTCTATCCCATGACCGCGGACTGGCGCGTCTGGCCGCCGGCGGCGTGGGTGACTCCCGCAACGTTCCGATCCATCTACGGCAGCGGCCGCCTTCGCGCGGTTCGTTGCGTCGCCCTGCCGCTGGTCCTATGCTTGGCATTGCCGATTCCAGGGAGACCGCCATGCAACGAGTCGGTCGGGTGATGTTGCATCACATGAACTCCTGCCCGGCGTTTGTATCCCGCTGGCCGTCCCTCTTCCGGTGAACATGCGGCGCTGGATGATGGTGACACGGCGATGACAGACCTGCACAAGCTGCTGTTCGAGACCAAGGCGAAGGTCACCGATCGCGAGGTGCTGGCGACCGCTCGATTGAATGCCAGCGTCAAGCCGTTTGCCGGCCAGGAACTGTCGGACGATGTGATCGACCGGATCAATGCAGCGATCGCCGATGAAGCGGACAGGCTGGTGGCGGACGGCGTTTTGCCCGAACGGCCGGACTGGCTGGCGGCCATCGTGTCGCGCCGCCTCTACGTCGCGTTTGGCAGTCGCGCGGTGCAGCACCTCAGCCGCGAGTTGAAGCGTATGGGCGCGGTGTGAGATTTGCCATCATCGCGAGGCGTGGTGGGGCCGGTGATCGCGTGTCGCACCGTCTGACCGAGATTGCTTCGTCGCGGCGCGCCTCGCAATGACATGTTGGGGTCGTGTACTGCTTGACGGATATTGCTTCGCCACTACGCTCCTCGCAATGACGAATTGGGAGGATACCGGGTCGTGCCTGCCACCGAAGAATTCGACTTTATCATCGTCGGCGCCGGATCTGCCGGCTGCACCTTGGCCTATCGCCTCACCGCCGATGCGCGAAACCGCGTATTGGTGTTGGAGGCGGGTGGCAAGGATACCGATCCCTGGATCCATATTCCCGCGGGGTTCTACCGCAACATCTATAACCCGAAAGTCGCCTGGTATTTTGAGACCGAGCCGGTGCCGGAGATGCATAACCGCCGTATCCCCTGGCCGAGGGGCAAGGTGCTGGGCGGGTCGTCTTCGATCAACGGCCTGATCTATATCCGCGGCCAGCGGCAGGATTTCGACCTGTGGCGCCAGTTCGGCAATGCGGGCTGGTCCTATGACGACGTGCTGCCGTATTTCAAGAAGGCGGAAAACCAGGAGCATGGCGCCGACGAATTCCACGGCACGAGCGGCCCGCTTTACGTGTCCGACCTGCGCACCGATCATCGGTTGCACGACGCCTTCATCGCGGGCGCGCAGGAGGCGGGCTATCCCTTCAACCGCGATTTCAATGGTGCAGAGCAGGAAGGCGTGGGACCGCTGCAATTGACCGTGCGTGGGCGCCGCAGGTGCTCCGCCGCCGCGGCGTATTTGAAGCCGGCGATGCAGCGCCAGAACCTGCGCGTCGAAATCCGCGCGCTGACCCATCGTATCCTGCTGGACGGCAAGCGCGCGGTCGGGATTGAGTACAGCCAGAATGGCGAAATTCGCCAGGCTCGTGCGCGGCGCGAGGTGATCCTGTGCGGCGGTTCGATCAACTCGCCGCAGATTTTGCAGTTGTCGGGCGTTGGCCCCGGGGCGTTGCTGCAATCGCTTGGTATCGATGTGAAACACGAACTGCCCGGCGTTGGCGAAAACCTGCAGGACCATATTGGGGGGCGCATCATCTATCGGTGCCGTCCCGGCGTATGGACGATGAACGAGGTGTACCATAGCTGGATGCGGCGCATTCATCACGGCATGCAGTACGCGCTGCAATCCAAGGGTGCACTGATGACAGGCGCCGGACCGATCGGTCTCTTCGTCAAGACCCGGCCCGAATTGGATTCGCCTGACGTGCAATACCAGTTCCTCGCTGGCAGCGCGCCGAAGACCGGCGATCCCATGCATAGATTCGCCGCGTGCACGCTGGTGGCGATTCCATGTCGGCCGGAAAGCCGCGGGTGGCTGCGCATCACATCGCCCGATCCGACGCGGCCGCCGGCGATGCAGCCGAATTATCTCTCCACGCAGCGCGACAAGGATACCATCGTTGCGGGCCTGAAAGTCTCGCGCCGCATTTTCCAGACCAAGGCGATGCAGCACTACGTCACCACGGAAGAAATGCCCGGCCCGCACGCGGCAACCGACGAAGACCTGTTGGACCACGTGCGCGCCACCGCCGGGACCACGTTCCACCAGACCAGCACGTGCATGATGGGGACGGGGCCAATGGCGGTGGTGGACGCCTCGTTGGGGGTGAAAGGCATGGAGCGGCTGCGCGTCGTCGATGCATCGATCATGCCCACGGTGGTATCCGGCAACACCAACGCGACCGTGATCATGATCGCGGAGAAGGCGGCGGACGAGATTTTGCGCGCGGCGTAGCGTCGGTTCTTGCAGTTGGTCTTTCCGGCACAGGCGGCGCGCGCCGCTGTGTATTGACGTTTGACAACAACGCCGGGCGCGAAATCGCGACGTTGGGTCGAAGACTTGGTGTCGCAACTTGCGCCAACGAGTTCGCCGAGCGCTTTCAGCTTTGGCCATCACCGGTTCCGGCAGCGCCGGTGTCCGGCGGTTCTTCCGTCGCCTCGAGCGTCGTGTCGGCCCTGCGCGCCACTCGGCAAGCGGTGCGTGCAAAGATTCTTAATCTGACAACCACGAATATATGGTTGGGTAATTGGCGGGTTTCGGGTACCGCGCCGAAGTTGCAGAACGGCTCGGTTATCGCGCAGGGTGGCCCGATTTCGGTTACGGCTTTTGTCGCCCGGAACGGGGCACGCTGTCGTGGAAGCCGATGCTGACACGGCGTTGGACGCGACGGCGATACGCCTTTGGCGCCATGCCTTCGGCGCACATTTCGCGGAAGTGCCTGGTGAACCTCGACCTTGGTAGAAGATGGGTCAGCCGATGGGCGGCTGCGTACGCGGTGCGGGTGAACGCCGAGGTGCCATACAGTCGGGCGGTTTCCGTGCCGGATGAAAATTATAACGCCAACCCGTTGGGCGCAAAAGGAAATGGCGCGGTGCCGGCGGTGGGCGTCGGCGCGACAATCGCCAATACGACGTACCACGAGACGGGCTGTGCGGGTGCACACAGTGCTGATCCGCATCGAGGACGTGCCGACCCGGGGCGACGTATGGCCCGCGATTCCATCCCGGCCTGATGGCTGCGATTTTTTTGCCACCGCCTGGACTGTTACAGTCCGCGCGTGGTACGGGGCGCGAGGTTTCTTGACTCGACCCGGGACGGTGCCTAGAACTCCGCCTCCCGTCGGCTACCCTCGGGTGGCGGGCGAGACGTTCCGATCATCAGCATCAAGCGAGCTCATGGCCAACACCGCTTCCGCGCGCAAGCGCATCCGGCAGACTCTCAAGCGCACCGAGCGCAATCATGCGCGCAAGTCGCGCATGCGGACCTTTGTCAAGAAGGTGGAGGCGGCGATTGCCGGTGGCAACCAGGAAGACGCGGTTGCGGCGCTGCGCGTGGCGCAGCCGGAAATGCAGCGTGCGGTTGGCAAGGGCGTGGCGCACAAGAATGCTGTCGCGCGCAAGTTGTCGCGGCTGTCGCGTCGGATCAAGGCGCTGGCGACGGGCTAGCCTGGCTCTCGTTGCGAGAGGCAACGATGGCTGTTGACCTCCCGAACGAGCAAGAGCAATAATCGCTGTAGGCGAATACAGCGACGCACCACCGGAGAAAAACGCGGTGGTGCCGATAGTGCTGGCGCAATTGCTTTGCCGCACGGGTTATCAAAACTGTTTAATCCACAACTCGCAATTTTCGTGCTTTATTTGATTCGTTTCTGTTGGGATTAAATTTGCTATTGCCTCCCGTCACGAAAGCTTTGCATACTCCCCTTCGGCGAATTCCTCTCCCGATAGCATGCTTCTCTGACCGGTTCCGGTTACGCGGCAACCGCTACGGGGTGGTTTCGTCTCAAATGACGCGGCAGACACGCTGCCGTGAAGGTCTTGGTGCATTTGCGGCATTAGAACCGGTTCAGGGGAGCTAGGGGGATGCCCACGACCATGGAGCAGGATACCGTGGCAACACCACAGTTGGCCGCGCAATGGGCGCGTGTAAGGGGGCGCTTGCAGCAGGAGTTCGGCGAGGTCGAATACCGTACCTGGTTGCGGCAGATGACGCTGGTCGGGCTGGACGGCGACGAGATCACGGTGCACCTGCCCACGAGATTCCTGCGCGACTGGGTGCGCAGCCGGTATGGCGACCGCATCACCGCGCTGTGGCATGAGGAGAATCCCGGGATACGCCGCGTCGATATCCGCTTCGGGCAGTCGAGTGGCGCGATTTCCGGGGCCGATGACGGGCTGGCTGAGGATCTTTCCGCGCCGCCGGCCGAGCCGCCGCCGATGGCGCCGCCATTGCCGATGGGCCGCAGCCGCGACCGTGCGGGAGAGCCGCGGCCGGAACTGAATCCCGGGCTCGATCCGCGCTTCACGTTCGATGGCTTCGTTGTCGGCAAGCCGAATGAATTTGCCCATGCCTGTGCGCGTCGCGTTGCCGAGCAACCGTCCAGCGCGGGATTCAATCCCTTGTTCCTGTATGGCGGCGTCGGGCTGGGCAAAACGCATCTGATGCACGCGATCGCCTGGGAGCTGTTGGCGCACGAGCGCAACGGTACGTGGCCGGTATCGGTGGCCTACATGTCCGCCGAGAAATTCATGTACCGCTTCATCACGGCGCTGCGCAGCCAGGCGACGCTGGAGTTCAAAGAGCAACACCGCAGCGTCGATGTGCTGATGGTGGACGATTTGCAGTTCCTGATCGGCAAGGAGAACACGCAGGAGGAGTTCTTTCACACTTTCAACGCGCTGGTCGATGCCGGCAAGCAGATCGTGGTGTCGGCGGATAAGTCTCCGTCCGACATGCAAGGGCTGGAGGATCGGCTGCGCACGCGGCTGAGCTGCGGCATGGTCGCGGACCTGCACTCGACGACGTTCGAGTTGCGCGTGTCGATCCTGCAAGCGAAGGCGCAGCGTGCCGGCGTGCCGGTGCCGGACAAGGTCATCGAATTCCTGGCGCACAAGATCACCTCTAACGTGCGCGAGCTGGAGGGTGCGTTAAACCGCCTGATCGCGCAGGCCAATCTGTTCGGTCGGCCGGTGACGCTGGAGGCGACACAGGAAATCTTGCACGACATCCTGAAGGCTTATGAGCGGCGCGTGACGATCGACGAAATCCAGCGCAAGGTGGCAGAGCATTATAATATGCGGCTCACCGATATGTATTCTCCGCGGCGTGCGCGCAACGTGGCGCGGCCGCGGCAGGTGGCGATGTATCTGGCGAAGCAGCTCACCAGCCGGAGCTTGCCGGAGATCGGACGCAAATTCGGCAACCGTGACCATACGACGGTTATGCATGCGGTGTCGCGGGTGGGACAGTTGATCGAAGTGGATCCAAATTTTGCCGAGGATGTGGAGCTGCTACGCCGCATGCTGGAGGGTGGTTCGGGGCCGATGCAGTAGTTGGCTGCATACCCACCCGATTGCCCTCACCCTCGATGCTTCGCATCTCGACCTCTCTCGCGCGAATAGCGCGCGCGGGAGAGGTTATTCGGCGGCGGCGGCGTAGGCCTCCAGGGGAGCGCAGCTACAGACCAGGTTGCGGTCGCCATAGACGTTGTCGACCCGCTTTACTGGCGGCCAGTATTTTGCCCCCGCTACCCATGGCAGCGGATAGACCGCTTGCTCGCGCGAGTAGCGATGCGTCCAGACTTCGGCCATCGCTTCGCGGGCGGTGTGCGGCGCGTGCTTCAACGGATTGTCGGCGCGATCCAGCTTGCCGGCAGCGATCGCCGCGATTTCGGCGCGGATTGCCAGCATCGCCTCGCAGAACCGGTCGAGTTCCGCTTTGCTCTCGCTTTCCGTGGGTTCGATCATCAGCGTGCCGGCGACGGGCCATGACATCGTCGGCGCGTGGAAACCGAAATCCATCAGGCGCTTGGCGATGTCTTCCACCATCACGCCTGCTTCTGCCTGGAAGCCGCGGCAATCGATGATGCACTCGTGTGCCACGTATCCGCCGGGACCGGTGTACAGGATCGGATAGGCATTGTGCAGCCGCTGCGCGATGTAGTTCGCGCTCAGGATTGCAACGCCGGTTGCGCGAGTCAGCCCGGCTGCGCCCATCATGCGAATATAGGCATAGGAAATCGGCAGGATCAGCGCGGACCCGAACGGGGCGGCTGAGACCGGACCAAAGCCGGTTGCCGGACCTGCATCGGCACGCAACGGATGGTTAGGGAGGAACGGCGCCAGGTGTGCGGCGACGCCGATCGGGCCCACGCCGGGGCCGCCACCGCCATGCGGTATGCAGAATGTCTTGTGCAGATTCAAATGGCATACATCGGCGCCGATGCTTGCCGGCAACGTCAGCCCGACCTGCGCGTTCAGGTTCGCGCCATCCATGTAGACCTGGGCTCCGGCTTCGTGCACCACATCGCAGATCTCGCGAATGGCGGCTTCGAACACGCCGTGCGTGGATGGATACGTTACCATCAGCGCCGCCAGCCGATCGCGGTGCAGCGCCGCCTTGGCGCGGAGGTCGGCGAGATCGATGTTGCCGTCGCGGTCGCAGCCCACCACCACCACACGCAGGCCCGCCATCGCTGCGCTGGCCGGATTGGTGCCATGCGCCGAGGATGGGATCAGGCATACATCCCTTGCGCTTTCGCCGCGCGATTCATGGTAGGCGCGGATGGTCAGCAAGCCGGAATACTCGCCTTGCGATCCGGCGTTCGGCTGTAATGTCACCGCGGCAAAGCCGGTGATGCGTTGCAGCCATTCGCACAGACCGTGGATCAGCGTGGCGTAGCCTTCGGTCTGATCGTCCGGCGCGAAGGGGTGGATGTCGGCGAAGCCCGGCCAGGAAATGGCCAGCATTTCCGCGGTCGCGTTCAGCTTCATCGTGCAGGAACCGAGCGGGATCATACTGCGGTTCAGTGCGATGTCCTTTTCTTCCAGGCGCTTCAGATAGCGCAGCATCTCATGCTCGGTGCGATGCTGGTCGAACACTGCTTGCCGCAGGAAGAACGTGTTGCGGGCCAGTTCGGCGGGAATGCTTGGCGTGGCGGTGTCCAGGTCCGCGCCCAGCACGCCGGCCAGCCGCACCAGTTCATCGTGGGTGACGGTTTCGTCCAGCGCAATGCCGACCGCGCTGTGATCAATGCGGCGGAGGTTGAAGCCGGCTGCCAGCGCCGCGCCTATCAGGGCATCGGGCTCGCGGCATTCCACCACGATTGTGTCGAAATACGCATCGTGGCGCAGCCGGTGTCCGCCGCGCACCGCGGCGTCGGCAAGCAGGCGTGCCATCATGTTCGCGCGTCGGGCAATGCGCTTCAAGCCTTCGGGCCCGTGCCACGCGGCGTAGAAGCCGGCGATCACGGCCAGCAGCACCTGCGACGTGCAGATGTTCGACGTGGCCTTCTCGCGCCGGATGTGTTGCTCGCGCGTTTGCAGTGCCAAGCGCGTGGCGGGAGCCCCCGCGGCATCCAAGGATACGCCGACCAGCCGGCCCGGCATGTGCCGTTTGAACGCGTCGCGTGTGGCGAAGAATCCGGCGTGCGGGCCGCCGAACCCCATCGGTACGCCGAAACGCTGCGCCGAGCCGACCACGACATCGGCGCCCATTTCTCCCGGCGGCGTCAACACTGCGAGCGACAACAAGTCGGCGGCGACGATCGCCAGGGCATCGGCATCATGTGCCGCCTGGATCTCGGCCGAGAGTGCGCGCAATGCGCCTGATGTGCCGGGGTATTGCAGCACCAGTGCAAACGGCCGCGCGGCGGCGATGGCCGCGAGGTCGCCCGGCGCCACGTCGACCAGCGTCACGCCGATCGGTTTTGCCCGGGTTGCCAGCACCGCGCGGGTTTGCGGATGCAGGTCTGTTGCCACAGCCAGCACATCGGATTTCGATTTGCTGGTGGCATACGCCATCGCCATGGCTTCCGCCGCCGCCGTCGCTTCGTCCAACAGCGAGGCGTTGGCGATTTCCATCGCGGTCAGTTCGCAGACCATCGTTTGAAAGTTCAACAGCGCTTCCAGACGGCCCTGCGCGATTTCCGCCTGATAGGGTGTGTAGGCGGTGTACCAGCCAGGGTTTTCCAGCACGTTGCGCTGGATCACCGGCGGCGTGTGCGTGCCGTGATAGCCCATGCCGATCAGCGACTTCTTCACAATGTTCCGGTCGGCCAAGGCCCGCAGTTCAGCGATGACTCCGGCTTCGCTGAGAGGTGGCGGCAGATCCAGCGGCTGGCGATTGCGGATGGACGGCGGGACCGTCTTCGCCGCCAGGTCTTCCAGCGTGGCTGCGCCGACGAAGGGCAGCATGGCGGCGATGTCGGACTCCGACGGGCCGAGATGCCGGGTGACAAAACCATCGGCGGCTTCCAGTTCGGCAAGCTCGGCCAGGGCGGAAAAACCCTGTGGCGAAACGGCGTCCATCAGTCCAGCGTCTCCAGGTATTCGTTGTAGGCGTCTTCATCGAGCAATGCGTCGAACGCCGCGGTGTCGTCGATTTCCAGGCGGAAGAACCAGCCTTCGCCCTCGGCGTCGGAATTCACCAGCGTGGGGTCGTCGGTGATTTCCGAATTTGTCTCGACCACCTTGCCGGTGAGCGGCGCGTAGATGTCGGAGGCGGCCTTGACGCTTTCCACGACCGCACAGGCCTCGCCGGCGGTGACATCGCGGCTGAGTTCCGGCAGTTCGACGAACACCACATCGCCCAATTGCTCCTGCGCATGGTCGGTGATGCCGACGGTGACGATGTCGCCATCCAGCGTCACCCATTCATGCTCTTTGGTGTAGCGTTTGTCCGATTGTTTGGTGGCCATGGGAACGTTTCCTGTTTCAGCGGACATAACGGTGGGGGACGAAGGGCAGCGTGGCTACGGCGGCGGGCAAGGACTTGCCGCGCACGACCACGAATACCGGCGTCCCTGGCGCGGCGAGATCGCGTCGCACATAGCCCATGGCGATCGGCGCATTGAGCGTGGGCGAGAAGCCGCCGGACGTGATCACGCCGGCCGCGGTGCCGTCGGCGGCGACGATGTCGGTCAGCGCGCGCGCCGGGGCGCGGCCTTCGGGGCGGATGCCGGCGCGCACACGGGGAAACGTGTTTTCCAACTGGTCGCGGATGACGGCGGCGCCGGGGAAGTCCCAGGCCTCGCGGCGGCGCTTGCCGATCACCCAGGTGAGGCCGGCTTCGACCGGGGATGTCAGTTCGTCGATGTCGTTGCCGTAGAGGCAGAGGCCGGCTTCCAATCGCAGCGAATCGCGCGCGCCGAGGCCGGCGGGCGCCACCTCCGGCTGGGCTAACAAGGTATCGGCCAATGCTTCCGCGCGGTCGGCGGGGACAGAGATTTCGCAGCCGTCCTCGCCGGTGTAGCCGGAGCGCGAGAGCAGGCATGGGCTGCCGGCGATGTCGATGGCCGCGACACCCATGAAGGGCAGCGCCGCCACGCCAGGCGCCAGCCGCGCCAGGACCGCGACGGCGGCGGGGCCTTGCAGCGCCAGCAATGCCCGGTCTTCCTGCACCGCGAGCGTCACGCCGACCGGGAGGTTGGCGGCGAGGTGGGTGAAATCGTCGTCCTTGCGGCTTGCGTTCACGACGAGAAAAAGCCTGTCGCCGCCGAGATTGGCGACCATCAGGTCGTCCAGGATGCCGCCGGCTTCGTTGGTGAGCAGGGTGTAACGCTGGCGGTTTGGCTTCAGGCCAATGATGTCGCTGGGCACCAGCTTTTCCAGCGCCGCG